>Ga0126339_10002935_pt1 | contig 12319 bp, 10 predicted proteins | sample OrbTmetagenome_2_FD_92532 | JGI IMG/M metagenome (GOLD analysis project Ga0126339, IMG submission 92532) | Coral microbial communities from Petempiche,Puerto Morelos, Mexico - Orbicella T R C metagenome | ecosystem: Host-associated > Invertebrates > Cnidaria > Coral | place: Petempiche,Puerto... | reverse complement strand
TGAAGACTAAACTGTGAAAATCCAGGCAGTGTTATTTATTTATTACTGAACAGATTAAGGCCACATGCTAAATTTGGTGAAATTTGAGGTAAATTAAAAACAAGATGACTGAAAAAAGTCTCCAACTGTAGTGTTAGTCTAGACCTTTCAATTAGTAATTTGTAAACAAATCAAAGTTACCATTATATTATACATTCATGGGAAACTTTCTTCTAAAAATAAAGCCACTGCCTGTGACAACCAGTTAATATATAGCCAGCTTTTATTAAATGTACAAGAAAATATATTATTATACTACAAGTATGTTTTAGAATTACATGTAAAGTCTTGTGTCCTATCTCATCTAGTTTAAAAAATAAACTATACTAAACTAAGCAGAATAATTATCCAAAGGGTACTGTCACTCACATACAGTGTATGGCTTGGATAGCATTTTTTGATTTAATAGTTAATTTTAAATGGTTTCGATTGTTATTTCCAGGATGATCCTCATGGATTGTCTCAACGCTTAGTAAATTGGTAAGTAACCATTGGTCTTTAATTCCAACCACTAGTTTAATTCTAAGGTAATCTTTTATATTTTTACCTGTGCTGTCACAGTTTCATGCAGGGCACACTTTGTTGGGCAGGTCAAAACAGACATTTGAATGGTTTAAGATTCAATTTCAATACAGTTTGCACATGATTGTTGCCTACAGTACACTGTAGTTGTAAACATGTATTAGGCAGAATAATTAAACCGCAATAATCATTATCTCACTGCTCATGTGTATTCTTCGTAAGGTATATTACTAACCACCTTCATGGCTTGTTTGCTGGAGCCTGGGACCCTCAAACTAAAGATCCATTACCAGTCGACATTCCACTGCCAATTGCATCACAGGGTATGTCACAGATTTTTGTCCCAGCTGTATAAATTAAACATAATAACATATTACAATTAATAATTGTAATAAAAAGGAGGAATTAAAACATTACACTACAGAACTGTTTCAAAAGGGCCTCGTGGTCCTCTCTCATCAGGTGAATGAAACACTGACCAACTAAGGTTCCTTTTATAGGCTGATCTTTCAAGCATGCTTTATTAAGTACTTGCTTGTATACCGGCACATATTACATGTATATGAATGGGTGACGAATGGTAAAATCCAAGACTTGGCAAGAAAATTCTTGTTTGGAAATCCTAGACTGGCAGACATTCCTGGGAGAATATCACAAGAATTCAGACTCGAGAATTAGTAGAACTTTGTGTTCACTGAGAGCAAGATTTATAAACTTCAACCCTGCTCCAAGTCTAGTAAAATAGATAGTCATATAATTATGTGACAACCTTTTTGCAAGAAACTCAGTTGAAGTAGATTGATTGTGGCCTAATTTAAACCTTTAAAATGGCTTATATAATAAATGATTATTAGAGAGGCATTGATCAGGACTTTGCATACTCTTTAAATCCTATGCTTTGTTAATATTTTTTTAAATTGGCATTTACAGTCTGTACATGTAATGAATGAAACAGAATTTTTCTCTGTATTCAATAAACTGCATGATGTCCCTTTCAGTTGATGAATGTGTGAAACTAGTGTCCAAGTCCACTCGGCCAGTAATTATATTAGGAAGTCAGTCTACATTGCCTCCAGTTCCAGCTGATCAACTCAGGCAAGCTTTAGAGGTAAAACAACACTGCCTTTGTCGTTTTTGGTTTTCCTTTTAATTGCATGCCACTTACCCTGAAATCTGTTGAAGAAATAATCCCTGTTCCATCCAAATCCTGCATCAGAGAATAAACATTGTCCACAATCAAACCTTTCTTGTTCACTTGGGTAGCCAATCACAGCACAGGATTTGGTTATTTCTTGTCTACTCTTAGAGCTAGCCATGTGATAATTTAATATTTATATTTGCTATCAGGCACTAGGTGTCCCTTGTTTCCTGGGAGGCATGGCTCGTGGTCTGCTGGGAAGAAATAGTAATCTTCATATACGGCAACGGAGAAGAGATGCCTTAAAAGAGGCAGATCTTGTTATTTTAGCAGGTATGGTTAGAAATAATAGCAAAAAAAATACTGGCAATAAGAAAATTGTGTGTGATTTTGTTTTCATGCTAATTCTTTAGTTTGGTGCCGGTTCAGAAAAGTACACAGATAAAAACTTTGATGGGAAAAGGTTAAATTAACTTCTAAAACCATATATTATGGAAAAAGTGTAGCTGTAATGAGTGCAAGTGTATCTTGTTGACACAATGTTAATAAACCCAAGAAGGTTATTGAAATCAAATTAAACGTTGAATTATAATTCAATCAAATGTGAAAGCTTGACCATGACACAAATCTACTATAATTCATGACTTTGTTTAGTTGGAAGTTAAACAATGTTAAGTGGGCTCTATGATCTTTTTGTGAGGTCCATGTTAAGTACCATACCGGTACTTGTCAGCTGTCGGTAATCACACTTCTGTTTTGTTGGACTATAGGTACTGTTTGTGACTTTAGGTTATCTTATGGTAGAGTACTGAACAGAAAATCCAAGATCATTGCAGTGAATAGGAACAAAAGCCAACTTTTCAAGGTAAATTATTTATAACACTGTGGTATTTGTGACACATTTTGTTTTAGGTATCAGTACTAATTAAAAATATTTTTGAATGTTACATATAAATTTGTTTTTCATGCTAACACTTTTGGCAATCTGACTTCCAGAATTCAGATATGTTTTGGAAGCCCACAGTTGCTATTCAAGGTGAGAAGTGTTCATGAATTAAATAGCAATCAAGATAAATTCTGTCAAATTAAATTTCTTTGTGAACAAAGCTGGATTTTACATTTAATTCCATGTCACTTATTGCACAGACATTCAGGTAGTCTGTCAAAACATCTAGTGCAACATATGCCGTGAAATAGAATATCAGATGAACCACTTCATTTTATTGCAAGAAAGTCTGCGTTATTTGGTCAAGTGTCCTGATAGATGTCAGAGCTTATCCTGGGCTGGTTTAACAACAGTTATCAACTACACCTAGCAGTATTTCATCCTCTCAGTGGATTACATGCTTGTCCACTGCATGGTATGGGCACCTGCAAATTTACTGCATGGTGTAAAGCTGTGATGGACTAGCATCCCTTCCCATGGAGAGTAGAAATACTCCTGTTACTTTATATTAGGGAAAATTAAATGGATATATGCACCACCAGATGGGCCACTTAACTCAAGTGCAGACTTAACCCCTTCCTTGGTGCAAATTTATACACCAGGCCCGGTTGTTCAAAGGATGAATAACTCTATCCACTGGATAAATCACTATGCATCTGATAGCGTAGTTTGTTTTGCCAAAAGTTATCCACTTGAAAGCAATTTATCTGGTGGATAGAGACATCCAGCATTCGAGCAACTGGTGCCTGGGTGGAGAGGCAGTGTGTGAGGGTTATGTAACTGTCTTGACCAGAAAGATCACAACTTCTTCATTAGGTCATGTCTTCTCTCAAATTGTTGTTTCCATGGTTTCAGGTGATCCTGCCTCTTTCTTGACATCACTTTCTAAGGGTCTCAAAGGATACAACTGTCCTGGAGATTGGGTGGACGCACTGAAAGAAAGAGACATTGAAAAAGAGAAAGCTAACAGGTACATACATGAATTCATGTACATTGATTTGATTCATTATAATTACTCTCCATTTCATGGTATGCCTGGCCTACCCTAGTGGAATTCTTCCTCATACCTTGTTCTAAGGAGTCTCGGACTACACTGTATCTACTGATCTGTTTTTCTGAACAGTCTCAAGTCACAGGAATCTCTCAAGCAGCATTTGAATCCACTGAAGCTGTTGTACAACCTGGAAAATGTCATGTCCAATGACAGCATCATCGTGGCTGATGGAGGAGACTTTGTAGGCACAGCAGCGTACATCTTGAGGTAAAGCCTGAATGTCAATGAATGGGCGACAGTATTCACAATGCCAGGATATTACAGTTGTGAATTGTCTAGTAATAAAAGAGTCCTTGTGCTTCCCTATAGTGGACACCCATTTAATCAGACACACTTGACTTCCTGATAATCCAACTGCCTACTCCTGGATCTCTGAGGATGGTTGTACATATTAAATGTTTTCTATTACAACTTACCTAGCTCAACCCTGTTCTGTTTTCAGGCCACGTGGTCCCTTGACATGGTTGGATCCAGGTGCATTTGGTACCCTTGGGGTGGGCGGGGGCTTTGCCCTGGGGGCCAAGCTCTGTCGTCCAGAATCAGAAGTCTGGGTTATTTACGGAGATGGTTCTTTGGGTTACAGTGTAGCAGAGTTTGATACTTTTACAAGGCATAAGGTAAATCAGTAGATGATTATAACAACTTTTTCTTATCTAGAAAATGGAAAAGGTCGAGAGATTTCATGCCCAGAAATTTGTTATTAGTTTTCACAGAAAGTAGTGCAAAATCAGGTTGTGAGAATGTATTTTAAAAAAATACTCCTAACAAAACAGGTCATGAAAAATAATTAACTTTTAAAATAACGATGCTCACATAATGTCCCAGACCTCTGGTCAACATGTGCTAGTCAAAGCCAGTAGTAATTTTTTTGTAATTTTTCTGTCTGGGTATGTATTTCTATTTCATCCTCTTGCTAATTTTAAATATTGGTGTGTTGTTTGTTTTTCAGACTCCAGTTATTGCCCTGGTGGGTAATGATGCCTGCTGGTCTCAGATTGCTCGGGAGCAAGTGCCGATGTTTGGTTCAAGTATAGGATGTGACTTAGAGGTAAGACACAACTTAGTCCACCAAGCCAAGGCAGGGATCGTTATAAAACCCATGCATCAAGGTCAGAAAGAAAGCAAGGAAACAATCAAAGAAGCATGGCTTCCCAGCTCTTTCCATCTCGTATCCTTTGATGGATCATTACTACCAACACTCTTTGTCCCATATGGGTCTGTTAATACTCTCTGGCTTTTGATTTGACAAAAATGTTACATTCATAAGCAGGCTGAACCATATTCTATTCACTCCCTGAAACAATGCTACTTTTACCTACAGCATAGTCTCTAATAGTAGGTGTAAATGCTCGTGTTTCCTCCTGGAAACAAACATGAATTACCACTCAGACAAGTACATGTAATTGCCCCCTTTTATAGCAAAATGTATCACTCAGCTACTCAGCAATAATTGCTGAGTAGCTGAGTGTAGCTGAGTGTTTGTTTATAGCCATGCAATGTACTTGTGTCTTCTTGTGTAACTTCTTCTCACAGTTCACAGATTATCACATAGTCGCTGACGGTTATGGAGGTAAAGGCATACTGCTCAGTGATCCATCCACCAGTGAAATTGACACGACGCTAACTCAAGCTCAAGACATAGCAAGGGATGGCACTGCCGTTCTGATTAATGCACTGATTGGAAAAACTGACTTTAGACAGGGTTCAATTTCAGTGTAATCTTCAATTACACACTATTGTCTGGTTAGGGTATTTTCATGTCAAATTAATATTTAGAATCTGTTCAATTCTCTTAATTGGAAAAATAATTAGGTGGTCACCATCATCAAACATTTTGTATAACAATTTATATTGACAGCTTAACAGGTGTAGCATATTTCAGTTTAATGTAAGATTTGGTTAATGTTGTATTTTCCATCTTTTTTCAACTGTCAGCAATAGTCTGTATGCACTTGTCTATTATGCTGTTTTTTTTTTAATGAGCATGATTCTCCATGGATCACAAAAATTTTTGATCCATGCTCAAAATCTTGCAGATCATCCTTTAATTTGCAAGGAGTCACTAAGTCTCATTTTTGTGCATTTCTTCTGTGTCACAGTCTAAGATTGTTTATAAATCGCAGTCTTGGATTTTTAAATAAAGATCTCGGACTCTTGGCAAGTCTGGGATTTTACCATAGTTTCAATCATTTTTAATAATTATTAGTCCTTTACTGATCATTACTGGATTGAAACACTTGACATTTAAATAATACTTTATAAATAAGACTTTACTTCCTTCAGGGTGTGTCTTCATGGCAATAGGCTATTTCTTAAGTTGCCTGTTGTCTCCAAGGCAAGACAAGTCTTTGCAAAACCATTCATAGTGATAGCAGGTTCATTGCATATTTCCAGAGAACTCAAATTTCTATTTAAAATAATGCTTGTACCATTTGTAATGTTTGGGAATTGGATGAAATACTGCTTCTTGTGTTTGATGTATTACAAGTTAGAAGTATATTGTTACTGGTAGTTAGAGTTCAACAATTGGGTGGGATATTATTGATATTAGAAATGTATTCTAAGTGTTAGAAATGTATGCTAAGCAAAATATTAGTGGCACACGGTAATTTGAAAATGTATAAGAATCACTATTTAATAAATAGTTCATAAATTATGATCATAAAAAAGCAATGCATTTTGTGTAATGAGGTGCATTATTTGTCTGCTGGAGGTAAAAGACAAATAAAACAAATTGACAAATATGCAGTCTGAGTTTTTCTACCAATGAGTCTGAAAAGTCTGGGATGATAAACTGACTTTGTATTACAGTTCTTAGAAACGTAATTATATGAAATCATTTTATAGCTCTCCAGAGCAGACAGAAAGCTACTAACCAATGCACTGATTGTACTGGTCACACTGTGTAAATAATTATCATCCAGAGATTTTGTGCAATGAATAGTAGTAGAATTTTCATTGTTATGCTGCAGCTCTATGGCACACACGAAGATACTAAGATATGGGCGAAAATAATTTCCATGCATGCGAAGAAGTGCAGCAGGATAGAGGTCGTTGAGGGGAGGTGGGTGGGGCAAAAAGGGAACTCTGAACAGACCTGTTGGGGCATGAACACATAACAGAACGATCTGAAGTGTGGAGGGCATATAAATACTCTGCTCAATACCCATGGGTATTATGAGGGTCTCTTGAGGAAAAGAATGCTAATTAATGTAGCACACATGGCCATTTCGGTACAATCATATCTGTTCAATGAAAATAGCTCTTATTAACTGAGCAGGAGGTCTGTATGGGAGAATCTTGACAGAGGTCACAAGTGCAGACCGAATGTAGTGAGGTCTGTACACACAACCAAGGTCAAGATATTTAATAAGATGTTTATTACATGGCGCAAACAAGAACAATTTCATTCATTTAATAATGTAACTGGTTTGTACTGACATTTTGCTTGCGAACAGTGATGAGCTGAACTTAATTCTTCCAAAGTTTGCTTGTCCTCTTTACTTTTTTTCAGGCTTTTGGCACTTCAATAAATAAATATTGTTAGATGAAAATAGTCAATGATTTTGCATTCTAGTTTGCACCTTTTTCTCTGCAAAACATGACCGGTCTAGATGGGAAAATCTAGACTGCTTTCAATATCGATTTTAGTCTATCAAATTCATGAATTTGGTAGTTCCCAGTCCTTGTGAGACAGAGCCATATAATAATTTATAATAATGCACAACACATGTTACTGTGTGCTGTGGTCACCTCATGAATGCAAACAATTCATGCTGGTCTGAGTTGTTTTAATCTAACTCAAACTATTCCCAAGTACATATATCACAGTTGTCTCACATTAACATGTCTGTACCAAAGTGAGTATGAACTGGTCTCACAGATACAGAGTTCACTATGAACTAAAAAAAAAAACTCAAATAAATAGTTATAACGTAACATGTAAGTAAGCCAACATTGCTCAAAGTTTTGGCTTTGGATTGCTGCATGTGCTTCGTCAAACATCCCAAATGTCATTTTAAATTTCCGTTGTCGATATGCTGCCATGAGCTAACTGCTTTCTGGATGCCGGGTTAGTAATGATTTTCACCAAACTTCTCATTGGTAGCTTTTTTAGATGGTCCTTATCAATCATGTGGTTTCTTTAATCTCTGCAAGACCTTGATCCTGCTATCTTTTCTTGGTGGATGTAATCTTGTGCAGATCAGCTTTGGACAGGCGCTGTACACCAGCTTTGTACCTTCCAACAGAAGCTTGAAGGCCCTTTGATGAATTGTCCACCCACCGACCTATTGAAGCCCTGTTAGTAACAGACAAATGTGAACTGTAGTTGCATTTAATCTTTCTTGCCAGGCATCATTCACCCTGGAAGAACAAAATGGTAGAAACATGGCAACAGCACAAACCTTGTTGAAGCACTTTGCTTTTTATCTGTTTTCTTCTTGAAAATGCCCATAGCATGTTCCTATAATATATCAGGAAAAACTCATTTAATCACTTAAAATATAACAAAATGTATTTTAATTAGCAGTAAGTGGTTGATTTATTTCTTAATAATTTCAATTAATAAACTAATTACCGACAATCAATTTAACATTGGACATTTTCAATTCAGTCGAATGTATGTTAAGCATAATTATTAAGCCATTGTGGGATAGCAAAGTATCTGCTCTTTATAATTTAATGTTGGTTTGCCTGTGATGTCATGTGCACCATCAATGTTGGTTGGCATCAGTTGACTAAAGGGTTCTAATCAGTATTATTAGTTTCTCTTGTTTATTACTGCAGCATACATGTACATGCATAACTTACTGTCTCTGTTCTACTAGTAAGAGCAGTTTTCAATTGAGTGTCAAAAGTAATCAGGCATTTATTTTGGTTTTGGTTTGACTATGGTTTGAGATTGGCTGAGTTGTCAACTGGCAGGTTTTACAACATGTTAACACCACTCTATCAGGTTAGAGTAATGAAATGCAATACACTTACTCTTTCCCTTTGTTCTTTCTCTTTCTCCTTCCTCCTTTTTATTTGACGCATCAACATTGGGTAGGGCATTTTTTGGCCTTTTGGAGCCTAACAATTTTCATTGCATGCAGTCAATTTAATTACATTCAAGTATTTATAATCATAATATAAAAAAGGAAAACTTTGAATATAATAAGTTGTTCTAGAAAATACCCTAACAGTGATACCCCCATTTGGGTTTGAACTCACTCCCCACCCATCCCTCTAGAAATTCAAATTTTGGTCATGGTAAAGGTAGGTAAAGTCTGCATACTAGCCAAGTGACCCATCAGGCTGGCACTCATCTCCGGTTTCAGTAGCATGAAGCAACTAGGGGCATTTCTACTCCCCCCTGATGGGTTGCTAGTTCATTGCAGGGTTACCCCCAAGCATTAAATTCACAGGTACCCATTTATAGCGGAGCACCAGCAGCCTGAAAGGCTGCCAAGCAGAACATCATAACTATAGGAAGACCACATGTATGCATAGAAATAGAAACCTTCATGGTCAACATGGCTAGCAGCATGGACTGCCGTGATGTGCACCCTACAACAAAAAATGATGACATCCTACAACATGGTGAGGTTGCACTACGAGGGTTAAATTATTGTAATCAGGAGCTCTGCTTGTAGGCCTGGCTAAATTTATGTATTAACACCTGGATGGAGAGAGGCATTATGAGAGTTAAGTGTCTTGCCCAAGAACACAGTACAATGTCCCCAGACAGGGCTCAAACCTGAATTCCTCGATCCAGAGGTGAGCACACTAATCATGAGGCCACCATATATGTCTCCACTGATTTGGTTCAAACTTCTGTTAAAAAGTTTGACTTTTGAGATCCCTCCTCCCCTTAGAATTTTCAGTAACCCTCCTTGGGGTGGGCATGGATATTTTCAGGAACTTCACATTATCGTGTTATTATCATGATTATGATAATCTTGATTAATTCAAAATTAATGCATTTTTGAGAGTTGAAGAATCAACTCTTTAATCATTGTGCAATAATATGCTACCATCACCAACCCTGAATGGGAAAACTATGAGATGGTATTTGATCGATGTTATATATCAGAAATCTGGGGCATTCATTACATGTAAAACTTACTTTTCCCCCAAGTGACTGAGCTTTCCAGTCTTCATATTTTTTCTTTTCTTTTCTACTGAGTCCAGTGATTCCTGCAACAAATATGAGAGCAGACTGTGATTTCCACTTTGGAATACTCAAGCCAGGGGTATGACAATCAGTTAGTGCTCACAAATTTATGGATCAATGTTGTTGATGAACTGAGCAAAAGTTGCTAAGAACAATTTATGAAGACATGATTGATCACCTCAACTCAAGCAGTTGCGAAATTGAAGCCTGAAACAAATTCAGGCTTGAACAAGATTTAAACCCATGACCTCTAAGATACCGGTGCAGTGCTCTACCAACTGAGCTATCAAGCCAACTGGGAGCTGGTCACACTGGGAGTTTGTAATATACCCATAGAGAACGATATGATTATAAGTGTTACTTACATCTGTACAAACTGTAGTTTTAAGACTACTGAACAGTACATTGCCTGCCTGTCACAAACAATTTTCAGCAACTGGTATTTTTCCCCCTTCTTAACAATGATATAATTACAAAAGAATTATCATGATTATTTATACTGTAGCTTTGAAGTAATGTTATAAACTTAATATCAAATTATTCAATGTCAGTAAGTTAAGATATCAACCCTACAAACGTTTTCTGCACACTGATCAGCTGAAGTTAGCTACAAAACAACATGTCACTCAAATGAGTAAGTTATAAATGAACACTAATTAAAAGAAGTCATGTTTAACTTAGTTAAATGTTGAGAGAAAAAGACTTCTCACCAAATTCCTTAACTTCCCTTGCTATGGACTGAAATTCAAACTCATCAAGGTCTTGCCTGGGTTTAGAAAAAGGATACAATGAGTTTAAATTCTAAGACTTCTTACATGCACATATCACAGACAAATGTTTTTAAGGAACTGTGTAATGTAGAGAAGTTTCATGATCTACCTTGAAGATTTGTTTTTTTCATTTATCCATTTTCTTTTAACCTAATAAAAACATCAAGAGTTTTGTTAAGGTCATGATTCAAAAGTAAAAATTCACAGGTTGAATGTATGTTACTGTAGTTAAAACATGCACAACAGGAAGAGGCAGCGTGGCTGAGTGGTTAGGGTGCTGGACTCTCTGACCACTAAGCTGGAGTTGTTTCTCAGTTGACCCTTGTTCAACTCCTTAGTCATACGTATAAATAGCTGACTGGTCTGCCTCCCACCAGTTGGGATTTTTAAGCCTATTATGTTTATTTGAAATATTTCTCTTTTTCAGTTTAAGTGGCATGCCTGTGAACTAGCTAGGTGCAGCCAAGCACATTGACCACTAAATAAAAACATTTGAACATTTTGGTCTTGGGCCAATACAATACGTAAAGTGTTATCTCTTGTTACAATACCAAAAAAATGCAAATTAAATTTATTTTCAAGTGGAAAATTGATGGCCTCTCAAAAACAATAACTAAACAGATTAGTAGGGCTTAACCTAGTTTCCTTGCGTTGTGCAATCCCTCCCAAGTAAAAAGATATTTACCCAAGAAAACTGAACCTAGAAGTTGATTACCATCAATAATCCATGCCAGCAGCCAAGAACCAAAACTAAATCATTATCATACTTACTAATATTACTATAAATCGCATATTTTGTTAAATGTTTTAATACAACGTATTCTGATTTTCACATAATGAAGTCAGCACGCACCGGTGGCCATACAGCTTTCCTTCCTCTTCTCTGTTGGCCTGGTTCAACAAACTCTATTACTTTAGGTGGAGGACGACTGGCCATCTTTCCTCTCAAAGAACCTACATGTACAACAACAACAAAAAAGAACTCCAAATATGCTTCATTTTAGCACCTGAATTCACTAACGGACCATGATGTTTTTTTTGTTTGTTTGTTTTTGTACGTTTTTGTTTTGCATTCCAGAGTTGCCACAAAGTTATGAAGGAGGCAGCTTTTTTGTTAGAATATGCGACTGATTTTCCCATCTCTTTTGAAAGAATTAGACGAGTATCCATCAAATTTGACATCTCAGCTTTTCCCCTAAAATTGTGATCTTTGCTTTTGTTAGCTACTAAATATCAAGTGGAAAACACTAGCATTAGTCAGCATTGTAGCTTGCTAGCCAGCGGCTGCGACTGTCTCACACTCACAAACCGAACTACAACAAACCTCCTTCCTTGCTATTGAAAACACCAAAAGAAATTACATCGAATCGAATACATATCGAGACCACTGGCAGTTAAAACAAGTACTATATCGTATATATGTTCTGCAGCCATATTTACCTTCAGAACCCTAACTAGAAAAGAACACATGTTGGCAGCCATATTGGGTAGAAATGTTGCGGGAGTCTGGTGCGTAGTTTTTACGATCAGTGCCCATTCTCCAACCGGTTGAGTGGAGTTTGTAAGCAAATTGTAAAAAGGCGACAATTTTTTTTTTTTTTTTTTTTTTTTTTTTTGGGGGGTGGGTTTTTTGGTTTTTTTTTTTTTTTTTTTTTTTTTTCGGGGTGGTTTTTTTTTTAAAATGTCCTCCCAC
>Ga0126339_10002934_pt1 | contig 12320 bp, 7 predicted proteins | sample OrbTmetagenome_2_FD_92532 | JGI IMG/M metagenome (GOLD analysis project Ga0126339, IMG submission 92532) | Coral microbial communities from Petempiche,Puerto Morelos, Mexico - Orbicella T R C metagenome | ecosystem: Host-associated > Invertebrates > Cnidaria > Coral | place: Petempiche,Puerto... | reverse complement strand
TTTACGCTAGTCTCCTCCTCAGCCGTTTTCTGAGATGTCACGCAACGCTTCTACCCATTTGGGGGAGCGTTGCGTTGCGTGACAGTCCCAAATAACGGCTGCGGATGAGAATACATGTAGTTTTATTCCAGTAGAATGAACCTGCCTACCTTGTATTCCTTTCCTTTGTAAAAACAGGTGCACCTAGCAGAGTCGATACATTTTCCGTTCTTATCCAACACTTGTCCTTTCGGGCAGAAACAGCCTTCGGTGCACGATTGACACTTGAATCCTTGTCTGGAACAAGTCGAGTCGCAACTACAACTTTTGTAAACCTTTCCTGTCCCGTCACATTGGTCCTCTGGTGGCACAATGGCACGAAAAATGTACAATCAGTTTAATAAAAAACGATGTGACGTAACAGAGTTCCTCTCCCATATATACGCTTCATTCCCAAGGTAATACTTCTCAAGTTATTTTTAGACATGGTACACAGTTCTCGCGCGGTAATGTTAAAAAGCAAGTTGCGAAGATGTTTTCGTGGAGCTTGAAAATGCGTGGAAAGCCGCTCGAGATGTTCATGTGGGAAAGAGAATTTGATTTCTCTAGACCGTCCTTTCGAAACAGAGAGTGATCTAAAACTAACGTGAGAGGGATTACCTTGGAAATATGACCTGTATGGGTGATTAACTCGATACCCCTTTGTAAACTGGGAAAGCGAAGTAGTCACTTTTAGAACTTGTCCAACAAATTATTATTTTTTACTCTACCACGCAGACTAAAGTTCGAAATCAATGTTATGATGAAATTTACAGGGGCGGATCCAGGATTTTTCTCAGGAGGGGTGCATCACTAAGAATGGCGTAACTGGCTGGTGAGGTAAACAAATTTTAAAAGCAAATACGGATAGGAAGGCTTCATCTCAGGGGTGGGAGGGGGGTGGGAGAGAGGGCTGCTCTGGGCTTAAGGCCCATTTCTCGTTGTCTAAATCTGGCCTATATCATATCCATCTGTTTTTGGCTACCTTTGCCTGCCTTGCACTTTCGTTAGATTTGAAGGCAACTGTGCGCATCGCAAAAGACAGACAGCATTACGATAACGTTGCATTTATACTCAGTTTAAAAGAGTTCAACACGCAAAGCCGCAATCAGTAATTAAATTCTTCTAACTTGTCCCCATAAAGCTGTTTGGGGGAATCAGTTACAATATCAAGACAACTACATTAGGTGTGATGAGTTCGTTAACGAACTGGTTGTAAACGAACAGTTTTCAGAAACGATGACGGCGCCAGGAGGAAAATGACCACACACAAGGAAGAAAGTAGGGAGTTCAAGCCCCCGTCCACAAGTATCCGAATATTTTTGAATCCGCAACTTTTCTTTCCAGATACGGCTTCCGTCCTCACGCATCCGGCGAATTCGGCAGCGAATCCGGATATTTTTGCTACGTGTGGACAGGCAAATTCGATTTGAATACGTTACGTGTGGACAGGGAAATTTTTGAATACGGAAAGAAAAAGTCGCGGATTCAAAAATATCCGGATTCGTGTGGACGGGGCCTAAGAAGGCTACGTACGACGGCAACGGCACCGTTGCTAAACAAAAGGTTTTATGTACGGAAAAATGACTGTGTACGTGCGTTTTAAATCATTGTACATTTCTTTGCCGTCCTCTGCAAAACAACAACGTGAAATGACCAAATTCTGCGTAGCTCTCATGCGTTGCGGCAGGAGCAAAGTCGATGAGCAAAGAACGTGAACCACGACGGCTAATTTTCTTAGTTTTTACGTGAAATTTATCGCTGTGTCCCAGATTCAGTTTTGTGATAGTTTTGACAGTGATAAACAAAGTAAATGACTTCAGAGCATCGCGAGATTCGTAGACAAAATATCAAATCATTTTTTAATCGACGCTGTCCTTGGCGTCGCCGTCGTCGTTATTTAAGCTCCCTGGTAAGTTAAGCCAAAAAATTAAAACAAAAGCATGATAGCTAACAAAGAAAGGCCAGTATTCAATGAAACTTTTACCTTTGCAAATCGGGCAGCACTGTCCTTTAAGAGTAATCACATCCCCTGACTTCCCTTTACAATCAGGTTTTGGACAGGAGGGTGGTGAGCAGGTAATGTTACCCTCCTAAAACAAGCAAAGATAGACATACCCGGTAAGTACTCGAGCCAATGTGAAGCTAAAGAGCTTTAGTCTGTTAACAGGCCCCTTTGGGCGACAAATAATCGGCGACCGGAACGAGTTGAGTGCGGTCTTGGACGGAAGATCTCGCTACGAGCTCTTCCTGTCCAGACTGCGTTTGACTTCATATTCAGCCAATAGTCTGCCAGGGTAATGTTGATAATGCTGCACAAGTTTTCCTTTTCAACGCAAATGTGCAACCATTCAAATGAATGCTAATGAACAGTACTGTTACGCAAAGCTATTTATTATACTATACAAGGTGATTTTAATTTTCACGTCGGTGGGTGAAAGCCTACTTTGTGACCAATCAGTACTAATGCGCAGTAATTTTACTCGGTTCTATCCGAACATTTAAGTTTCAACCTCATAAAATCCATGCCTAGCGTTTATCTATTCTGATATTGAGCAGAATTCTGATACCGTGTGCACCGTTTCTTTTTCAATTATTTTACAAAATGAAATTTGACTTGATTTCAATTTTAAACTTGGGCGTCCTTATAAGTGAAAATGAAACCTACCGAACACTTGCAGGTCTGGCAGCTATCGTTTCCTGATTTCCATGTTTCGCCGTGCAGATAGCTTCGACCGTTGTCTTTGCAAACTTGACAGATGTGAGTGCAAATCACTTGTCCCCACTGTCAACAAGAAAACAAAGTGAGAACGGATTTAAACTAGCAAAATAATGCTCATTTTAATACACTCCTGAGCGAAGAAATTAAAGCGTCTTGCCAAAGAACAAACACAATTATCCCGACCAAAACTGTATCGTTTATGGGTGTCAATCTAAAACGCATTCATTATAAATGATAGTAGAAAAACGAGACAGAGTCGGCACATTCAAGGGTATACTTATATTTATAACCCACCCATTAATCTTGGTGCGATTTTATTGGTTACTTTACGTCACGTGGTGAAAACTCACGGGACAGTTATCACGCAATAACCCCCTCCTGCGTCGATATTTGTCCTCCGATTGCTTCCGTCGAAAAGAAACACAGTCAGCACAAGAGTTTCAAATATTCCTTTCTCTTATTTTACATGGAAGGAAACTAAACTCGTTTAGTTGAGTCTAGCGATAGTGATATTAAATAGCTGGTCGCAAATGCTGTTCCGGAAAGTACATCAAGTTTTTGAGTTTTTGATCTAAGGGGCATTACGAGAGTTAATTTCTCATGACAGCTGGTCAAGTTTTGGTCCAATCACAGTGTAAATAAAGTTAGTTAAACCAACCAAATGTACTTGCTTGCTTACGTCAATCACGCGCATTCGCCATCAGATCACCACTGGCTTTTTACCATGTTTACGAGCGGTTTAATTGTGATATGAAAGTTAATGGGAGGGTTATAAAATAAATAAACCCCTTTCTGGCTCGATGGTATCTCGGTTGATAATGTCCTTGGCTGAGAGATTGTCCTCAAAATTTCACATTTGCTCTCGAAGCTTCGCTTCTCGGCCAAATATTCTATTTTCGGACAATCTCTCAGCCACGGACATTATCAGCCGACATACCAGCCGCCTGAAGAGGTTTATTGACTAAATGCTGCCCTCCTCCAGTGATCCGGCAAATTTTCAGCGAGTTTGTAACACATGAAATTGTTATACACGTAATTGTTTTCTTTGGGAGAAACTTTAAGACAAACCATCTGTTAAAAAGCCAGAGGAAGAAAGGTTATTGTTTACAGCCGATATAAATTAACCGAAGGCTACGCTTTGTCCACAATTAATTGAGCCTTGCTCTTGGAGGTAGTTGAGGAAGTTTGTTTATAAATTTTGACCTTCCGACTTGTCCTTAGCCAATGCGAAATCACTCATTCTTTGCAAGTATAGGAAAAGTTCTCACTGCTTGTTCCGGCTTTGATTGACCAACAAGTGTCGTTGGAATCCGCTCGTAAACAACAGCCAAAACAAACCGCAAAGTGGTATTGTGCTCAATTCACAGCTTTAGCTACATTACTTTAGCTTTGTTAATTGCGCCATCCTGTACACTTAATGCGCATGCTCACCTTACACTGACACAAGGTACACTTGTCCTTTGTCCAGCGGTTTCCGTCTTCGTACCTGAACCCGTCCATGACGCAATCCTTTGTCCCCACGACATCTGAACATTCACACTACAGTGGAAGGGACAATTCAAGTTCACTGATCAGAACATTTACCAGGTAAATCAAGAACTCAACAATTAAAGAACTGTTCACGTCCTCTAGTAAGTAAGCAAAACCTTTTTTTAAACACGATAAAGATTTCAGCTTTGCAGCTCATGGGGTTGTGTAAAAATAGATAAGTGAAAAAAATGGATGAGGCGAAAGCATGAGACACAGCGAAAACTGATAAAGGACAGGTGCTTTAATTTCTACGTTGGCGTTTTATAATAGCTTTTGTCGCAGTCATCAGCGGTTTGACATACAAACGAGGCGAGAGGCAGGGTCACTTTTCTGCTTTGTATTGTCCTTTCGCCTCTTTCGCATGTCTTTTCCAACTAAACAGTATTTGACCGCAGGCGCACCTTCAATAACAGCTGTTTTCCTTCGAGGTCTCAGTGGCGATAAACATTGAATTCAGTTCTAACAAGAGAAGATCAAGGCAATTCACCTTGATCTTCTCTTGGTTTAAAATTAAGAATCATTGTTTTCTCAAAAGAAAACAGGTGCTGAGATTGTTAAAATCAGGAAAAGAACACATCGGCATGGCAGGTTGAGGATATAGCTAGTATGAAGGAGTGTATCGGTTAGTAAGCTGTGTTTTTCATTCACCATTGCCTCACCTTTGCTGTTGTTGGACAATCGCGTAAAGTATTTCCCAAAATAAACTTAACGTCTTGAAGATCCCCCTACAAACAGTTGTAAAGAGCTGTCATTGTTCACAATCCAAAGATAGCAACAAACCCATTTCGTTAAATTTCAGACCCACTGAACCCAAAAGAAGAAGAAATAAAGAGGTTGACGTCACTGAAACGTTGCCATTGGTTAGTTGTTCCGACAGACATTAACACTTAGTTGGGTTTATAACCATTCCCCTTTATTAACCATACTCAGGAGAAAGTAAATTTAAAGAATTAATGAGAAAAGTTAGACAAATAAGGTCTAAACTTATTTGCATAAGTAATTTTCATGAATGCACAGTATCTTTATGAATGCACAATATCTTTTGGTTATTTCTGAATAAATAACGATTAAAATATTGATACGAATTAACAGATCACTCATATATTTTACGGACGAGAAAATAACGTAACTGTACGCATTAGGCTTAAATTAATGACAAATTTACCTGTTCTTAGCTAATCACAATGAAATAATTTTCTCAGTCATATAATAAATGGGACAAACATCCTGCAAACATTAACTTCTTTTGGGGTGAATAAACTTGAAAAAAAGAGTAAATGAAGAAAGCTCCTTCGAACTTTTCTTGGGTCCCGTTCAAACTACGCCGGAGGAACTTGAAAACGCAGCTTCATTTCTACCGTTACAGGTAGGACGTACCGTCCACACTAATCCGTCACAAAAACGAAGCTTTTCGAAAACGCTCTTCAAACTGGAGGAATTTGTAAACGCCGGCTTTGCGTTTTACTGTGGACGGAAAACATTTCGAAAACGAAGCTTTTCGTTTACGTCGACAATATGATAATTATGATAATTATGCACGTGTTTTACTCAAACACAAATGCAAAATGACCGGTGATTGTCGCGTTTTTAAATTCCTCCGGCGTAGTGTGGACGGAAAACAGTTGATGCGTTTTCAGAGTGAAACCTCCGTTTTCAAATTTCTCCAGCGTAGTGTGGACGGGATGTTACTCACCTTACTCGTTATTTATGTGAAAACGTTAGTCTTCTGTATACTAGCTTACCTTAAACCTACTGGTGATAACACCAGTATTTTCCAAATACACTTCGAAGATCTGAGCAAGTCGAAGCTGGGCGTTTTGAGGATAGGCAACAATCTGCTGCTTGAATGGATGCACGCTGACCATTTCGTCATCTACGAATATCCTCAGCATCGACTGACTGTCCTGTACTCGGACCGCTACCTTGTGCCATTTTGTGAGGTCCAAAGATGTTTTACTGGTACCTTTGAATGGCGCTAACCGCCCGCCTGGGACTTGAAGTGAGACAGTGATATCAAGACCTTTTCCTCCACTCTTGCCACTGAAATACCAAAAATGAAAAAAAGTTTTAGATTAGAAATAACGACTTCCTTATTAATTTGGATTCTCTACATTTTCATCACCTCTCTATGTGACAATGTATTGGTTATGTAAAGAGAAAACATATGTTTATCACTCAAAAGAAACTGATATAATTTCTTTCTGTCTTGTGGGAAAATTTTCTGTCGAATTTGTATTAAATATCTAAAAATTATTTTAAAAAGAAAACATGGCCAAGCAAGGAAAGAAAAAGGGTAGAAAAAAATCCATTATAAAAAGTTAAAAAGAGGGTGAAAATAGTCTTGCATGTGATAGCCTACCAAAACACGAAAGCCCTCTCCACTCGCCTCGCTTGTCTCGCGTGTCTCTCTCGCGGCTTCGTCGCTCGCGTCGCCGGCCAAAACACGAGAACCTGCTCGCAGGCTATGCATATGCGTGAGGAAATGACAGATTTTTCCGTCTTATACCAAATGAGCTTAGAATGTATCGAACGGAAATACTAATCTATCTTGAGGTTGAAATTACACAAACGTCACAAATTTTAAAGTTAACACAAAACTCACGAGACGACAAACTTGAAATACAGATCATGTCCGCCTTGTGAAGAAATAGAAACAATAGGGTTGTCGTATCTTCTGAGAAGATCGAGCTTGACGTAGGCCGAGACGATGAAATCATGGCTGTTGTGGATCATTTTATCTGCCTGTTCAAACGCCTGCTGACTTGCTATGAGATCAGTCGTAGACGTGGTAAATTGATATGCGGCACTTTGGTCGTTTTGTCCTGTGGTTTTTGTGACCCCGGCGAATGCTTTGTCACCAAGCCCAACTGCTTTGAAAAGATCGACTTCTTTTGCCAGATCTGAAAAGAATTAAATAACACGTTTGAAAGCACGCAAACAGACAAAAAGAAGTGGAAAGTATCAATAAAAATAGGTGCGACATTCTAGAAAGCTTTCAAGAATGACCCAGTATCAGCGGCTAGCGCTGTCGATGTTTCAGTCCGTTTCAACGTTGAATCGAAACGTAAGTTGAAAGAAGAGTCACAAACGTTTTTATGCATGTGCCTTTCAACTTGTCCTCTAAACAATTACTAGGTAGACACGACCACTAAAACTCAATGATTTTTATCTGAAGTATAAATAGCTGTCGTTTAATTTATTTAGTTTGAACTAACATCTTTCAAATAAACAATGAAAGCATATCCATGGAAGTAAACAGCTTAAGCAAAGCAACGATGCTAAAGATACGATTCAAATCGAAGCTGAATTTTGCTAAAAAATATTAGGAGGATGTACCATTGGCCGACATAACTATCAGCAACGGACCAAGATATGATATGACCATACAGAATTATTGACCTCTCGCAACTGATTCAAATACTGTAATTTATAAACCTTCTCTCGATTGTTGCCTCGCCAAAACGTGCTAACAGGCTCCTAAAACGGTTTTCTTTACATTATTCCAAGGGTAAGTAGGGCTGAAACAGTTGTCCTAGAATACTACAGGATTGCTGAAAGTTGGGTTAACTTCGCATAGCCTGTAGCATAGCTTTTCTATCAAATATTTGAAGGCATTCCACACTTTTTGTCCCGTGTCATAATAACACAGTGTTACGAGAAAGATATTCAATCATGTACTATTAAATAATATTGTGCTTAGCTTGGAACTAAGAAATCCAGTGAAGACTTAATTTTGGGGCTGGGAAAAACGAATGTATAGACCATCTTCGTTACCTCCAAATCATCCGACCCGCTAATATTACGCCTCTAAGTCTTGTAAAGATGACTACACAAACAAGCAGTCAATGACTAGCTTTACCTTCATTTGATGAGGTTCCCTTCGTAAGGAAAAACACTAGAATAACTGCAAAAATCCAGTCACAGATTCGACCCATCGCTGCGTCTACGTCTAATATTGAACAATGGTGTCCTCGAGAAATTATCTGATATGCGTTTGGTGACCTCTCGTGTCTGTCTGATGAGTCAATAAGCTGGCTGTATTTATTTAATAAGCAACTTGAGAAACAATATTGGGGAGGGGCAAGGATGACGCAAGTCCGTGAAACAATACATGTCGCCGAAGTCAGGAAACATGGAGACGACGTAATCACCAGTTTTCGGAAAGATTTGGACACGTGTACAACAAAAGGAACAACCACAAATCAGCAGAGCTAGCAAACGTGCTTTAAATGAAAACAGAAGACTTCATCATGGAAGAACGTGTGAAAATGACATTTCTTGAAGCTTTCATCACAGGAAATAGCAAACGTTCTAGAACAACCTAGTCTTTACAAATTCCCAAGAGAGGTTTAATAACATTTTCTGAGTTTTACACTTACCCACGTCACAAGCTTACCCGCTGGGGTATCTGTGATGATATAATTGTGCAATAAATAAAACGTCATTGGACCTGCTAAATCCTCTACAGTAGCCGCTCCCAAATACTTTTTTCCCACTTTCGTGACGAGATTATTTCCCAACCGGAAGTGAGAGGTACGAATCAATTCGATGTCATTTGTTTTGCTAGGGAGTGGCGCAAAATCAATATAATGATGTGGGGTTGCTGAAACTATGTGCCGGAAACAGAATCCCATGTTTTTGAGCAAAAACCAAGAAAAGCCCGCGAAGAAAATGTTCGCGCGGAAACCGTCGTGAAGCACTTCTTAGTTGATTCATTTACAGAAAAGATGCCTGTTTCTGCTTTTTATGCACCGAGGTGTCGGCCATCACGGTCAGGCTCGCCGGTGCCGGTTTATTCGTAATAATGCTCAAATGCAACTTGAAAATTTAACGCTCTGGACTGTAGGAAGGTCCCGAATGTGTCAGGGCATTCTGGGCGATGACTAATAGATGTTTAGATAAAAACCGTAGTACCTAGCTTAGCCTGCGTAGCTAGCAGGCATTAAACAGGGGAGGGGGTGGCAAAGCGTGATGGAGGGAGGGGGACTGTGACTAACACTTTTTGTCATAGTGTGTCTCGAAATAGCGCCTATCGCGCTACAAGTAGATGTATTTGATACACAAATAAAGTCAAATAGAGTTTGTTACTTGCCTGCTTGCTTGCTTCCTTCGGCCTCATCAACTATCTCTTCATAGAAATCTCGAGCTCGTAATCTAATTGTTAAATAGAAACACGAATGGAAGTTTGGGAGAACGAGAAATGCTCAGTGGCAACACGAGCCGTCAGGCGAATGTTTCTACAGTCTTTTCGAGTTCTCCCAAACTTCCACGAGTGTTTGTAATTACCAAATTGACGTCAGTTTTTTACGCGTCTGTCCTAGCTGCTATTGATCATGAATTTCTTCATAGTAGTCTGCGGATCCACAGCAACTTTGACAATTTTATGACGAAATTCATTGTCAATCACACAGGACAGACGCATGAAAACCTGACGTCAATTTGTTTTTTACAATAAATTATTACATAAAACCTAAAATAATGTGTCTGTCCGCTTATTGACAATGAAAATTAACCAATGAGCGAGCGAGAATTTCTGCAGTTATTGTAAAAAAACTCAATGGAAACACGGAGAACATGTTGTTTTTTTAGAAAATTCCGCTACGAAAACAAAGAAAACAACCCGTTTACTCAAAATGTGAAATGTCTTTGCTCGCTCAATCATCACGCCAACAACTTGTGATAGCTCTGTGTTTCTATCGCGTTTTAGTATAAATCTACCAGGATTCTATCACGAAAGCCGTTCTCTGATTGGCTACGCTACTCTCTATCTATTCTGTTGTAGATCAGTAGTGAGAAGCCTAGCAGTGTGCGGTTGTTAACAAAACTACGGCAGCTTCTTTGCTTTATTGAAGAGGATTTAAATAAAGTTCTGAATGACCGGTAGATTTATTCTAAAACAATTAGATTATTGCGCCCTCGTCAACCGTGATCACGCGATAGAAATCTCGAACTCGTAATCTAATTGTTTAATAGAAACACGATTTTTACTAAATCAGTGCACGTCCGCGGTAGCCCAGTCTTGACAACAGCACTACCCATTGGATCCGATCCGCAGATTATCTACTCTGTAGACTGAATTTGAGCCGGCTGAGAATCGCGGCTCTGAACAGAATCCCGCTGGAAATTTTGCTCATCAAGAGACAACTAGCCGGTAATCATTCACTTCTTTGTGTACAAATAGGACCAAAAAGCTTACATTTTGGTTTAACAAATCAATTCAGGCTGGAAACTACATTCAGATACCATTAGCGTGAACTGACTGAAGTGAGCAACTTAAAACTCCTGCTGCTCTGATCTGGAACTTTTTGTTTGAAAACAGTTTTGTTTGTTTTGGATAAATAATCATCCTGGACGTGGTTATCGAAGCATCGTGATTTGGCAGTGTCTCGCAGATCAATTATTTGCCGAGGTCGAAGGCTGAGGCAAATAATTGACAAATCACGATATAATTTAGACATGTACAAGCACCTGACTTTGTATCAACATTTTCATGTAAGGAGTTGAGTTATCACAAAACTCTTTGTGCAACTGTATGCTGACAGCTAGTTGACCATCAGATTAAACTGAATCATGATACAAACATGGATGAACTCTTCTATTCACTCTGAAAATATTATGCAAATCACTACCTGCTGATCAACACATACATGTAACCCCAAAACAATCTGTCATAAGAAGCATACAAAATGTTACAATGACAGTTATTAAACAAAAATAAAAATAAGCCCACAAGTACGCACTGCGGACCTATTTTTATGACTGCTGTGGTGTAATTTCATCATGTTCACTAATACATGTAAGCAACTAACGCGATGGTAAAAAATGTCGCTTCATTGTAGAGCGCGTGATTTTTGAAGGCTACAGGCGGCGTGACAAGTGAATCAAGAAAACAGTTGTGGGAAGCCTTAACAAACCTTCAGACGCGATTGTAATTGAATAAATTGACGTTTCAACAAGGGTCTGGGCTAATTTTTGACGAATCCCCGTTAAGCGGCCAAGCTCTATTAAGGGTCTCCAGCACTTTTCCAACAGCTATAATTTAACGGATGAATCCTAACTATTTTTATCAAGAGGTACTATAATATTGGTATCACGTAAATTGCCAGCCATTGGTGAACCAATAACGGCAGTCTTTATGGCATAATAGGTAACCATAGCAACAGTATAGCCTGTTAGAAACACCCTCAATCTTAGCTTTAAGTGCTTATAGAATACTGATGACATGAATAAAATCAAAATTTCATTTGTTTAACTTAGTTGACGGGTGGAATACAGATAATTCTAGATCATTGGAAAAGCAATTCGAGACTTTTCATTGACTTAGCCATCATGGGTTATGAGCCATTATACCATGCTTTACAAATATAGTAAGCGTGCGCGTGATTTTTTAGAGCGTCTTTTTTTTAGTTTAGCTCTCTAAATTTTGGGGACGTTTTCAATAAAACAATTATTCCGCTCACTAAGTGTTAAGTAGATAGGCGCTACGCGCCTCGTAGGCTATCTACTTAACAATTCTACCACGAGCGCACGTTGGATATGAGATGGTAGGACAGGTAACGTGGCGCCTAGCGCCGAGTTGGCTATAATGATCTCATATCCAACACGCGTGAGTGGAATAATTGTTTTATTTAAAAGCGCCCCCAAAATATAGAAAACAAAACTAAAATGAAAATAAAAACGCCCTAAAAGATAACGCGTACGCTTACCATATTCATAGGGCATGGTCTAATGGCTCATAACCCGTGATAGCCAAGGCAATGAAAACTTTCAAATTGCATTATCCAATGGTTCAGTTTTTAATAATATTTCGTATCCAACGCGCGCTCGTGGAATAATTGTTAAATATAAAGAAATATAGGTTTCTCCAGTATCTTATTTTACGCACGCTAAGTCATTGAAATTCACGCTCGTTAACGTGCGTGAAAAACTAACCTAAGAATTAGAAAATAATAGAAAAAGAAAATAGGAGTAAGAATAAAGAAAAGTGTAAACGTGAGAGCAGAAAGGATCAAACATCATTCAGCAAGTGCCTGTATGGAATAATAGGCTG
>Ga0126339_10002933_pt1 | contig 12321 bp, 5 predicted proteins | sample OrbTmetagenome_2_FD_92532 | JGI IMG/M metagenome (GOLD analysis project Ga0126339, IMG submission 92532) | Coral microbial communities from Petempiche,Puerto Morelos, Mexico - Orbicella T R C metagenome | ecosystem: Host-associated > Invertebrates > Cnidaria > Coral | place: Petempiche,Puerto... | reverse complement strand
AGTTTTTCAAAAAGCTGAAATTACACTCGCCGAAGCGGCTCGTGCAATTTCAGCTTTTTGAAAAACTCAGTCGTGCAAATTAATTCCAAATTGAACTCGAAACCGTATGATTACCTATACTAACGGATTTGTAACAGGCTAATCACAAAGGGGCGGAACAGCGCATCAAAAACAATGTCTATAGGCTCCCCCACTCCCACTCGCTTCACTCGCAGACTACGCTTGCGGAATTCTTTATTTTGCACTAAATGGCTCGCTTTGCTCGCTGGATTTTTTCCCCTGTTTTTGCAGGTTATGTATTGTTTTATGTCCAAACATAGTTCAGATCACTGTGTGCTTTTTTGTTATGATCCCTTGTCACACCTTGCTGCTGATGCATCATCATGCATGAAGTTGATGCATACAAGGACAGATTCCCCATAATTTGACACTACTTTAAGAAATAAAGGTTACTGGAAGTCTTGGAATGCACAGGTAGATGAATCACTGCGGAAAATATGTCACTATCAACAGAATGTGATGCAGCATTACTATTTTTTAGATACCCTAGTATTTATATTTATTGTTTGCAGCTTCTGTTTTTGCCTTGTAAATCGGAGTACATTAGTATATGGTCAGGTGAGGAAGCACTAGAGAAGTCAGTCAGTCGGTTGCACTGTCCTTTGGCTTTTAAGGTGCGCTAGTATATCCACACGATTTTTTAGGTGCACGGCCAAAAATCTAGTCGCATATGCCACCAGTTGGTCATTAATTTTGAGCCCTGAGCCTGAAAGGTACTGAGATAACTCTAAAACTGATCACTTCAGACTTTTTAAACAACATTTCCCGGACCCTGGTACCATGCACCTTTTGCATGAACACATTTCTCTAATCGCCGATTAGTTTGTTTCAGTGTTACCTTATTTCCCTTGAGGCTGTAATAACACCTGTATTCTGGTCTATCTGAAATGGTGTGGACTGGGTGGTGATGCTGTACGTAACTGCTCCATTATCACCAACGTCCCGGTCAATAGCAGTCACCTATAACAGCAACGCAAATAGTTTCAGGTGCCCAGCAAATAAATTATCACAATAACATCAATGAGATAGTCAATGACTAATCAGTTGATCACAACTGATTACTCATCCATTACTCACTGTTTACTCATCAATAAATTACTCATGGATTACTTAATTCTGAATAGGGCTAAATATCCTATTGTTTATTTTCCAGTTATCAATTTCACCGGCAGCTTTAGATAAAGTCACCTTGGGTCTGTGCACTAACCAAACAAAACAAAGTGAAATTAAATTGTCTCAAAAAATGGGTCTGCTTGGCACTAAATTGAACAGCTTTGGCTAATTTACAAAAGTATATTCCGTTTCAAATGTCGGCACTCAGTTTGAAACAAGGTCACAAAAAGAGTCAAAACAACTTTGCTCTTGAAGCACACAAGTGCTGTTGTGGTAAATATGATTGCTTTTGATTTGAAATTCTCAAAAAGTCAAATATCATTTTCATTTCTCCCACCCACAGTCATTACTACCACAAAATAAAAAAGCCAAACAGCCTGAGAAATTTCAAAAATAAATTTAAACCATGACATGACAATTGCATGTACGTTCAATTTAGAGGTAAATGCTGTCAGAGGTAATTTTCTCCAGACCTATATATTGATATTACACAGTGTAAAATTGGTTTACCTAATGACAAACTCCCAGTAAGAGGATCCACAGGATACGATGTCTCAATAGGAATTGGTAAATTAGTGTTAAAGACACGACAAAGAGACCTCTTGAACAGTCAAGAGTTGGTCTCTTCGTTGCGTCTTTAACACTAATTTATTGAATATATTACACGTAGGTTTCTAGAATGCAACTTACCTTTATCACAAAACTTCCCCTTGGTGAGTAGTCTTCAACTGCAATGTTTTTGGGGTCTTTCAAGAAAGTGATCCTTGGTTTGTTATCATTTGCATCACCAATGTTAATGGTAGTAGTCACTTCTTTAGCCAAATTAGCCGTCTCTGCACGGATAACCAACTGATATGATGATTTGCTTTCACGATCAATAGAACTAGCAACACTAACTAGTCCAGTATTTTGTGATATCTTAAATGCGCTATTTGTATTTCCACCAACGATTTTATACGTAATTTTATCAGGGCCCTTAGCAGATACAGTGAACACGGGAGTGTTTACGGCTGAAGTTTCTGGCAAGATCTTTGAATAGCTTGCTGAGTTAAATTGAATGACTGTAGTTCCAGGAGCGTAGACATACACATACACTGAAACAGTACTCCTTCTTACATCATTGTTGTTTTGTGCTGAAAAGAATTCAAGAAAAACAACACATTAGTTGTTAGAAATACAATATCGAAAATTCTCAAAACAAAGGAAATCAAGTTTGTGGTATAGTTCATGTTATAAGATAGTTAGCAAAGTGTGCTATAAAAACTTTGTATACATGAGTGTGTATTCAGTGATGCACACCTGTGATGCAACCAAGACAATGATTCTACAAAGATTGGGTTCAATAAACCTTGATAAACTTGCTTAGTATTAGAAAGGCAAACATGACTGCTGTAGACGGGTTCAGCGTGTCCACATGATTAGTCTCACAGATGTTCATTCCCACAACCAAACCCTTCAAGGAATTCAAGTGTTAAGAGATGCCATTCAATCATAAAGGTCTGCACACACGAGAGACTAGTCCCTGCCACTAGTCCCTACAACTAGTCACCTGAAGAGGACTGGTTGCAGGGACTTGCCCCTTGAACAGATCATACAAAACATATTGAGGAACAAGTCGCAGGGACTTGTCCCAAAGATTCAAACTGGTTTGAAATTGTGGGACTACTACTGCAAGTAAATTTTGAAGAATAAATGGCCAGTTCACACGATGGGACTTGTCTCTACGACTTGTTACAGGGACCAGTCACAGGGACTAACCCCCTCGTGTGTGCCGACCTTAATACTTCACAAAGAATTGTACCATGAAATTACAAAGCTGATGATTAATGCACTTTATCCAGGGTTTGTTAGCCAGAAAAATTACAATTTGCATTAAATGTTCTGCTACTCGTCTAGATCTTCTAGTTTAAAAAAAAAAAAAAAAAGATGTACAAAGTATTGTCAAAAAACATAAAAGCTAGAAAATAAATTAATTATAAAACAGAATAGTAATCCTTTAATACGCTAATCATTCTGGCTGTTAAAAAGCATTTGTGAAGAGAGGGCAAGCAGAGAAACACACTTATTTGTGTCAAGCATGTTTCTTTACACTTCCTAGCTTCATGCTCTTAGTATTCTCTTAGAACAAAGCAAAGCAGAACACTGGCCAGTGTTTGTTAAGCAATCAGCTTACCTCTATCTGATGCCTGAACAAGTAGTTGGTACTTCTTGGTAGCCAGTGAATTGGCACTAGTTAAAACACCAGTGCTGGAATCAATACTAAACCTGTAAAACAAAAAAAGTAATTAGATCATGACACGTTTACATGGTTTGAGGTGGATTTTATAGGGTAATCATCATTTGCTTTGCGCATGCTGGTGTTATATCTTAAAAGCTGGTTTTGCATTCGTTTTTACACCCAGTTCTCTCAAACATATCAAACGTACCAGTAATTAGTGTTTCACAATCATCTCTCTTAAAATCTTGGCTTTTATAGTCTTGAATAATATTATTAAAAATGCCCAAACCAATGTCATTTCTTGCAATTGATATGGCTTTATTTGTGATTTTCTTGAATTTCCTGGATAAAATCTTCCAAAATTTTCACAGTTATATCAAATCCAGTGAGATACAAATTTTACACGAGAAAACTAAGCTTTGTACTGCAACTTTTTTCAATTCTGCAAATGTATGTCTTTTCCTGCTGCAGAAAAACTGATCAGGTGGATTTTCCTAAAAAACGAGTTCCAACTAAATTAAAGTTAAATATTTATTACCAGTCTACCAAATTTCATGGAATTTCACTTAAGGAAATGCCAAAAAAAACTCACTGGACATCAGTTTTGCTTTTTGCAGTCATGCTAATGTCATAAAATATTGCTCAACACTGACATTTTCCTTTGAGCTTGCTCAGATCACTAAGAAACGCTTTGGTCCTCAATATGCATGCAGTCACAAAACTATGAGCAGCCACCTTAATGATCATTCCTTTTCCACATGTTCGTTAGAAAGCACGAAATAGTAAAAAGACACATGAAAACTGAATTACCTGTTTCTGTCTTCAAAATCAAGTAGCTGATATGTGATTTCTCCAAATGAGCCAGCATCCTTGTCTGTTGCCGTGATTTTTAAGATTGAATTTCTCACTGGAAAGTTACTGCTTACAGAAGTCGCATAGTCGGATTGCGAAAACTCTGGGTTATGATTGTTCTTGTCTACTATCTCGATCTCCACCTCAGCCGATGCATACATGTTTCGATAATTCACATCTGTAGCTCGTACTTCAAATGTAAACTTGGGGGTATCAAAGTGATCAAATGAAGACTGAGTGACAAGTTTACATTCACCAATGTTATTGCTGGAATCTAATTCTACCTTGAACTGATTTACAACATCTAAAGATTTAATGTTTTCAATCGTACAGTCAAACTGTGTCTTTGGCGTGTCTGCATCATTAATGACCAATCCACCTGAGGAACCATCCCCATTGATCTTAGTCACTGTAGTGCCAGGAGCAACATCTTCGTTTATCTGGAACGTGTATTTGCTTCGGCTGAACCTTGGTGGATCCCTTGTATCCGTGACTTGAATGGTGACTTTTTCAGTAGCCACTTGTAGGGGACCACTTAACGCTTGGACTTGATACACACCTCCTGTATAAGACTCATAGTCCAATGAGCCAGTGACAGTGAAGCGTCCTAAATGGTAAGAAATACATGTAAAAAATCACGACCAAGGAGAAAAGTTGGCTACAAAAGAGTTAATTAAAGCCACAAAGGTAAGCAACCTGAAAGGTTTCCACTCCAAAATCACTCAAAATCATACAATGTATCCTTCACTACCTGACACAAAACTTTAGAAAACCTTGAATTCCCTGACTTTTCACTGACTTTAAGGATTTAAAAGTAGAAGCTCCTGAACTTTACCCTGACCTTGAGAAAAGTTTTATTTTCCCTGACTTTTTCCTGAAAGTAGCAACCCCAAAGATTTCTGCGTTTACGTAACCTATGGAATTTCTTCCTTTACACAAGTTACATTTTGGACTCAATAAATGTTTTTTTTCTCATAACAATCCAAATACATTAATACCACACAAATTGAAAACAAAACAAATGTTAGGGCACTCAAATGTAACACTTATCTGGTTGTGGTAATATACAAAAAAGAGCAACAGAACATGGTTTCAGTAGTATCACAGTACTCAAACAATCTTTACAAGACTGAAGTTTGTTCTTACCAGATTTTTCATCCACAGAAAACTTGCCATCAGTGTTACTAACAAGTCCATACTTCACAGTTTTGCCTTGACTGTCTTTGGCAGCTAAACACAACAGGCTCTCGATTTTTCCCAAGTTCTCGGGCACAGTGGCAGAATAAGGGAGGTTCACAAATGTTGGAGGAGAGTTCTCTTCACTTATGACAGTCACAATGACTTGAGCCTGCGATTCCTTGGCTCTTGAAGTGGCCCGAACAGAAAGTGAAAAACTTCTCTCCTCATTAGCAGGATCTAGCATTCTACGTGTTGAAATAACTCCAGAATCTGTCTGGATAATGAAAGCATTGCCAGGGTTTTCAATTGAATATGAGACTGGGTCCCCATCTTTGTCAGTGGCATGGATTTGCGTCACAAAGGTGTTTGCAGGAGCTTTTCCAGGTACATTGGCGTAGTATACAGGCTGAGAGAAGTCTGGGTTGTTGTCATCTTCACCTTGAACTGTAATCATCATGTACAAATGGGAATAGAGAGGATAAAGGGCTTTGTCACGAGCCTCAATCAGCAGGTTATACTGAGCTTGCTTTTCATTATCAAGCACAGTAACAGTTCGTAAATCACCACTGTTCTTGTCAATTTTAAAATATGGTAAACCTGATCCAGAGGCAATAGAGAAAACCACCTGGCCTTCTGGCCTTTGAGTGCCATCAGCATCAGTTGCACTGATAGAATTACCAACCTTTGTATCAGCAGCACTGTTCTCTCTGACTGTAACTGCACGTTGTTGCTTATTTGCTGTTGAAGACTGAAACACGGGAGCGTGGCGATTTTTGTCCACCTCCTGCACTAAAATGGTCAAAGTAGCTGTGGTACTTTGTGGACTTACTCCTCCATCAGTTGCAACGATATTAAGGTCATACTTGTTTTTAATTGCAAAGTTCAACTGGTTCCTCAGAGTAACCACACCACTAGTCGAACCAATTGCGAAAGCGTTGTCTCCACTTAAACTGTATCGCAAACGCCGGTTGCGTCCAGGGGGATCACGATCAACCGCATGGATGATAAGAAGAGCAGCACCAACGGGAAAATCTTCGCGTACATTTGCAGAGTAGCTCTCTTCTGGGAAAATCGGTGGCGTGTTGACTCCGGGGTTGGGAGAATCAGGTAGAGGGTAATTAGCGATAAGTTCTATGTTTATGCTCACGTCGACTTCCACTTGGTTACTTGGGGTACCCCTGTCTCTAGCTATGACATCCATCGTGACCACTGCTTGATTGGGTAGCTGACTAACCACTTTGACGACTCCAGTGATGGCATCGACGGAAAACCACGGTGACGATCCTTTAAGGTAGTAATAGACCCCGCCATTGGTACCTTCATCTAGGTCAGTCGCGCGAACTCGTAGCACAGATGTCAGGAGAGTAGTGTCCTCGCCGATCGTGGCCGTGTATCTGCTCTCGTCAAACACTGGAAAGTTGTTGTTAGCGTCGAGAATTTTGACGGTGACTCTTGCTGTTCCGTAACGAAGACCATCGTTTGCACGCACGGTCAGGTTAACTTCAGGAATGACATCCCTTCGGAGTTGGTCAAAGGTATTGGTAGTCTTCAAAACAAGAAAAGCACGGTTGCCTGCCATTGCCTTCTCCGCCTTAAAGTACCCATTCTCGTTTCCACCACTTATGGAATAAGATATGCTACCTACAGTATCCCTGTCTTCAGCGAAGCAATTTTCCAAACCCATAACAATAGTGTTTGCAGGAGAACCTTCCGTCACTCTTCCATGATAGAGGTTTTGTGGGAAAGTCGGACTAAAGTTGTTCGTATCTGTTATGCTGATTCGAATACTAAATGGAGTACCTCCTTCTTTATCGCCACGATTACGCCGAATGGCGACTAAGTCGTAGTAGTTTTTTTCTCCAGTCTCGTAATCGATCGGTTTTGTGGTTGTAACGACCCCTTGTTCGGAAATTTGAAACAGGGTTAGAGCAGCTTTCGAATCGGCATCTTGCGCCGGAAAAAACGTGTACATCTGATTACTCGCAGGCGTAGGGAATGAATGAACTTGATGCCCAGCGCTCTTGCCTTCTACTAGATTAACTCTTACATCAAAGGACTGTCCAATAGCTGTGTGCAATAAACAGAAGCTACAGAGGAATAAACTAACGACGTTAATGCCTCGCATGTTTACTGCACTCGGCGTTCCGTTGTTGCGGGCTTGAGTTCCAAAAGCCTTGATTTCTTGATCCTTTCAAACGTTGAATTATTCTCACCGATCACAAAACATTGGCAAACCCAGATTCTCCGAAAACACTGTAAAAATAGGGTTTCACTTCTTCGCTATAACCGAAGAAGAATTTGCCAGCCAAACGGAAAGTAGCAGTTTTTCCTTCCCGACGCGAGAGAATAATGCGATATTCAGTCAACTAACCAATCATGTGCGGCTTGATGAAAGAGCCGTCAATCATCATACCGAAATTAACACTGCAGTCACGGAGCAGGAATGCTAGCGGGGTATTTGAAATGCACTTCAAAGTTTTTTATTGAGGCTTGAATTCAAGCTGATTTTAATACTTTTTATCCTGATCTATCATTGCATGGGTCGATTGATCATAAACTAGGCAAAAGGTCGTTATATTTGTGTACAGTAGTCAACAGATTCAAGTCTTGTAAAGAAGTTTCTTTTCTGCCAACCACTTGAACTGTCCGTTGTGTTCCGACCCTTCCCACTTCCGACGTATTGTCCACCAATCGTTACCTGCTTTCGGCGCCTTTTGGGAATTCATTAACGCGTTCATTTATTGGCATTCACTGTCTTTTTGCATTCCATATTACATTCCGATCTCGACCGAACCCATCCTTCGTTGCTTTCAAAGCGAAATAACTAATGACTGGGCGATCAAGACGAGAGAAATTTCTGTTTCGTTTTAACTAGCTTGTTAGATAACGTAATGACATTCACAGAATTTTTCCCACGCCCAAAACTAAAGAAAGAGATTTGTCCGTCATAAACAAAACGAAAAATAATTGTTATGATGCAGTTGTAAACAATAGACTGAAAATTCCAGATACAATGCGTCTGAGGCCAAGCTTGAGTGACTCACAGCGAGCTCGGCATTTGATCACGCCCTCGCAAAGATTAAGAATGAGTAAGTAACGGTACAGAACTTTGAGCCTTTGATGTGCCGCTGAGAAACAGAAGAATAACGACTGGAGCTAAGAGGGATATGGGAGAAATCATCTTTTATCCTACAAGTCTCTGAGACTTGGGAATGGACAATAAACAAAATATTATAACGTGGGTTGGAAAAGTTTGATTAATTTGAAGGCAGTAAAATTTTCCCGAGGGAAACCTTGTTTTCCTTTTATGTTATTTTTTTATTTTTATTTTTTCAATCGTTTTCCTCATAGACGTTGTCTGTTATTCAGGCCTTAACACCTTTTAGCTTTGAGTAGACTGCTCTCAGATGTCTTTATTCTTTCGAGCAGTTTATAGCTTTTTATCTTTTCCATCAATCGCATGTATCTTGCTTTTTTGCACTCTCGGTTTTCTTATCGATTTCCTCCTTGTTGATGGATTGCCAGCATTGCCCCCAAACATAAATATTGGCCTTAATTTATTTCTTTTCCTCATTTATCGCATTTTGTGGCATCACGCCAAATTGCTGTTTCAGAAATGATGGATATCGTGCACAGTGCGTACACAAATTAATTTTTAATCATTCGCAAATAACAGTCAGTCATAATTTAAGAAAACAAATTGAAGCGAGGAGAAAATTTTCCGTCCTCGCCGGGAGCCTGTTCGCAGGCAATGAAAAACCAACTTAAAACGATTGGAATTGTTACGGAAGTAAAAGGTGAATATTCTATGCATTAGAAAAACGGACAAAAATGTAACCAAGGCAAAGTTTCACTGCCAAAAATATTATTGACTTTTTATTCGCAGCGGGCAGTAAAACGAGATCCAGCCTGATTGAAATTTAATGTGTACATTGGTCTTATCTAGACTGAATATATTATGAACGGTCGTTTGGAACACTTTGATCACACTTCACAGGGGTGGTCTGGGGACAGTTGTTATGGATCACAAGAGAAAGTTTGTTTGTTTGATATTGGTTCAACTCGTGCCTGTTTTACCCATAGTCCACAGCTGCAACTTCATTTGTTACTGAAGCAGTTGAAGAGTGATATTCGGGAGGAAATACGGCGCTGAATTACTTCAAAATGCAAATATCGTGAAAAGGTTGCCAATGTACAGTGAATATATCAGTAAGATTGGTGTTATTGGGGAGTGTAGGTCTCACTGGAAACGTCAGCGCGCTGGGAGAAAAAGGAAAGAAAATTATGAATGAGTTATAAAAATTATGAGCAGACATCTCTTTAAGTAACCACATTTTAGTGGAGAACGTAGCCTTCGAATCACTGATCAATTATGCATTGCTGTTTCTAAAAATACAGCACTGCTTTATTACGTCTATGATTTCAAATTTTTTCACTTACTATTATCGGGCGGTTGAGCATGCGTTGTTACTTTTCAAGTAATGTCAAATTGAAGAGTTTGTGAACGGAAAAAAAAAAGGTCGGAGACATTTTAGATCAAATCTGATTCGCGGCACTTCTTTTGCAGTTTTTTATTTAACATCGTTAGATAAGAGGTACCCGCGAAAACAAGAACCAGAGTCAAGAGAGGACGATATAGGTTTGGCCAGTTTAGTTCGGAATACATATGTGGCAAGAATTCGCGTCCACGTCTTTTGCACTGATTAAATACCACATTTGTTGACTTGGCCCGGGTTGTTCGACAGACGGATAACGCTATCCGCCGGATAAATCACTATCCAGCGTATAGGGTGATTTCTTTTGCTATTCAGTATCCACTGGATAGCGATTCGTCCGGTGGATAGCGTTGTCCAGCCTCCGAACAACCGAGGCCTGATTGTGGCAAATTTTCGACCTTCTGTACAAGTATACACCAAATACGAGAAACCCATTTCCGAATTATTAAAAGGACTCGTGGATTGACACGCCAAAAATATCATGGCATTTCTATTAATATTGTTCTGTAACATTCCATTCCTCACCCTACCCTGTATGATCTCTTCGCGGAGGAGAGTTCGTGGTCGTGTGAAGTGTTGAAAAACAACTGTCACGCGAGACTAAACATTTCCATAAAGAAGTATTTGCATCTACCAACTAGATTCGAGTAAAAATCAACTTTTCCCGCCTCAAACAAACTTAAGCTGTTCCTTGATTATGTCTTTTATCATCCATAGTCAAAGTTCGTCAATTTGAGAAAGGGCCGTTCCAAGAATTCGAATGGGCCTCGGTGTTCGATCACAGTACGATGATCACAGTGCTGGATTGTGTTGATGTGGTGTCTATGTCGCCAGACTTGTAATCCTGGATTACGGTGACTTATTTTTAGGTAGTTTATTTTAAAACAATACCGTAAATATCGCTAATTTTCTCTCTTTCGTAATTTGGACATTGAGATTGGTGATAACCTGCGATCAGACGTTCTTTCAGTTCGGCGAACGTGGGCAGGTCAAAAAAGATCGGCTGATCGCAGATTAGATTAATGACTCGAATGGCCGCTCCCGCAACAATCGTTTTTCCGAGCCGGAAAAGACAGCCGGACTGGTTTAAAGTAAAGCTACCCTGGTTCTACAGTTTTTTTCTTTTTTTTCTACTTATCACTGTGAGTTGCGAACCGTGAGCAAAAACGGAAAAACTCGAAAGAAACTTGCTTTGACCGCCGCGACAGCTTGTCCGCTTCAGTAGCATAAAGAAGAAACGGATCAGAGGAAGAGAATGAAGTAAGGCGAGACGGAAGCAAAATAAAATATCACCGCCATTTCATGAAGTATGTGTTTGTAGTTTTCAAACATGCAAAACTACGTGGTTAAATGTTCAAACCTCTCGGGTTAGCCAGAAGTGACAATTGCCTATATGTGGGTATTAATTAAGTGAATTACTTAAACTCTTATTTCAGCTGTCATTTCTGTCAGCTGAACACGCTAGCGCGCGCAAAACGATTACCTCGCATGATGCGTGATCTCACGCGCGCGCTCTCATACTCGCTCGAACTCCCTGAAAAAAGAGACATGACACTAATCGTACTTGATTAAATTCCGGCTGAGCATTCCTCGAGAATGTCATAAGAAAGCTAAATATCAGCTGGTCGGTTTATATTTAGGATTATTATTATTTATGGAAGTACATCTGTTCCTCTCTGACATAGACTGAGGGCTCATTTGATCGTGGGCGGAGCCGCGGGTATTGCTTGAATATATGCCGTTTGACAGGAAGACTAGTACAGAAGTGGGCAGAAGTGGCTGATATTCGAAATCGTTTTCTAAGAGCTAATTTAAACCGTACGAGTTTTCACATGCAACATGCTTACTCACGAATTAGCCAGAGTTGCTTCGTCTAGCCTAAGACTTGTAATTCGGATTTCTTCTATCAACTTACTGCTTGCTTACTGTTATTCAGAGACTGCTTTTTGGTTGTTTTGGGATTAATGTCAGTATATTTTCGCACGAGTTTAGAGTTGAGTTGATATAATTTCACGCGGCCAAGTGGCTTCTCAAAAATGAGCAGAAGCCGAAAATCGCGTATAATAACCTCGGTTTCCGCAACAAAGTGCGCTAAAAACACAACAGTGGATACACGCAAATGATTTCAAGCTGGTAAGTAAGCAAGCAGGTAGCTAAACAAGCGAGCAAGAAAGTAAACAAGCAGTCAAGTAAACGAGTTTGCTAATGAAAGCTGCATGCATGAAAAAGAATTAACAAAGCCAAGACAAGGTACGCGCTGAAGTGCTAAATATCGACTGCAACTAACAACGCATTTTCTGACATTCCGGACTCCAGCAACTGTCCAGTCGAGATAACTCTATTGTCCTTCACCAGGCCTTCCGCAAATATCCGGATATCTTTTTGGAATATTTAGAAGTTTCT
>Ga0126339_10002932_pt1 | contig 12322 bp, 13 predicted proteins | sample OrbTmetagenome_2_FD_92532 | JGI IMG/M metagenome (GOLD analysis project Ga0126339, IMG submission 92532) | Coral microbial communities from Petempiche,Puerto Morelos, Mexico - Orbicella T R C metagenome | ecosystem: Host-associated > Invertebrates > Cnidaria > Coral | place: Petempiche,Puerto... | reverse complement strand
TTTATTTCAAAAATTTGATTGATAAAACAGACCATATTAGTGTCTCATGGAAAATCTCTGCCTCCGGACCCCTCCCCTAAATTTCCAAATTCACTCCACCCCTCCTCCCCGGTCTTCCCCAGTCTTGCCAACCCCCCGGATTTACCACGGCAAATTTATTCTGGGCTCCTAAAAAAGTGGCTTGGGCTCCTAACTTTTGAAGTCAGGAGCCCGAAGGGCTCCTTAAAAATTTCCTTAGGCAACAGCCTTGGGTTAACCTCAATTACCTGCATCCTGTGGGACTAACAAGGACAGTCTTGATAATAGATAGTTTAGAGTGGCATAGATTTGAAATTGTCCTTTTGATATGTTTGTTGCCTGAGTCATAAGTTATACAGTTGAGGCCTTATTAAGCAGCCACCCATGGGGAAATGGGAGATGGCTGCTTGCTAGTGGTTCATCAGGAATTAGCATGACGCTCAGTAGAAATTTCAACTTATTCAAATACAAACATGCTTTAAGGCGATATGGAATCATGTGAAGACAGTAATTTAACATTTGGCCACTTAACAGACGTTTGACTCTAATTGCATTGGGTTATTTTACATTCCAGATGATATGTATGGACACTATGTGTCATCTGCCGGTTACTCGTACCACCCCCCCATGGCACCGATACTGTCAGTAGCTGACATGATTCCACCTCCTCCCCCTCCACCTGGAGAAGGTCCCTTAGAAGGTATGGTTTGCTATCGTCATAGCTATGTAGGGTTGTAACTAAGAAGAAAGTCTCCCAACAAGGAATAACAGTGAGCTGAAAGGCCACCCAATGTTGGCACCTAATGGTAATCAAGTTGTAGTGGTGTCTATCTTTTTAAGCGACAACTGTAGAAGATGACTGTTTATCCCTGCTTTAATTAGTATAGCAGTCTCTGCAGTGAATGTAGCCTAGTAGTGTACCAGTAATTATTACTTTGACATTAATTTATGAAACAAATTATTTTTGTGAAATATTCCTTGGAAATATTTTCTGTAACTTGCAGAGGAGTGGTTGGATTTTGGACCATCAATGCCTCCTTTGCCACCTCCTCCCCCTCCACCAGTCCCTCCAACATTCTTTGTGCCCAACACAGTTGAAATAGCTGGGACTCTGCCTCCACCACCTCCTCCTGGAATGTCTACGACCTCTCAAGTGGCAGATGAAATCATACCACCACCTCCTGACCTTCAACCAATTGTGGATAAGTTGGCAAATTATGTGGCCAAGAATGGTCCTGATTTTGAATCAATCATCAAAGCTAAGAATGATCCTCGGTTTGAGTTCTTGAATCCATGGAACAGCCATTACAGTTATTACCAACTCAAGAAACGACAGGCACTCAAAGCTGTTTCACCGCAAATAGAAACAGGTACGGTATCAATCTAGGCATAGCAGTGATAAGTTTCACACAGTAGTTTGTTTTGTTTGTTTGTTTGTTTGTTTGTTTATAGCTTTTGTAGTGTACATAATTTGAAGTGGAGGCATTTGTAAGACATAAAAATCTGTGGCTGAAACAACAGTTGCTCCATAGGTAGAAGGTACTATAATGACTGTAATTGTCACAAGAGAATGTGTCCATAAAAAATTGATGCTTGCATGGTGTATTAGCTTTTTCATGCCCTGAGCTTGCATCATTGGTTTTTGGTGCACACCTACATGTGATCCATTTTTATATTGAAATTGTGCTAGCTATGGTATAATGTGCATTTAGGGCTGATGCTCCTCTTAATGTTTGTCCAGAGTAGTAAGGTATGTACTTGTTTTATTTTGTGAAGTTCTTTTTGGAGGTCTTTCTCATCCCATGATGTGTTGTTTACTGACAGAGAATGGCAAGAATCAACCTGAAGCACCCAAAGGGCCAATAAGTTTCTCAATAAAGTCAAAGGATACAAAGAAACCTAAAATTGAATATAGGACAAGTGTTATATACAAACAGAGCTATGAGCAAGGGCAGAGTGATGAGGATGGTGATGAAGCAGACACAGAAACTGAGGGCAAGGAGACATCTGATGGCAATGAGGGGAAATTGAATGCTAAGAAACCGGAGTATGCAAATAATCAAGAAACTAGTGAGAAGTCAGCTGACGACTTGACGCAACAGATGGACTCAATCAAGGCTGCTGAGAGAATTGGTATACACATGTTAGACAGTTTTCCTGACTTAAATGTTTCTATTTTACAGCTTTTCATTAAAACAGGAGCTTCCTTAATTAATTCATTTTGCATTTTTGTAAGAAATAATCATTGTCAATATTTGGCTTGCAATTGCATTTATCAAATTTTGGATACTTTCAGGAAGGTTGAGAGCATGAAAAAAAAAAGGACTTGAGAGTGATTCTACATGTAGCTCCAAAAGTACCATCTAAACTTCACAAGTGTAGCCACAAATGTGAATGCACCTACAAAGGCTTTGACCTTAAATCGTTTACAAGATTCTTGGTATTTACGGTTCTGTGGCTTTCTACCTGGGTCCCTTTGAATGTTTGCTATGCTTGGCCCAAATGCACCACAGATGTGCACCTCCGACTGGTTGAGATTTGTTAAATGTTGAGAGGATTTTTTAAAATTCTTTGTACAGCTCAGCATCTGGAATCTGAGTCACGAGACAAACAGCTTCAGCTGGAAAGGAGAAGAAAAGCATCACTGTTTATCAGCATGTTAAAGAACACCAACCCAGGAGATGAAACTGAAGCAAATAAGTATGATGATTGTTCATCAGTATCAGCTGGTTTATGGTAGAAATTATCGTGCATTCATCATTTTATGTGTATACAGTCGAACCCATATATAACGGCCCTGTATTAAGCGGCCACCCTCTATTAAGCGGCCAGTTTTCAAAGTCCCGATCTGTCACTCATACAAACACTGTATTTGTTACGTGTATCAGACAGCCAACTCTATTAAGCGGCCGCAGGGTGGCAGCCCTATGTTTGTCTTTTCTTTGTTATTTTTACCTGTATTATGCGGTCATCCTTGAGCGGAAACTAAGCCACATGTCATTTTATGCGGTATTTTCTTGTTTGAAATGTGATCCATCATCACTGTAAAACATGTACAAAGCTACTGTAAGCTGATAATCGCCATTAAGTATCGTTAACGCTTTCAGATGTCCGCAATGCGCTGAAGTACAATACCATATCACGAACGTCATTAAAATTGACATTACACCATGCCCAGTGAGTATTTTTAGTGATCCTATATTAAGCGGCCAGTTCCTCAAGTCCTGAGGGTGGCCGTTATATGCAGGTTCGACTGTACTTAAGTTTCTTGTATTTAACCAGTTTTCAGCGATTGATATGTAGCTCGGTGTAAGAGCACTTTACCAGTATTGCAAAGGGCATGCGTTTGAAACCTTTGGAAGCTTGATTTTTTTGGTAACTTTTTAACAGGCAAGGTTGCAGTTTCTTTAAGCACTGTTTGTTCAAAGTGAAATAGATACATGTATCTCTAGGACAAATTTTTTGCTAATTAAGAAAATGTTAATTTTTGCCAATTTTCAAAAATAACTCAAAATCTGTGAAGTTAATTTTTATAATTGCCAGAAATTTGAGGTGAAAGCTGAAGAAGGGTCATATGGGTAGAGCACTGTCATTCATTTTGTCACATAAGATGGTTTAACACTTACAGTGTGACTACTTGAACTGGGCCACCTAGAAGAAAACTAACCAATCAAAACGTAACAGTGAACTGGTAGATTCTCGAGACGGCAAGCAACGGTTTGTTTGACGTGAAAACATAAACACTATCGACTCCTCTGCATTATATACACTCTTAGGATTCAGTTCTTGATGGCGAATTATCATAATTATAAATCTCGCTTGAAAAATTTAGCTTGAAAACTCGTTGCAAAGCGCACAAAATTAGGATCCAAAAAAAAACAAAAAAAAAAACCAATGGCAGTGTTTCCTGATGTTCACAACACCTTACACTTTGTCGGGTTTTCAATGTTGTTAAGATCTATTGTTGGTATTCTTCAATGTTATTGGTTTATTTAAGAAAAAAAAATCGCTATCCTTTGTTCTCAAGTAACATTCCGATTGGTGAACTCTTTTCCAAATGCCCCGGTTCGAGTAGTCGCACTGTAGGTTAACAGTAATTAGTGAAGGAAAAAACATCATGGAACCTTTTACAGAGTTTAAAAGTCGGGCTTTTTTACTCCCTCAAAACTGTCCTTAAGTTGAATTAGTTCAGCACGGCAATAGTGCAACGCTTGGAACAGGCCTCAGATAGCGACAAATCTTCGAGTATGAAGAGCGTGAGGTAGAGCGGCGCACGCTCGCTCCTTGTGCTGACAGTGACACTACTAACAACTACGAGGGACTTTGAGAAAGTCTAACTTTTCTTGTGCATTGTGTTATGAGTGCATCTAGGCTTACAGCTGTACCATTCGTTGGTTACTCTAGACACAAATGTGTGTAGATACATGAAGTGAGTAACCTCGAGAAAGGTTTGTTATTTAATCACAATAAGCAACATCTTGTATATACTAATACATGTAGCTCAGTATTGCTGAATGTTTTCACAACAGGTCCTCCAGTTCTGGGAGTTCAGCACAGGTTAGGAAAACCAGAAAATTTGTGGAATCAAAAGGAGAAAAACGGTAATTTGTTGTTTCTGTAGTCTTAAAACATTTTTAACAGGGCTCTGTAAATACATACGGAAAACTTGGGAAACGATGTTTTTGTTCCTAGAGTACCGTAAAATCCCACATGAAAACCCTGGGCTTAGATAACTTTATCAGGGGTTTTGGGTGGGCTTGTAAACGAGGGGGGGGGGGGGGGAAATTGGGGAATAACAATAGCGTTTCGGAACGACGAGATAAAAGGTATCTGAGAAACGAATTAAAGCTAAGATACCATTACATTTAGAGCTATTACCATATTATTATCCTATTACCCTATGACTTTCGATTAAAAATTTTGATGTTTAAAAAGAAACGCAAAAGGAATGCACTTGCACATTAGATGGGCTTATACCCGGAGGGGCTTATATCCGGAATGATATCTTTCTTAGCAAATAGCAGGGCTTATATCCGGGGGGGGGGGGGCTTTAACATGGGATTTTACGGTATATAATGTAACGCTGCAGAAGGGATCATAATTTTGTTTCTAGCAGTTACCTACTTTGAAGAAAGCATAAGTATATTTTTGATGTGTTCAGTCGAGAGATTCAGTTGATAAATGCAAAGACACGTAAGCATGTAATGAAACCTTTGTTTCAGTTAAGGTGGCTTACTACAGTTTTTTGGAGACTAGAAGCACGCGCTACCATTGCCTGCCAGACGTCAGTATTAATCGCGCGTGCACAAATGACGCAAGCAACCCTAAGAAGAAACGAAAACTACTTCAGCACTTGAAAGGCGTTAGATCGCTTCAGTATACGTAGCAATAGTTTCAAATTCCGTTCAGACATGTGTTTAAGGCTAGGGCCAAAAATTTATGACAAAAAGACTCGATAAACAACCGGTAAAATTTTCCTTAAGTACTCTTGCTTTCTCCCGCGCGATACATGGCGTCACATGAGCGCGCGCTTAAGTAAAGGGCATGCGCAATTTAATTCTCGTTTAAGGTTGTAAAAGCCAGTCTTTGATTGAGGATTGCTCAAAAACCCACCGTGCAGCCTATGATGAAATTTTCACAGTCGATTTGTAGGGTTGAATCACGTTTAGAGCCAAAATTTAAAAAACAATCTGTAAGACAGATTTTGAGCTATTTTTGATTTCACATTTTCTTAGTTTGCAAAAAATCTGTCTTACAGATTTTTATTTTACTTTGCATGAATGTTAAATCAGAGCCAATTTCTTATTCCTGAAATTTTGAGGTGGGGTCATACTGGTAGATTTTTAGAAAAACGTGATTTAACCTACCAGTGCCCAGTCTCCCCTTAGGTACTCGGTTGTTCATTTTTGCCATTTGTTGACGTTTAATTGTTCAAGTTTCACATAGAATGGTAAAAGACTGAAGTAAACAGTAAATAGAGAAAGGAACAACGTCTTGGAACATATTTCAAGAGTTAGGCTGTTATAATCCAAAACTGTAGTAAGCCACCTTAAGTCTGTTTTGAACAATTAAAACTTGTTTCAGAATCAGATGACAGTCAGTCCAGGAGTAACGACGATAAATATCTGCAATATTTTTCGTCAGTGGATGAGATTTTTGAGGGGGTCGCTAAACTCTGAAAGGATTAGCTAGTGTAGTTTTCTTTGCTTTCCAGTGTTATGACCATTTTTGTTTCACTAGGTCCGACTCCCCTGCATTGAAGAGAAGCCGTGTTGACGATGATGATGATGATGATGATGAGTCAGTGAGTGGAGGAAGACTGGGTGTGCCATCACCTGATAGTATCCGTGTTACTCAGGTTAGTGTTGATATGTTGTACTATAACTGGTGTCAAACACGTAATTACGCCAGAAATGGTAGAATAGCTTTGTAGACAGACAGACAGACAGACAGACAGACAGAAACTTTATTAACGTGTTAATGCCTCGTAGCATCATCAATCAGTGAAACTATATCGCACTTATTAATCTTGTTTTGTTCGAGGGTGAACAGTAAGCGATTGCATTGGCAGGGGTATGTAACTTATTCTTCGTGGCATTGAGCTCTAAAGTGTATTGGTAGTGCCGATTCCTCTAGAGCGTTTATTTGTTAAACTTATTTTATAGAGGATCGTCAAGATTTCAGATGATGGTTTCCTAAGGCAGATACCCTGCCTTTTAGCGAGGTATACTTGTCTGATGTAGTGGTATCGCAACGGTATGCACATATATGGAAATCGAGAGTTATGCCAATCTTATTGCAGGATTTGATGGCAAAGGTGTTGGCTGCTTCCAGGAACAAATGACACAAAGGCGGGAGTTATTATAGAGTTGTGTTGCACACTGTGCTTGGACCACAAGACCACATGCTTGAGCGAGGTTACAAGCGTCATGTGACTCGTTATGTCACGTGGTGGTCTCATCTGTCCTCACCCTCCCAGAGTAGGAAGGAAAAGAAGCAACACCAACAGCTTCCGGTCGAACGAGGGAAGCTGGGTACGGGAGACTTTGGACTAGCTTGGATTTTATATTTTATTTGTGAAAGTCACTGACTGTAATGATAGGTTTGCTATTTGTCTTGTAAATATAAAGGAGAACTATTTGTAAAGTATTAATTCTATGTACTTTTGTAAATAAACCTATATTTTTCTTGGGTTTACACAGTGGTGTAGAAAAACAATTAAAACAAATGACGCCTAATGATGTGGGTGACCTGTCTATAGGAAAAAAAAAAACACGATTAGGGAGTGCTACTATGCTATGCTGTAATGTGCCCCTAACATTTTGACGATGCTAAGCCCCTTCCAGGTATAACCACGACCTTTCTTCAAAAGCAAAAGCCGTTTCGATAGTATATAAAGGGAGGAAAGGCAAGTCAAATTATGAGAACAGGAACGCGTGAGCTAGTCGCTGAACGCTCTCCTGCATCAAGACAACTGGGGACGACTCGGTCACAAGGAATCAAAACACCGTTGTCAAACATTGTTTATTCCACAACCAGTTTCATTTCGATTTTCCGTTTTCAGGGAAGGTTCAACAACCACTTTCACTTCTAAGAATATGTTCTCAAGATTGTATTCTACTACTAAGAATGTACGTTGTACACGTAGCGGAACATGCACAACACTGGAACAAAAACGTAAATAACTAAAACTATGATAAAATGGTAAATACGAGGAGCGACTGGTTTAAGACCAAGGGAAATTAGTTTTGATGAAGAGGTATCCGTACCACTTAAAATGAAGACTAAAACTCTCTTGGCCTTACGGTTACCAATAGCCGCCATAATGCTGCAGGGGTATTTTGCAGAAAGCCGAATGCACTGTTTTCACGCATGTTTTGCTTGCGGTTAGCTTTAAATTGTTGGAAAGGACGAAATACAATATGCTGTCCTTTCCAACAACAACAACAACGAAAAACAGGTGACTGTAAGCGAACAGGAGTGAAACTAACCGTAAGCAAACAGTCCAAACAGTGTACTCGGCGTTCTGCAAAGTACCCCTCCCGGCCACAATGGTTTTCACATGACAATGTAAATTAGCCCTGCTGTCAACCAGGGACAAACCATTGAACTTCTTTACAAGGAAACCTTTCCTCTCCATGGTCAAACCAGGCAACCAAAATCACCCTCACAGCCGGTCAATTTGGCCGGTGCCCGGCCCTTAATGAAACCAATGACAAACACCGGGACTCCGTCAATTCCGCGCAGACTAACAGTCATCATCCGATTGTCGGACAATAGAAAGCTATTTTTGACCTTTTATTATTAGTTTTGGAGTTTCTATTGTCTGACTACTCTGAATTTGTTGTTTTCACAAAAGATCAAAGCGAATTCTATTCAAGTGTTATATTTTAGAAACTGAAACCCATGTTTTTGTAGTCGTTTGCCCCTGCAGAAATGGCATGGTTTATCTGGCAGGCATTAGTTCTACGATCTGAACCATCATGGCGGCAACCTGTTGACTGGGCCGGTGGTCTAGATGTGTGACTTTCTTGCGATCGTCATGGTTTCTCTCTCACAAGTATTGGTAAGTTGCCTATGTAGTTACCAGGCCAGCTCAAGAACATGCAGTGAAGATACCAGGCCAGCTTAAGAACTCTCGGCCAACATTCTCATGGCTTGGATTCGGATGCAAGTTGGAGATGAGAGATGGCTTCCCGCAACAATCCTGGTCACGTGGGCTTCAAGATTATTGCAATGTTCATTAAAGTTAATCCACAGACAATCGTCAGAAGCCAAGTCAGCTCGCGCCCTTGTCATACGGTGGTACGCCTGCACCAAATGTGACAAGATCAACAAATATTGTTCGCATTTCTCAGCAGGAACATGATTTGTGGAGTGTCGCCCTTTTCTTCCTAACACAGCCTGGTATGATTCCTCAGATGGGCGGAGGGCTGTAACTTCGTTGCCCTTTTCTCTGAACTGTGATTCCATGGCCCGTAGGAATTCTTTTGTTTCTTTATTTTCTGCCAAATCGATCGGTTTTTCTCCGCGATCGTTTTCTGCTTCTAGTAAAGGTAAACCTGTCACAGATAAAACGAACATTCAGCACAAGACCAGTGGGTTTCTTATGTTTCTTCAGACAGCATAGCCTGCGTATCAAGCATTCTCCTTTCGAAAACGCGTACGTTTCCTGCATTTAACATTGCGGCGACATATTTTATACTCTCGCACTAATTTTCGCGCGCCCAGAATCTGGGTAACTTTTTCGTTTAATTCCGCACGGGAATTCTTACTAGAGGGTCTCAATGGGATTTAACCGTCAGCCGTAAAAGCCACTACCCCATTGGGACCCTCTGCTACACTGGCTACAAACGGCCAAAAGAATATAAGCAGCTGAGCATCAAAACTAACCTCCTGCTCTGACCAGCAGCTCCACTACTTGATAATGATTGTTGCCCACTGCATCATGTAAAGGAGTTGTTCCACACAGAGGAGCAGACAGCACGTTCAGCACCTGAGTGGTGTCTATTATCACAAAACAATATTAAACAAGGCTCAGCCTGATACACGGTCATCTGAATTAAACAAACATATTGAGAGTTTTAGCGGACGTTTTATTGGCAGGTTAAATTTCATAAGCAGTTGAGTGGAAGCTCAATAGGGAAACACCAATCCTCGTGAAGACACTTCCCCGCGCGGATTTCAGTGTTGGGTAAGCCTGAGAACGACTTGTAACAGCATTGAACAGAAAGTATCATCACTCAGAAATGAGGTGCGTCTACGTCATCAAATGAAGGGCTAGTGGGGTGGGGTGGGGGAGAGGACTGCTGAGGCTTAACCGCAACACTGAGTAAGGAACAGTCAATACTGGTATTTAATGCGATTCACAACTGCGGAGTCCGAAGGTTTCACATGGTCAGCATCCTTTTAAAGCCTTCACTCCCAGATTAGTCTGTTGCGTAAGTCTCTAGATGAAATCTTCGTTTGTGACTTAAATTGAACACTCTTTGGAAGATAAATGGTTTTGAGGTGTTAGCAACACATACCATCTCCAGGTTTTATTTCATAGACAAGCTGCCTTGCTTTCAGTAACTCCTGAACACAGCCTGTGTAGCCATGATTACAAGCCTCATGCAGCGGGGTCCATCCAGCATTGTCCTTCATGTTAGCGTCGGCACCTGACGCTAACAGCTGTTTGACCTTCACAGCATCATTCTTGATGCAGCTTAATTGAAGATTGGTTTCGCCTGGCGAGAAATAACACGACAAAGCAGTAAAGGAATAAAGATAACCTGTTTAAAACACTTAAGTACTTAGTTGAAGAAATTTGACTGTTTCAGAAGATGTTAATGAAGTGAAGGAAAATGTGCAACATATTTATCTTGTCAGCCAAGCACGAGGACCGTATTGCCTTGTGGGTCTTGGCAGTACGCACAGAGAAGTTCTTCCTGCATGGCCTTCATTAAATCCTTTTTTCCGCGTGAAATCCGAGCTCGAATCAAGTGCCCGATATATAACGCTCAGATGGATTTCCAGCAATAGAGTCAAAATTAAATCTCTACTCCAGTACTACGTGGCACAACTTTGTATTGGCAAATGTCAATCCGGAGGTCCTGGGTTCCAATTACGCCGAGATCGAAGATTTTTTCTTTTCCTCGTGTTTGCCCTATTTCCTTCCAGGGCTACCGCTCAGAGGGAAATAACTGAGTTATTTTCTAGCACTTTAAATTATCTCAAATGAAGAGAAAATGAGCATGGTCTCTTGCTCAAATGTAATTCTATACTTTCCATCTAAGTAACAATAACTCCCGTTGACCAAAACAGCACTCACTGGGAACTGGTTAGCTCTTGAATAATTATGAATGTACCGTTATGTGGGATACGTTATATTCGTTACGTTATGTACACTTATACACGATACGTTATTTATAACGTGACTCATACACTTACTTGGACTCGGACCTGACTGTGACCCCAATTTTTCTCAGACACGGATTTTGCTCGGCCAACAAATAAACTCCTACCTCCCGAGTATACGAAGAATATTTTGGACCAGCAATAAAAGACTGATTGACCGATATTATCTACTTGTCCTCTCACTTTTCTAGTCGTGTAACATTAAGCAGCCAAACTGTAATTCTGAATGCATCGTTCTTGATTTTTTCTGCCGCTGCCGGCTCAGTTACTTGAGATTTGGGCTGCACAGTGGAAGCGACATGTTTTCTGACATTCGTGATGGAGTAACCGTAAGGTTTAAAGCATTACAAAAAGGAAAAGCGCATGGTGTACCTTTCATATTTCGGCGATGGATCTGTCTTCTTTGTCGGTTGACGTTCCTAAAAACAGGTTGCAAACAAAATTGACTACCAATAACAAACTGATACTCTTGACAGAGTTACCGAGTGCGGGATAACAAGTCTTACTCCCACAGGTTATTTTTAGTTATGAATATTAGGTCATTTGCTTAAAATGTGCTCCTAGCCTCGTTTAGACAGAATAAGCCATGTGCCTGTTTCAACACGAGTCTTCATGCAAAACCTTTCATATGAAAATGAGTTTGATTTACATGAAAATGAACATATAGGCGGAACACAATATATATATATGTGTGTCCATATGAATGGTTTCGCGCGAAGACTCGTTTTGGCACAGAGGAAAAGGCAACTCGGAAGTGACCCACTCCTTTCAAACTTTTGTCAGACCAAACTGTACTCTTGTCCACAAAGCGACCTGCGAAAGCCGCGCGCGGAGCGACAAAAATATTGGCGACGCTCAAAACCCGTCCGCGGAAAACTCGATGAGCTGAGGAGGAGCTACAACCGAGAAGGACTGTTTGCGACTGGGTTTGTATCTCTGCTACTTGTCTGTACTTACAACATGACGTTTTGACATGAGATTGGCTACTTTGAAGTAAATTAAGATCAAACCACTGCGCTAGGCCAAAATTATTCAAAAGGAGAATTTTTTCGCTTAAATGAACGTTCATACAATGAATCATGCAACTATCCATGACTATTCACAAAGAAATATTTATTCATGTTCACTATTAGAAGGAGCGTGAAGACTTTTCCAATTGTTTTCTCGGAACATACTTTAGGCTAATGGGTGTCTTCAACGAGTAAGAACTTAAGGGTAATTTGCGTGATTTTCTTGCACTTTGGACAGCCCAGTCTGGAGCCCTACATCACCAAGAAAATCCTCGGAGAATTCTTAGAGTCCTGAAACGTTAACGATTACTGCGATTCTTGTGTGTTTACTCAGTAATTTATTTCATTATTTACAAAATCTAGTACAGCCTCTTAGCACTACCCCCAGCCCCTCC
>Ga0126339_10002931_pt1:0-10000 | contig 12323 bp, 13 predicted proteins | sample OrbTmetagenome_2_FD_92532 | JGI IMG/M metagenome (GOLD analysis project Ga0126339, IMG submission 92532) | Coral microbial communities from Petempiche,Puerto Morelos, Mexico - Orbicella T R C metagenome | ecosystem: Host-associated > Invertebrates > Cnidaria > Coral | place... | reverse complement strand
TAAAACTGAACACTTAAAACAATGTATCAACAGTTTGTGAATTGCAAGTTGAGTACCACCAAGTAGTCAGTTCCAAAAGAGTCATGACAAAGTAAACTGCACAAGTAAAGTTCAACTAGGTGTAAAGTTTTCAGTCACCAGTTCATGGTGCTATTAAACAACGTTGAAATGCCATGCCTCTGTGTGTTGCAGTAATTCACTGAATTCTTCTGACAGCTCATTGTATGACTGGTATGATGATAGGATTTCTAGTAGTGGTCCACATGTGTGTGCCACTGGTCTACGAGAAGCGCCTTCGAGAACTGAGAATGCCACCTCTATACTGTCACAGCTTATGATATCACTTCCAGTAATAAACTGCAGGAACAATGACAGTGACTTTCCCTGTAATGAACGGATATATCTTTTCAAATGGTCCAGGCAATGTCGCTCTTGTTCAGTTACAGGCTCTGATTTGATTAATTTCAAAATCTTTTTGGCAGTGGGCCTCTTAATTTCATAAAGATTCTCTAAAGGTCTCAACAGATTGGAAATCTGGAAGAGAAATCATTGGCTTAATAATAGGTGCCCAGCAGTTATGACATATCGTGGTTTCTGTATTATTTCTTGGCGGGCAAGTTCAGAAACAATCTGCAATATGTTTTGTTGTGTAGGATTTCGATAACACTTGTAATTAGAAAGAAAATCTAACACATCATCATCATCATCTTCAATTGTCCCTTCAAGACATTTCTGAAGAGTCTCCCTTTCATCTTCTGAAATATAGAGCTTAAAGCTTGATAGTAAAAAATCACTTGTCATGCTTTCTTCACCAAAAAGGCACAATGCAACAAAAGCTCTTGACAATGGAAGGGGAAAATATCTCTCCTTTATATACCCATGCATTAGAATTCTAGCAATTGCTTCCCATTCAGCTCTTTGGTAATCATGTCTGGTAGCAGGAACTTTTTCTTGAGTTCCTACAGTCATTGGCTCCAGAAAGTAGATAATGTGTCAGGAAAAACACCAGCCCCCTTTCCCTCTTCCTCCTTGCCATTGTCACCAGTTAAAGTAACATCTAAATTTACTTCAATTATTTCAGGATCCTTAAATACTTCTATCAAATTATCCTTAAGAAAAGCCCTATAGAGAATGATGTTGTGAACTGGACAATCTGTTAAAAGAGCTCCAACATTCAAAACCTCTGCACCTGTAGGAAAATCAATCAAAATAATCAATATATAAATAATGCATGTCATCATACATTGAACTATCTGTTTTCTGATTGGCCTAAAGCGTAAAGTGAATTTTCAAAATCAGTGCCTGTGACATCATCTAGCTGCAGATTACACAATAATCATGTCAAGGACACTCAATATCACAGGTAATCATGTCATGTAAGACCGTGGTGCATGATTTCTAAGCATAACCATGTCAAGTCCGCACGCTTTGTGTTGCTTGCCGTCAGTGAAGAAGCAAAAACATGACTTCCATTTTTTTTTGTTCAATGTAAAATAAAGAATTATTAGATTTGGTTTTTGTGATATCTAGAATAACCAAGGTCTCAGTAAGGGCTATCAGCCTCAACCTTTGGCTTCAGCTGATAACCCCTACCTCCACTTGATTATTCTGGATATCACAAAAAACCTCATCCAATAATTGCTTTAAAATTCTCTTCTGACCAGTTTTCTGTATATCTTGCCTGAATCAATACAATATTTTATTACATTTTTAAACATTGTTTACATTAGTAGCTATATTAAATGGCAATCAATTTCTTTATTTATTATTTTACTTATTTGTTTTTGAAGCTGAATATTATTTTACAGTACTTTGTACATATTTAAGTTTTGGTAGGTGTGTATAAAACTATTACCAAAACAGAATAAAATATATGGCTAAGACTGTCACAAGCAAATTATTTTTAGACGAAAGAAAAATACCTTTTAGAGAAAAAAGAACTTGCAAAAGCAGATTTGCTCTGACCTGTGACTGCTGACTGAACCCCTTGAGTTAACGTATCTGAGTTTGCTTCTGTCTCAGCTATAGCTATGTTGCTTGTAGCTGTCTGGACTGTGGATATGTTGTTTGTAGCTGTCTGGACTGTGGCTATGTTGCTTCTAGCTGTCTGGACTGTGGCTATGTTGCTTGCAGCTGTCTGGAGTGTGGCTATGTGGCTTGTTGCAGTCTGGACTGTGCAGTCTGTGGATGTGTTCCTTGTAGCTGTGTAAGTGACAGCTGGGAGGAATGTAGATGTGTTGGTTGTCAGGTTGTCTGTGACAGCATGGTTTACCCTCGGCCTCCAAGTATCTCCTTCACTCTCTGTTTCCTGCGTCATTTTCATCAACTGCAATAAGTATGAAAACTGACTCATTAATCATTATTGCTACATCGAGCAAATCTTTAACCCTTCAGATATTCAATTTTTTGTATGAGCTATATAATAATTTATGCAGCTTAGGAGGAGGGACTGTTAAAGTACTAACCAATCAAATACCAGAGCCCATTGACTACCACATACAATTTACTGTAATCTAAAGCAGTAAGCTTTAATTAAAATGTTTATACCTCTTCGTAAGTAGGCAAATCGGCGTCACTTTCATCACTGTTGTATGATTTCATAAACAGGGCATCCAAAATAGCTGTTTTCTTGCTAAGGTATAAGGTAATCCGGTTGTAAGACTTCCCAAGTTCCTCTTTGTACCGCTGTAGTGTAAACGGTTCCATTCCCCCTGGAAGGCACTTCACTTCGGTTCTGTCAGGATACAGCAACGCAAAACTGGTGGCACCACATAAGCTTAAATCGCTGTTGAACTTCACAATCTTCTCGGTTCCTTTCCGAAGAAGCTCCTCAGCACCAATCGATGGCAACACTTTAAGCGGCAATGTCGACCCGCGGATTACTTTCAGCTCTCCATCTTTTAACCTTATAAGGCCGATATGTATGGTGACTTCACTCTCGCTGTTTTCCTTTTTCGCTTTCTTCACAGACTCCCTACCAACAAACCGCGAGCTTCGTTCCTTTCCTTTTCTTTCTCTATATTCCTCAAAGGTGACTGGAGTACTTTGATGTCGCTTTCTTTCTGAAGATTCCATTTCTAATTCAGCAACACACAAAGAATCGTCATCTTTTACTCCTATATTTAACCCGCAACCATGACAAAATTTCGCCGCAGTGAGTAATCGTGAGCCACAACCCGAGCAAAACATGGCGAACAGCAAAATTCGCGGGAAAAGCTGACCTGACTCTTAGGCTCTGGAGAGTCTGGAGACGAATTTGCCCAGTCCCTTTGGTCGAGTGCGCGCGCATGATGGGTTGTTTTTTATTTGTAGCGTACATTTTATTTGCAGCGTTTCTGTTATTTGCAGAATACGTTTTTTATTTGCAGCGTTCGCTTTTTGTTTGCAGCGTCCCCTTTTTGCTTGCAGCGTCTCTTTTTTATTTGCAGCGTTTCTTTTTTGTTTGCAGCGTTTCTTTTTTGTTTGCAGCGTTTCTTTTTTGTTTGCAGCGTGTCCCTTGTGGGCCATCGTAGTTTTGGAGTTTTGTGAGGTCTTGCATCAAACTATTTCATGTGAGAGATCAATGCCGAATGACTTATCGTATACTGTCGTGATTTGTACTTATTTTGTTATATAATTACAATATTTATAGCTATTAACGAAATTCCCGGGAAGTTTATCACTTTCAGAAAATAATAGCGCGCTACAGAAGCGCAACGCCTCGGTAATTTAAGGCGAAAGTTGTCCCAGGTAGTTGAAAGTTGAACTTACATACAGTCATGCGTTGAAAGGGGAAACGGAGTTCACGTTTACTTGCTAGTTCAAGCTAGCTGCAGTCCTGTAACGGATGACGTGCGATCAATTTGCGTTGACTGCCGATGGGTGCCAAAGGGAGAAAAACGTCCGCGGACTTGTCTGTAAATATTGATCTCGAACAAGTGAATGCAGGCCATCGCAAGTCCTTACGTCTACTAGCGACTCCTTTGACCAATACCTCAGGTCTTGAGAAAAAAAAAATAAAAAAAGTTTCATGATGAAACTGATATATATCACTACCAGAATCGATAAAGAATATCAGAGCGGATTAACAGCCACCTTAAATTTTCCGAAAATTTGAGGTGGCTCTGAATCTGCTTCCACCATTTCTTTTGTTTTACACTTACCAAAATTTTAAAAGTTGACATGCTGATTAGACTTCGCTTTAAAAGAAGGTTTCAGGAGCCGTTCTTGAGTTACAAACCCATAAATCTTAAATTAAGGGTGTTTCAAATGGGTTATTCTTTTGCAGTAAGTAATCATGTACGTCACGAAAATGGCCACAACTTGCTCACCAATGTTTGGGCATTTGTTTGATACAATTATTGTAGCATCGATGGATGCGTTTGGCCACATGCCGGATAGAGCGGTCCGGGTTTGAGTCCTGGCCAGGGGCATTGTGCTGTGTTCTTGGACAGGACACTTCACTCTCACAGTGCCTCTCTCCACCCAGGTGTATAAATGGGTACCGGCGAACTTAATGCTGGGGGTAACCCTGAAATGGACTGGCAGCCCATCCAGAGGGGCGTTGAAATACCCCCAGTCGCTACATACTACAGCAACCGGGGTAAGCTCAAACTAATCTTGATTCATCAAAGGAAAAATTCTGAAAAAATGCTGCAAAACGTTATGAGCTACATTAGTACCATACGAAAACAAACCATGCCACTGTGGGATTCATCTCGTTATAGATATAAAATATTCTCAAAAAGCTGAAAGATTAAATTCACGCCATGAAATGTCTACGTCTTGTAAATATATTTTTTAAGAATGAAATGACGTAAAAAGAGAAATATTTGTTTCTTCTTTGTACACTCAATACGTGACATTTTTATCACTTTTAACACTTCTCGCGTGGAGCGTGACACAAAGCACGTAATCGATAGCTTGCTTTACACCGCTAGGTTACAAAAATAAGGTTACGTTCAAAGCAAACAATTTTTATTTTAAAGCTTTGAGAATATACCTCTGTGACCCTTCAAGCGGAAAGCCAAACGTGACCCGTAGAATATCTCAGCCCCAGAAATCGCACAAAAACTGCACAGATTGAATGGTTGTCTCACGAAAAGATATCGCACAATTCAATCAGAGGCGATGCAAATAAGTCAAACAATGGACTACTCCCAATACAGCCGCAATAACGTTTAATTTTATCTCATCTGCGTCACAATGTCCACAGAAGTTTCCCCTTCAATGGTTTTAACAAGGGAAACAAAAAGAGTGCTTATTCGTTTTAAACAAGTTCACTTTCCACCACAATCGTGGGTGTTTCTTTACATTTCGAGTCATTCCCTTTTACGTTATTTTGTGGTCGCATGTTTCAGCGCCGGATCGGAGTTCTGAGTTCACGCAATGATTTCAAACAGAAAAAAGACTGATGTGATATAATCCATATCCTACAACTACTCACCATGCTCTTATTAAATCTTTCGATTCAGTTTTTGGCAACGCGTGACAAATTCCTATCAATTGACCATTACGTGACAGAAAGTCCATATCGGACACCATATTTGCATTTCAGCATGCAGAATGAGCGAGGAGAACAGAACATAAGCTTTCGCTTTAACGAGCAAGGGACTGACGCTGGAAGGCTTGACTACTTTTATGGATTGCTGTTTGAGAACAAGGGATGGGAATGTGGTGGATTATCCCGGAGTCATTAGTGGAATGTCATTGGGAAGATGATGTACTTTGCTGAATTCCAGACGTCGCGATGGTTACCGTTATCGTCTAGGATTCTGAATACACCAATACTTAATATTTGAACGTAATATCTTACAGAAGGTGAGCTAAACGTGACTTTCTGCCATAGTTTAAGTCCACATACTGAGGAAATCAAATGTAAGAAAACATTTTCACGTTCGTTTTGATTATCTGGTCACAGCCACTTGCCTATTGTTTTCGTTTCTAGCAGGTTAGTGTTGTGATTATCACGATTTTGAGAGCGTTAGTACTCAGCGCTGATGAAAAGCCCGAAAAAAAAATTTATACCAGTTTTTACACTGACATTTCTTCTTTAGAAATGTCAGAAACTTAGGTGTTTCGGTGTTTTACCGGGTAGCGAATTTGCCGATTGAAAAAGTGTGCATAATTAAGAATTTTGAGGAAGCAAATTTTAGTGATGTTAAGCGGCTCGTCGTGACCTTGAAAATTAACCCACAGAAGAATAATTGGCCTCAAAAGACTTGTAAACCCCTCAATAATAAGTTTCTAGGCTCAAACTGGAGTGTTATTGTGATGCGGATTGAACAGATCGAAGTTTATGATAAGGTATTAGGCACTAAATTTTGCTTGTTTTTGACCAGACGTGGGACCGTAACGGATATTTCATTTTTTAGTGGGTTTAAAAACTATTTCAAGAAAAAAAAAACCCACCACGTTTCTAGGCTTACCATAGGCTATCTCTGGGAGGAATATTAAAAATTTTGATTTTTCATCATGTGCCACATATTTACGATATGGCTCGGTCCTAGTGGACATTCTCTCTTAAGTATAATTTCTGCCTTCGTAACAAATGTTATGTCTTTTATCAAAGCACTGGTTAGGCTGAGAATTTGTTTATTTCGCTACGTGTTTTGTCGGAGGGAATCTAGCAAAACTTGTTATTTTAGTACAGTTTTAACATTACTGTTGCTAACAATGGTCTCTGTGAGCCACATTTACTGCAGACAATACAAATAGCTCGTTTCTATTGTGTTTGTCTGAGTCACAGGGGATGGTTTATTTGGGTCAAATTTGTCAAAATTCCGAAACAAAAAATTCAAAGCCAGCTTACCGTCATCAACCCGTGCTCTGTTCTCTGATAAAGCGTGCTGTTTCAGCCAATCAGAGCGCGCGTCATATGGAAACTTTATTACAAATCACGATAAGAAGGTAAAATCTCACCTTTCGTCACAGTCAGTTTCATGGCAGAAAACGTTTTAAACACTTCTGCCGATGCCGCCATACAAGTATATCTGCCCGAGTCCTCCTCTTTGGGATTCCAGATTTGAAGTGTTCCATCCACATTAACCGTTGATCTTCCAACAGGTAGCACGTCGTTTTCTCTCACCCAAGTGACTGTCGGCTTGGGGTCTCCAGTAGCCTGACAAGGGACTGTAATATTTTGTTTTTTTTCCACTTCAAGCTTTACAGGCGGACTGACCGTGAAACGTGGTAATTCTACAACGTTTAGTTGCGTAAACGCTGAGTCATATCCTAAGATATTTGTCGCTTTACATTTGTATAAGCCAGAGTCTTTCTTTTGAGCCTTTATTATTGACAGCTGACCGTCTTTCATTATAGTCCTGGCTTGCACCAGTTCACCATGTACTGCAGACCACGTGATCAATGCTGGAGGAAAGCTCGTCGCGTGACAGGTTGGTAAAGTGATGTCCTTGTTCTTTTCGACGTATGATGGCCCAAACGAGAGAGAAACTTTGGGCTTACCTAGAAAGAAATGAAAAAAAAAAATGTTTAAGTACACGGGATATAGGGGCGCTTTTAATAGCACCATATGAATGAATGACTGACTGACTGACTGACTGACTGACTGACTGACTGACTGACTGACTGACTGACTGACTGACTGAATGAATGAATGACTGCTTTATATCAACACGAAAACTTTATTTTCGTTCACTCAAAGCACGCATCAACCATATTCAAACACAATTGAATCTTTAACCGTACCCTTACAAATATTCCACATATAACTACTTTATATCATCCAAACAGGATTGAAAAACAGACAGACTGAGAGACAGACAAACAGACAGATAGACAAGAAAACAAATAAATACACTTAAATGTCTCGATACGTACTGGGAAAGGAAAACAAAAAACTAGCAAAACAGAAATTCCGGAAAAACTAACAATCTCATAATCACTCCCTAGATGTCTAGGGGGATCTGGATCACTAGAAAAGTTGAAAATTTCCATGGACATGCCAATTTTAAGCATAACTGGCAATAGCTCATGTGCTTAGTTGAGGTTTCTATGTCTTAAGTGATCTGTAATGTCAGAGTAGTAGTTCCCAACCTAACCGCTGGCAGCCTAACCCACATTAAGTCTAATTGCTAACTTGGGGATGTAGGTCAAGCGTTCCTTTAAATTTTCCCGTGATTGTGAAGGCAATAAAATATGTAAATAAAACAACGGTGTAGGAGAATAATTGTTCTCAATACTGTATACATATTACAGTTGAAGGTTGGTTCTCGCCAGGCACTTCCTAAATCAAGTTATTTGGCTTAAAGCGACGTATGTTACATGTTGTGTACTTGAGACAAAATAAACTATATAAAAGATATGTATAATTTCAACTTACTCTGTACAACAAGGTTTGCAGAGGTTTCATCCTTTCCCAGAATATTGCGCGCCACGCATTTGTATTTCCCAGCATCCTCTAGGCGAACGTCATCAATCTGCAACAGGCCATCTAACGTCACTTTGACCCTGTTGCTAGGTAACGATCCATCAACCCTAACCCAAGACAGCTTGGGAGCGGGATTTCCAGTAACAGAGCAAAACAGAGCAGCAGTGTTGCTTTCGTTGACAGTCAGTTGTGAAGCAGGGGAAATTGTCACTTTTGGTGCAGAAATCGATTCTCCAGGTTCACCTTTAATTCCTGGGATGCCCGGTGGCCCGATATCCCCTTTAATCCCTTTTTCTCCTCTAATGCCCGGTGGTCCCATAATTCCTTGTTTTCCACTTCGACCAGGGAGTCCCATAACTCCTTGCTTCCCATCTGGACCCTGTGGTCCCATAATTCCTTGGGAACCTTTTCTTCCTCTCTTTCCCGGAGGTCCCGGCAGTCCTCGCGGGCAAACATTAAGGCCTGCACTCTTCTGACAGATCTTTTTGAAACTTGAAGTGACAACGTTTTCCAAAACTTTTTTCATGTTAGCTGAATTATTAAAGGCTGGATTGTTGGCAATGCTACGTGTGATTCTGTGGAGCTTTGTTTCACTGTTTGTCTCTTTCTTTCCAGAATGCAGCGGTGGGATTTCTAAACAGGAATTAGAGAGATATACCTCGGTACTGTCAGTTATAGTCAAACTGAAAATTTAAAAGTCAAAAGAGCTGTTTCAGCCTGGAGGCTAATTTGGCCATGAATGAATAATCAGTTAGGGCGTCTGTCTGTCTGTCTGTCTGTCTGTCTGTCTGTCTGTCTGTCTGTCTGTCTCATAAATGAAAGAGGTTTCGTGACATAAAAGGGACCAACTCGAAGCTGTTTTTACTGAAGCCGATCTTTTCATGAGGCCAAAGGTGACTAAGGCACAGGATGGCATTTCTTGAAATCTTTCTTCATTTATACCGAAAATCAATTGATTAAAGTAGACAGATGAACTAACTCATCTTCAAGACACTGAGATCAAGTGCAAGTGGTAGATTGTACTATTTATTTTCTTTTTCAATCGTAACACGAACATTTATCTAGAGGTAACCAGGAGACTTTGGGATATTTGGTTACAATTCCTTCACTGACTAAATCATTTTTCTGTTCAAAGAAGCTAACATACCTGATATAATAATAAGATCAATAAGTGAATTGCTGAAGAGGAAGAGATTCTATGTTAAAACAGTTAGACGACACGCCAATACCTTACCTTTATTCAAAGTGCCTGCCATTCCGTGTTTCATCTGAGAAATGACTTCCTCCACAGCCAACAACCTTTGATCGTGATCATTAAACTTCAGCTCGATTCTAATGAATCCAGCGGAGTAAAGAAGCAAACAAACCACAGACAACACTGTGCCAGGGCTCACTGATAAACCATTGTTTTTCCAAGACATTTTGGGAACCCAGAATGGTCGAAACCGATCGAACGTGATCAAAACTCACCCGCAAAGGCAGGTTTGTAACTTTGCACCGATTATAGCCTGACCCGTCCTTTGAGTATCAGAATAAACAGGAAATTCTTAAAGATCCTTGGTATCACTTTCAACAGTTCCTCACTGGGTTAGAGACTGGTAACTGCGAAGGAGACTAATGTGTTACACGACT
>Ga0126339_10002930_pt1 | contig 12329 bp, 8 predicted proteins | sample OrbTmetagenome_2_FD_92532 | JGI IMG/M metagenome (GOLD analysis project Ga0126339, IMG submission 92532) | Coral microbial communities from Petempiche,Puerto Morelos, Mexico - Orbicella T R C metagenome | ecosystem: Host-associated > Invertebrates > Cnidaria > Coral | place: Petempiche,Puerto... | reverse complement strand
CACTTACAGTACTCCATTTACTTATACTTTATTACAATACTTGTCTAATGCCTATCTACATATTACCCAAAAGTTACATTACGGTCAATACAGTTCTAAAACCATAGTACAAGCACACTTATAAACAAATTGCAAATTAAGGTACAGAGCCCATGCACAAATCCCACTTCTTATTACATTTGTCCATGTTATTGGTATTGACACATATAAACTTTTGTTTCATACTTAACTTTTGCCTTAAGTTTAAAGGCGTTTATAATAGGAGTCAGATTTCTTCTGCAATCCCATATATATAATTTAGCGACCAGTATCAAATAGTGCAGTAAAGAGTAATAAATAATGCCAATCATGACATCTTGCAGAGTAAGGTGGACGAATTCTCTTGTCATTAGGTCATTATTATTATCATTACCATCATCATTATTATTAATGATTATCATTATCATTATTATTGTCATTATTATTAGCATTGTCATTATCATTATTATTATAATTGTCATTATTATTGTCATTGTCATTATCATTGTCACTATTATAATCTTTATCATTATCATTATTATTACTATTACTTTTATTGCTATTAGTATTAGTGGTAGTAGTAGTAATTTAAACTTCTTTTGAGCGAAAACGTCTGTAATTGTCATCATCATTGTCCCCGTCAACGTCATTGTCATTATTATTGTCATTGTCAGTGTCATTATCATTATCGTTGCCATTGTCATTTTCAATGTCATTGTCATCGTCATCACTATTATACATGCTGGACACATGCAACGGTCAAAGAACAAGAAGATCGTTTGACCATGCCCGTTACTGCTTGTCTTAAGTGCCTTATTTTCCACTGGTACAGAAATGGGTTAAGAGTTGAATTCAAGAAAAGCAGAGTTAATGTCGAATCCCAGGCGAGGTCAAAAGTCGGTGAACGTAATCCAGTGAGAGCAAATATAGATATGATACCATATGGAATATAACAAGCCAGCAATGTCATTTGTAACCACAATGTACTGGACACTGTCTTCCTATATAGCACTATGTTGATTGAAGGTCCTCCTCCGTTTGGTTGTTGGTGAGCTTCTTCTTGTACTTGCGCTTGATGATGTTTAAGTGTAAGATGTATTTTGATGTAACAGAACGTGAAGGTAACTATGCATAATAACATATTTATGTACATGATGCGTATAGCGATATCGTGGTAAAGATACAGTATTATGGCAAAAGCAAAGCTACTAAGCCAAAAACTGACCACCAGGAGCTTTACTCTCCTCAAAGTTACCACCTGCCTGTATCTTAAGTTTAACAACAGTACAAGAAGCCTGTCCACACTTATTGCAGTCAGTGTTAACAAAGATACTCCGCAAGAAATTGCAGCTATTGTATTACTAAGGACTGCAACATAATAACAATGTTTGGAATGCTTTTGGGACAATAAAAAGCTAGCATAGAGAGGCTGGGCAATGAGGCCCACGCAGAGATCGGTGATTGCAAGACATGATAAGAGAAGTCGTGATGGCGGATGAAGAGACTGCACCTTTTGAAGAGCAGCAATGATCAAAACATTCCCCAAAAACGCAGTGATAGATAGAAGACTATTTATTACTGAAAGAACTATCTTTTGTTGTGTTCCATAAAGACCTGTCGTGCAGTTTATCTGCTGAATTCTCGTGTGGTTTCCAAGATCAGTTAAGTTCTCCATTTTCGTGTTCTTTTTCCCGCTGTTGTTAGAAGCATTAATTTAGGTTGTCATCTCTTCGTCTTCTTCCTCTTTCTTCCCGTTCGCCATAAACACTGTAACTCTTGATGTTTTACTATTGAACAAAACATTTAAATAAATGTGTGAGGAATTACAATCGAAGTTCAGATAGTCTCTTTGCAAAACTACCTCACAAAATTACCACACCTGCTATTACGCGTCGATCTTGAATTTTTCCTACTCATCTCAGTATCCTCTACAGACCAAGTCGTAGTTACTAGTGAGATTTATTTCAATCGTGGATGAGAAGGATTGAAAAAAGACTCCATACAGCTGCCAAAAGCATCTGCTGAGTGTAAACAAAAAAAATTCAGGCTGGAGATCAATAAATATTAGCAAGGTGATATCAAAATTAAATTAAAATGAGACATTTTGAGAAAGTGTGTCTCTAAACTGGGCAGCATCTAGCATTCTCCAAACAGACCTTTATTCCTGTATGTTGATTTAAGGAACATAAAAGAGTTTAGTATTAATCGATAAAGCGTCCGAGACACCAGTTTTTCATTCCGTGCTAAATTGCAAATAGCTCTTTTCTTGTAATGAATCATTTTCAATAAATCTTCGAAACCAACTATGACAGATTCGAGTCTTCTTCCACTCTGAACTTAGGTTTTAATTAAATTTGAATATTCTTTCCATTTCACAATCCTAGTGATTGACGTTCCAAAAAAAACCTTTTTACTTTGCCATACAGTTTTGATTAATTAGTTTTTGGAAGGTTGGATTCAGCGTCATAATTTAGGCCCCATCAGCACTATCCAGGAGAAATTTGAAAACACAGCTTTATTTCTATGGTTAGGCCTACCGTTCACACTCATCCGTCAAGAAAAAGGAGCCTTTCGAAAACTTTCTTCAAACCGCAGGAATATAAAAATCCCAGTTGCGCTTAGCGTCTTCGTGTGGAGAGAAAACATTTGAAAATGGAGCTTTTCGAAAACGATAGCATCACGGTATTCATCTGTTGTTTGTTATTCATCGGGTTGTTCGAAAGGTGGATAACGCTATCCACCGGATAAATCACTATCAAGCGGATAGCTTGGTTTATTTTGTTAACACTTTATATCCACTGGATAGCGATTTGTCAGGTGGATAGGGTTATCTAGCCTTTGAACAACTTGGGCCTAATTTCCCTGCCAGAGCGGGACTAGTTTCTCGAGCACAAATCGAAAATCACAGGTGATGGTTGCGTTTTTAAATTTCTCCGGCGTATTGCATCCATTTCCAATACACCCAAACTGAGTCGATTCGTCTGAGGTACTTGACGACTCGACTCGATTCGCACGGGGTCGATACGCACCACATGACACTAAGACCCATAAGAAAATGATCACATGTACCTTCCTCGTTGCTAAAACGTGACAACAAATAGCCTGCGTAGCTTGGCGGTTTAATATTTTTTAAGCAGTTTGAGCGCGAGCGCACAAAGCGGCAAAGCCGCGAAAAACGAGTGGTTTCTCAGTTGTCTCCCTCGTAGGTTCCTCGCGGCTTTGGCGCTCCCTATCACGATTCACGATTCGACACGATTCGTCGCGAATCGTCTCGAATCGTCTTCTGCTGAGTCGAATCGTGTAAACGGAAATCGACTCGCGGTAGGCAATAACTCCGGTGTCAAATTGTTGACGATTCGACTCGATTCACACGATTCGTCGCGAATCGTCTCCTGCAAAGTCGAATCGTCTGAACGGAAGTCGACTCGCGGTAGGCAATAACTGGGCTGTCAAACTGTTAACGATTCGACTCGATTCGCACGATTCGTCGCGAATCGTCTCCTGCAAAGTGGAATCACCCGTCACTGTCGCACCATTAAATCCATTAAATACTCAGAGTTTAAAAATATGGAATGAAAAAAAGCATGTAAAAAAGCCTGATCTAAACAGTGGAAACATAAGTAAATGACACAAATTTATTTCGTCCAGTATTTCGTGTCTTCTTCTTTAATTTTAAACAAAGACATGGCAAAAAAAAAAAACAGAGAGGTACTTTTGTCTTGAAGCAACACCTAATCGATCAAGAACTCGGTTGATCGTTTCCTTCCTGACCGTAGATAGCCTCTTCATTATAATGTGGAAAGAGAATAGCAATAGGCCATTTCCGGGTTGATTTTTGCCTCTGTTTCGAAACGAGTCTTCTTGCGAGACCACTCATGAAAATTTGTTCCGCCTACAGATTCAGTTACATGCAAATCAAACTCAGTTTCATAAGAAAGGTTTTGCACAAAGGTTCGTTTTGAAACAGAGGCGCAAGGAAACTCAGAAAGGCCTACCGTATTCATATCGAATAAGACAGCTAACGTAAAAAATCACATCCGATTGGCAGCGAACGAATGAATTTATTCAAAATCATTTTACTTTTTACTTACGAAATAGCCCTTTTCATGGTTAAGTTTTTTCTCGTATGCATTATAATAAAATTCAATTTCGATGTGTGGTAATTACGGTGGAAACCACAATTGGCGGAAATTGCCTTACATTCACGTTGGACTATAGTATGATAAAATTTTAAAAAAATAACCATGAAAAGTGCTCTTTTGCGCCATTAAAGCGGCCGCCACAATGCTTTTTTTTTTTTTTAAACTGCACTCAGCCCAAATGCATCTTATTTCAGGCCTCACCGCCCGATCAGAGACTCGTAAATTGAAAAAACTCTAAACTCGATAACAATTGACTTCAAATTTCTATGCATGTGAAGGTGCGTGCACAGCAGAATGTGTACGAAAACGAAAACCTATTTTAACGGCATTTTTTTCCGAAGCAAACTCCATCATTTTTCTTTTGTAAGCAATATAAGAGGAGAAATAGATTTTTAAGCTCCTGCCGCAAGATAAAATTTTCCCCATATTTCGGCGTAAGTAAGTTGGTTTTTTTTTCGTAATGAAAGCAAAAGAAGAATTAAGACGATTTACAATTCCTGACCCCCCAATCAAAGTATTGTAAAAAAAAAAAAAATTAACGTATTCATTTAAGCTTTTCATAACACAGTCTAGCAGACCACATTTCAAATTCAATATCGGTCTTATATTTTAAGCATGTTGAAACTTTAATCGATGACGTTTAAAATAATATGGATAAGTAATGATTCTATTCCTTACTTCTAAACATGTACAAATGTGAAGATTCAGTAGCATTTAAAACATTTTCAACCTAATGTTTTATTGGGTTTCGTAACTGGGTGCAGTCTAGGTATTGGATATTTTGTGTTTAAATGCGTCATAAAAGCATAGCAATTATCATCACTATTACGTCATTATCATGATAATAACTTTACAAGAAAGACAGCTTAGTGCAGTTATAAATTATTTTTAACAATAATATTTCGACAATTCGGTTTTAATCACGTTTACTTAAAAAATTGTGGTCATACAGTGGTCATACATAAATATATTACACTTTGGATGGACCTACAAGAGCAATAAAAAAAACTGATACCACAACTTCTTTTACTCATATACAGAATATTTGAAATTAAACTCAAATTCCACCTCTAAGCGAAAAGAATTTTAACACAAAAATTTTCTTTTTCGCCTCATCTCAAAGACAAAATCTTCCATCCAAGATATCTATTTGCGTTCAATGCAGCAGCTGCAATTTCTACCTAAGGGTTATTGTTCTTAGTAAATACTTATGTCTGCCTTATTTCTGGGTATTGGCCATAATTTGGTGAAAAACTTTTCGCCTCTAACTCGACAAGAAATTAAACCACTGTTTAACCATATTTTTAACTGCCTGTCTCACTCCGTTAATCTTCCAACAGTAAAGAATTGGGTTCAAAGTTGAATTTAAGCCGCCGAGAGTTGCGGCTAACAAAGAAGCAAGGTTGATCGATGGAGAGTAGCCCTTCTCATACTGTATAGAGCTTATTATGCCATAAGGAAGATAGCAAGCTATCATTGATAACTGTACGTATAATGCTGTTGACACTGTCTTTCTGTATCGCGCTATGTTCAATGGTCGATTCATTCCCTCTTCCGAGTTCGGTTGTTCTTGCCGGACAATGTCCTCTTGCATTGCATTTCGACGGCGGAGTGTTAAAAAGATCTTTGCATAAGAGAAAGCAGAAATTGAGAGGGATGAAAAGATGGCTGCAGAAATTACCGTTGATATTACAAAGTAATTCCAAAACATCCTCACAATGCTTAAAGAAATGTTTAAGAACCAGACGAAAATCAGCATTGCCTGGACTCGCTGCAAAGTTACCTTGTGCCTGTACTGCAATCCCAAAGACAAAGCGAGTAGTCTGTCGATGCTTATTGCAGTTAATGTGACCAAAGAGACTCCTAACAAGATCCCTGCAACGACCTCGTTGATTGCTACCACGGTGTAACAAAGTTGCATTCGTTCATGTACCGTTGATATCAAGTGGATGATGAAGACAGGTTGTGCAATCACTCCAACGCCGAGATCGGTAACTGTAAGACATTGAAACATGAGTTTCGTCGGAGGATGGAGGGAAGATACCTTCGGAAGGGCAGCAAGGATCAGAGCGTTGCCCAACGATGCAGCAAGGACGAGAAGAATATTCACAGCTACTAGTGAATAGATGTAATATTTTTCTTGTGGGGAGCTAGTACAAGTTACCGCCTGTACTGTGTCGAAACTGAATCTATCTTCGATACCACTGGCCATTAATCTTGCAAATATTACCTGATTTTAAGGTAGAACTTAGCAGAATCCAAGAATTTTGCTTCACTGTGTAAGTAAAACAACTGTTTCATCAGCTTCGAGATCATTCTCTGTTTTTCGGAAAGAGCAAAGACTTAAGATTATGCATTATGCATTATGCGACAGGGATATATTTTTCCAGCTGCTGAGAAATTGTCACACAAATGATATTGATGTTATATCTGTTTGAAAAAACATTAAAAACTAAGCAGTTTCGTAATAGCCTTTCTTACTCTACCAATAAATCTGAATGAGAGTCTCATGATCGAGTAATTATTAAAATTCTAGTCCATTAACTAATTTAACATGGTTTTCAATTCAAGCTTCGATCGACGCGGACGGCGGAAGTTTTTTGTTCTCGATCTCTCTTGATTGCCGGATCACCATCAGTCATATCCCCCGTCGAATATTTTCGGTTCATTATTACTTCTTTGTTTTCTTTTTCTTTCCCCTAAGAAGAATGCTTTTTAGGTTTTCTTCAATTTGAATTTTCTCGTTTTAGCATCTGAAAACTCACTTGAAGACGTCAAGTAAGGTGCTTTTTTTAATGTGCACAAAGTCCAAAAAATTTCCATAAAAAGGTAAAATCAAGATCTGATTTCGATAAAATTTGTTGTCGACCTAATGCTTGGCTTTGGATTCAATTGAAAATAATATTCCAAACTTCTCCTGAAAAATGTTAATTTAGGAGTCAAAATTAAGTGGTCTAATTTAGTTCCTGATTTGCAAAGGAAGCCAAACAGAGTTTGTCTGAAATGTATTTCATTTCATTTTGGCTTTTAAACGTGCCAAAGTTTACTCTTAAAAGATAAATATTGCCTATATGTCGAAGCCTAATGAATACAGAATAATGTAGGCTAATCTAATGACATTTAAAGATGATTTCCAGTCCGTACTGCGCACTTTCCAGTTTTAGTTTACGTTTTTGTCTTGCTTCATGTAAGACATAACAAAATGTAACATTTCGCAATTTAACAAATTGAAGTCAGTTTTTCATGCGTCTGTATTGTTATTGATCATGAATTTCGTCATAACATTTTCAAAGTAGCTGTGGATCCACGGGGTGATAGCCGAGTGGATCGACAGACTACTTTGGTAATGTTATGACGAAATTCATTATCTGTAACACGACAGACGCATGAAAAACTGACGTCAATTTCTTTTTTACAATCCTTGGCTTGCACTGTCACGCAATAAAAAATAATTCAGTGGATAAAGTTAGGGATTGTGATGTTATAAGACATTGTTAAAGAAGACACTTCTCCAAGTTTAAGTCTGTGCGTTTTCCTAAACCTCAGATATATATATTCGTCGAAATATTTTGCACAAATTTACAGAGCCCAGTATGGAGCCGCCATGTTAATGTACCTCCGTGGAACACCAACATGGCGGCCGAAAAATAGTGTAAACATCTGGAACTTACTTTGTCTATGTAGGCGACTGATTATCTGTAATGAACAAACAAGCATTAACATAAGCAGTTTTCCTAATACTTTAACTCCTGTATAGACTAAAAATCATGAGATAAGTATGCATTTCTCGACAAACGCGTTCTTAGCTTCATGTCACGCACCGCCATAACTCTGAAATTCAAAATGCGCAGGTTTCCAGACGATTCAAGCTACTGAGCTGAAAAGTTGTAAACAGATATAAATTTACCCCCTCTTATGCCTGATGAGGATAAAAACTTTGGTGGCTCGTTAGTTTTAGATTTTAGAAAATGATGACGTCACGTGCAAGCCAAGGATAGCAAATTGTCAAATTGTCCGCTCTCGCACTCGCTCTTGCTCGTTGACGCATCGCATAAATTATAAATCCATGTGTCTGTCGGCTTATTGACAATGAAAATTGACCAATGAACGCGAGAGAAATTCTGAAGTTATCTTAGAAAGATTGTTTTACAGTTGTCTGCTCGGGCGGTGACCTAGCCTTTGAATCACACAATCACAATCACAATCCTTTATTTACCCACGCAACATTTAGGAGTAATAAAAACTCGTTAAAACATGTGCGTGTTAAAAAATGGAAACAATAAAATTAAATTTAACTAATACAAGCATTAAAAATATTTTGATAAAAAATACATTTATATCTATTCTCTATTGATCTATTTACAATCACCATACAAGTTAGAAAAGTTAGAATGGGAGCGCGGCTATTCCTTGTTTTGATAAAGACCTCACTGCTTTTGTTTTGTAAATCAAGTTGTTTTAATGGTTACTAGTGACACTTATATGAAAAAAGCAGTGAGGTCTGTATCAAAGCAAGGTCACCTTCAGCCTCGCTGCCATTCGAAGGCCAGGTCACCGAGCTGACAAATGTAAAATGGTCTATTACTTGCATGAAAAAGATTCAAAGTTTCATGCCAACCGCCATTATAGATACAAATCTTCATGCTTCGTTCTTTTGGGTTCACTGGATGAAACAACTTCGTAGTATCAAAGAAACTGTGGGAAAAAGAATTTAAAAAGCCTCAAAGATAAGGTAAGGACCGGGTCGTATCGAATAACATCGACTCGCGTTCCATCGAGTGGGGCTCACAGGGATTGGGTTACTGAGATTGCGCAGTGCGGACTGGAAAGCATCTTTAAAATTTAACAGACCTTTCTCTAACGGAAGCCGCGTTGTGCGTGGCTTATCGCATACATGTAAGTCGCGAATCTTCCGTATATTTATCTGTCAGGTATTTCGTTACAAGTTACGAGAGTTCAACAGTACAGAGATTCTCCTTGGCTATCAGCAATTTTCTTCGTGGTGGTGAGTTCCCACCAAAAATAATGGCAAATAATGTAATAATAATAGTAGTAACAATAATAATGATTAAAAATCCTTTATTAAATTGGTTTAAAAATTTCAAAACCTTTGATTGAAACGCGAAAATCAACTTCTTTCAATGTTGTGCCAGCAGATAATGACGTCATAAAATTTCATGTGACGTGCATTATTTCATGATCTCTGAACAGCTGCTATTTGGAATTTCTTCTTTTTTCGGATAAAATTAATTAGAAAACAACAAAACCTAATAGCAATAGCGATACCTAATAGCGATCGGCTAACTTGAAAATGATCTAAAATGTTACAGCTATCGAAATAAATTTTTAAAAGTTTTAAGTACAAACGGGAAAATTCAAACTTTGAAAATCGTGCTAATGAAATTTTATGCTCTTGTTGTAAAACCAATCTCTCTAAGCAATAAAATGCCATACCAGATTATTTCCCAACAAATGAATATAATCATTTCTTGTCTAATATACAAAGGATATCGCTACCTTGTACCGGAAAGTTTAGAGCCTTTATTTAGAGCAACTAAACCACTGTATGATTGTGTTCTTCGCTTCCTTTCGTACACCTCTGATCCTCCAGCAGTAGACAATCGGGTTCAGAGATGAGTTTAACATTACGAGAGTAATTGTTAATCTAACAGTAAGATTATACGAAGGCGAATAGCCATTAGCTGTCGTAATAGCAACAACTACAGCATAAGGAAGGTAACAAGCTACTAACAGTAACTGTACACACAATCCCGCGGACACCGTCTTTTTGAATTGTTTTATGTTCAGAGGACTCATTCCTCCTCTGTTTGGTTTGCCTTGCTGAGTAACGTCTCGCAGTTCAGTGCGATGACGACGAAGTGTTACATAGATCTTGAAGTAAGAGAAAGCTGCTATCGCCAGAGAAATGTAAATCAATGCAGAAACTAACCTGGAGATTAACAAGTACTTCCAAAATCGTCGTAAACAGACAATAGAAATGTTTAGGATCCAAATGATGATCATAATCACTCGCGTTCGCCTCAAGGTTATTACTTGCCAGACTTGTGTGTATCTCAATCCCAAACGGAGAGCAACAAGCCTATCTACGCTTATTGCAGTTAATGTAAACAACGACACTCCGCAAAAAACTGAACTGGTTAATTCATTGAGGCTTACCATGGTGTAACAAAGTTTTACTTGTTCGTGGGTTATCGACGTCAGCTGAATGACATAAAATGGTTGGGAGAAAAGACCAACACAGAGATCCGCAACTGTTAGGCATCGAAACATGAGTTTTGATGGCGGATGAAGCGAGGAATCCTTTCGAAGGGCAACAAGGATCAGGGCGTTTCCAAGAGACGCAGTGATGGCCAAAATCACGTTTATAGCTGTTAGTGATTGCATATAGTGATTTCCATGTAGGGACGATGTACAAGCTGTTGCTTGTATTGTCTCGTAGAGCCCTTCCTTCATGATTCTTGAAAGCTATAAACCTGAAGGTAACACCTTGTTAACAGGTGATTAGCGAAGTGACAAGCTATTTGTTCCTACCTCAAAAATTGAAGGTAACCCGATGCTAGCGGAAGGTTGGACAACTGACAAGATATTTGCTCCTGCTGCTTCGTCAACGTTTTGCTCTCAAACCGAAAAGAGCAATGTTAAACAAATTATACTCCATATTTTTAAGGTTTCTATTTAACCAGCTGTCTCGATGAGGAACTAGGCATTTAATTAAAAACAACGAATTTCCTTTTTGTTCCAAACAAATTGTTATTTTTATTCATAGTATTTTAGTTTGTATAGCCTGGTCGTTAAATTATCCTCACATTTAAGAGTGTTGCGAGAAATTTTCTTTCTTGATTGCAAGTGCAAATGAGTTTAATTAAAAACTACGAATTTCATTTAATTAAAAACTAGGCATATAATTAAAAACTACAAATTTCCTTTTTTTCCAAACAAACTTTTATCTTTATTCCACAGTATTGTACAGTATAGTATTTTAGTTTGTATAACCAGGTCGTTCAATTATCATTACATTTAAAAGTGTTGCGAGAAATTTTTTTTCATAATTGCAAATGCAAATGATACTTTGAGAAATTGAAGATTATAATCACGATGGCAAAAAAAGACGAAAAAAAATAAAGATATAAAAAAACTAACACAAACAAAAAAATTAATGGCAGTTGCCAAAAGAACTTAAAGGTCGGCATCCACTAGGGGACATGACGTGGGACTTAAAACGGGGACATGTTGCAGGGACAGTTTTTATCTGTTTTTTTACGAAGAAAGAAATTGAAAAAAGCAAATATTAAATGCTTGCTTTAACGCAAATCCAGAAGTTAGGATTACGCATTTAAACATATGATCTGGTCACCTTAAGGTTAATTTTATTTTCTGCACGTTTCAGATGAAACTCTTTTACCCGTTCTCATGACAAATTGGGTGCAATCTCTAGCAGGCCGTTAAAATCTTGCTCAAGACATTCTAGCCAATTCGTTTTGGAGAACCTTACTGAGGGCGTTTAGTTATTTACAAACACGAATAAAACTGATTAATATTTGTAATATTCTCGATCTACAAAACCACCGAGACATGCTGTCTTTTGAGTTACTAATATGCGTGCACAATCCGGTAAATCAAGGTATCAGTTTTAATTTTCAGAAATTTTCCTACGCATCTTGAACATGAATGAACTGTTTTCAAAATCAATCAGTACGATGCGGATTACGTCATACATCTCTAAATGCACTCTTTTTTAATAAGAATATTGTTTTTTTTCCGGCCGAGGCTCAATTTGCTTGTTTTTCTAACCATTTTAGGCTGAAAATATTCCTGAAAATATTATTGTAAATATTTTTAGATTATAGCGTATGACATTTCTGTTCTCGAATGTATCTGGTGTCGGGATGATGTTCAAGTAATTTTGGAGCCAGCCTGTAAGCATTTAAGCCTGGTATGACGCGCAATAACTTCTTGTAGACATGTTATTAGTATCGAACTAGTATCGTACGGACTAGTACTGTTTTTGTTGCATTTTGGCTAGTTTTGCCGTTTGGAGAAAGGAACAGTTTTATACAATTTATTAAATCCATTTTGAAATCACTGGTTATCCTTGCAATCTGATTGGCTCTCAGCGGCGCGATTAATTTACGAATCGCACCATTTTTT
>Ga0126339_10002929_pt1 | contig 12334 bp, 10 predicted proteins | sample OrbTmetagenome_2_FD_92532 | JGI IMG/M metagenome (GOLD analysis project Ga0126339, IMG submission 92532) | Coral microbial communities from Petempiche,Puerto Morelos, Mexico - Orbicella T R C metagenome | ecosystem: Host-associated > Invertebrates > Cnidaria > Coral | place: Petempiche,Puerto... | reverse complement strand
GGAAGAAAGTTGAATGTCGGATGAAGAAATGGAAGAGGAACGATTTGCTTTATTTAAAACGCAAATTTTCTTTTGACCGATAAACAGGAACTAATCTAATTATCAAATTGTCACGGAACAGCACGTTCTGTTTCCACCTTTGGCGTTAACAATAAAACCACTTAAATTTAAAATACTCACTGATATCGATTAATATAACTGAGGAGTGTTTCAACGAGACGTACTGCAAGTAAACAACGCTACTTGACCGAGACTATATCCTTCATCGGTGAACGATTCCCTTCAAAGACTGATAAAATTTATGCTTTCAGTAGGTGCCACGGAGTCTGCAGCAATATTTGAGCAGTTTCCTGGGTTTTTTGTTCAATTTGACAAGTTTTAATGCCACTTTCTCGGGAGAGTTTCGGCTGAGGGTATAAACATTTTGGTCTCTTTGATGGAGACAATTAAAGGATAAAATAAACGCATTAGTGTAGTTTGGAAACAATAGATGATATTTCTTGAACCAAGTTAGGCGTAATTCCAAAAGACACGCAGTCACAGTAACATCCTTGTATCGCGCTAACGATGCTAGAACGCATGCGTATGACTTATAAGGGTTCTACCACAAGGAAAAGCGCTCAACGTTAGTGTGTGATCTTGTATGAAATGTATCTTCCACCTGATATATGTGGTTGACACTAACTCTTATTAATCTGCGCATGCGTTTAAAGCAAATATTGGTTTTGTTCTAAAGAGAAAAGTACCACAAGGGGAGTAAGGGGCTTTCTGAAACAAATATATAGCATTTTGCAGTGATCAAAACAGGTAGGTCGGTACATGCACCACCCATTTTACGTAGTGCTCACAAGTACCTACCCCATCCTAACCCCCCTTGCTGCAAGCCTAATTAATTAATTAATTAATTAAACAAACAGTAAAGTTTACACCTTATTTCGATAGTGCCATAGTGCCTTATTGCCATAGTACTTTAGCGACGTCAACCCCCAAACCATCCCAATAGTGCACTCTGCACTAAAAAAAGTCAAGTCCAAATTCTTCGGCGCCTACTTCCGCTTAGACCCGCTGCTGCCAAGACTATTTACCGTTGTCAAGGCGACACATTAAATGAGGCAATTGTCGATTTTCCAACATCCACGAGAGAGCACATGCATTATGTTGGCTTGCGCCGTGTACGAAACAGCTCTGCTCTGCATATTCTAAATTTGAATGAAAACAAAATAAATGTTAGTGAGAAAGTTAAAAGTAAAATGAACAGACTAAGATCACAAGCAAGCCTCGTGCCTTTAGCAGAGACTGATAACTCACCCCAAACAAAAACAATCTTGCTTCAGAATGTTAGATCCCTCCACCTCCACATAGATGATGTACGAAGTGATTACAACATTCAAAAAGCTGATGTCAACATTTTTGCTGAATCAAAACTTTTCTTGTCACATATCAGCTTCCTGAATTTACGCTTTACAGAAATGACTTTAGTCAGTCTAACAGAAGAACTTGCTATGGAACTGCTGTGTATATTAAGAATGATTTAAATTGTACTAAAATTCCATACAGATGCAACTTTCATAATTTGGAAATTACTGTTATGGTTTTAAGCCAACCAATTCCAAATATTCATGTCATTGGTATCTATCGCTCCAAAACTAAAGTTACAATTTTTCACTTAAATTGATGCTCTTACTCATCTTCACAACTCAGTATTAATAGAACCTACAATTCCAACTGTGCTGCTTGAGGATTTCAATATTGATCTAATGCAGGCAAATACAGAACAAAAGGCTCTAACAAAGTATCTTATAACAGACAAAGGATACACTCAGTTGATTAACCAGTATACTACTGACTACCGTACACAGATAGATCATGTTTATACCAATGTAGCACAATGTGTACAATCAGCAGGTACCCTGGAGTCTTACTACAGTGATAATAAGCCTATTTATATTTCCATGAAAGCTGTTTGAATATTTGTTAAAAAATTTCACTATGTGTATCTTCAAAGATCATTATATATTTAATTTAGGTGAATATGAAACTTTACATACCAAATAAATATCTAAACGTATCAAGCAACTATTTGAATCACATATAGAAATCAGTCAAAACATTTACGGGCAGAAACAAAGATTGGTTTGAATTTCCTGTGCTTTTCTGTTCCTAGTCATCATAGAGAATCAAAATTACATGTAACTCTACCAGAATTTGCAGATGCTGTACATCAGAATAAATTTTTCAGGTTAAAGAAATTATTTTAGCTCCAATGTTTCTTGAGGGAAAGCATGTCATTTATAACTGCCATTTTCTTTCTTAAACCCTTTCCAGTAAGGCAAGAAATACCACTTCGACACCAAATTTAGGTAAGTAGCCTATTTTTATTGGGCTTGGGGAATGGGGAGGGGAAGGGGAAAGGGCAGCAAACTGAAGTTAAACATTGTATACTTTTTCTGCATTCACTTCTATACCCTTTGAAAATATGTAGCTATTATCTTTATTGTGTATTGCAGGTGAAGCAAGTTGTACTGTCGTACATATGCTAATAACCCCGATGAACACTGCAAAAACAACTACAGTATAATATGCAAGTGACAGTAAGCAGATGTTAATATTAACAACACCATTACTGATGCTATACGTGTTTACCAGCTGCCAAAAATAATATTGAAAGACTTCAAAGAAACTGGCTTTATGAACACAAATCACCCTTAACACTTCATGGAATTAATATGAGAATTATAGATAGATGTGGAACACTCCTGCTTACAAAGAAAAGTAGATGCTTTCAACACTTGTGCTAGCTGCCACTTGAGCTGTTGAAACTCATTCTTTGCAAAACACATCGGTTACAAGCATAAAAAATGGCTCTGCAGACTGCACAAATAATTACAGAGTTGGAAACACTTTGGAACTTCATCCATGTAGGTCAGTTCTTAAGGTAATTCCTCTGAAATAAAAGTGACAATAGAGTTTTGTTCAAACTTTGTCCACTGAATATTTGTCATATGATAACGTCAATTTTGAAATAAAAAGGGGGTGTGCCCATGCTCATTAAGGAGCAGTGAGGCATTGAAAAGGCCCCATTTTGGCATCATTTAATGATTATCATGAGAACGCATTCCCAGTAATTGTAAAATCGTTGTGGGCCCAGAGTCATAAGAACATGCATTAAACTACAGTCAATACATTGTGTCGGACACCAATAAACATTTTAAGTTTGATTCAGACAGAAAGCTAACTCCTTGATTAAAAATTTGAACCAAATTTCTTGACGTGGTAACCAAACTGCAAAATAGAAAAGACCACAGTGTATCTGCTATTTTTCTAATTTATTCAATTTTCAGCAATAGAAATTAGATCAGTCTTTTCTCACGTAAAGTTCATGATTAGGTGATTACAATGACTGGAAAAAAAATTGGGGTGCCCGTGCTCGTTGGTGAGCTGGAGCCATTTTTCAACTGACAGAGCTCAATATCAAGGCAAATCCGTCATGTTTTCAATTTGCGCGTGCAAGCTACTGACGCCATAAATTATGCGCAGTAAGGATGTGCGAAGCAGATGTGAGGAATGACCTTAAAGTCAAGAATGTCAACGAGTGAAATCCACCTGAACTCACTACATTTGCCAGAACTTAACTCAGAAATGAACCTTAAGCTTTACAATGGAATACAGAAATACAACTTCACCTTAAAATTAGCAGCTTCATATCATGTACATGTAGAGTAACATCAGTCCTTATATTAGGACTACAATTAAATGAAACTACTAGACCCCACCATAAAGGAACGCAAAAATGTGTTAATCTGTCTCTATTAATTAAATACAAGTCTCGCAATGTTTATTCGAAGTATAAGCTCTCCGAACTGTTCCAGTTTATACTTGCTGAATTTCCCTCAATTCTTAAAATGGTTGTTATCATGCTGTACTTCTACTACGTGTGTATCCTGCTGCTGTAAAGATTATGTTATTCATAACTCAACAAAAAAATGTATAATATGCATGTATAGGAGACTGTTGGCTACAATGTCTCCTCTTAGCTTTACTTGCTACTTTATAGTTGTCAGTATTTCAGTGGACTTGATAAGAAAGAAAATGTACCTAATAAAAGCGGTGTTCATCTTGATTTTTGTTGTACTCTGTTGAAATCTACTTCAAATATGTAATAAATAATTATCTATTATAAAATGATTTTACCAGAGAACGAATTCAGCCACCTGAAAAGTGCCATGGTCCAAGTGCGAAACCATTCATGTGACTTCTGCCTACAGGCTCATTTTCTTGCAAAGCAAACTCATTTTCATACGGAAAATTCGCACGAAGACTCGTTTTGAAACAGAGGCACAACGAAACATTCATCCATGAGCAGGCTCACAGCGCCCTTTGATTTATTGCATTTATGACTCTATTTAACACTAAATGTTTACGTAGCACAAATTTACAGCTCATTCTGAGGCTAACGCCAACTGTGATTCTTAAATTTCAGTTGAACAGATCTAGATTGGATTTATGTTTAGCGAAGGGGTTCTATCTGCCCCTTCTTTCATATCAAAATAGTGTTATTGCTGATGTTACATATTGAAAGGCATATAGGTGTTGCAACTATCTCAAACTAAGTATGCCAAATAACTTACCATATCATCATGTTTTGCTCTTTTAGAAGATATACTGTTGGAATTGTAAGCATGAAAGATGTGGTTGAGAAGCTTTGCATCTGTCCAGCAGGAAACATGACAAAATTCCTTCTCTGGCTTCTGCATTCCTTCTCTAGCTTCTTTTCTAAATTGACCTTTACAGTGTAACAAATTATCCTTTAATATAAGTATCAAAATGGAAATCACGAAAGTTGGCCTTCAAAATTATGATATAAAAGTGATGAACTAAAGCAAGCTTTACCCCACTTCAAAGCCACTCTACTGGTTTCATTGGACTATCATTATGGGCTAGGATACAAGAAAGAGTAGGAATTCACTTCATACTTAGACTTCATTAATCAAATAAAACACATTTTACTTTATAATAATGATAATAATAATGATAATAATAATAATAATATCAATGATAATAATAATGACTTAATAACTTCTAGAGCACTATTTAATATTCTGATCAACTGCATTTGCATTATGTCTAGATTGGAATAATATCCATGGTTGGGGTACACAACAGGGATCAACCAATATTCTTAAAGCAACACAAATATTTTTTTCCAAAGAAAATAAGCTCCTTTTCCATAAACTAAATAGCCTAAAATCTCAGTAAACAGGAAGGAAAAATGCATTTTCACATAGCTTTTGCTGTATTTATTGGCACTTTATCAACTTTTAATGACTGGATAACTTAAACAATGCTTTCTAGTGGTATTTACTTGTATGGACATACCAGAAGATAAAGGTGATTGAATTATATTAATTCAGACTGCAGTGTAAAAAATGTACAATGTATTTCTGGGAAGATTTAGAAATCACATAAGCTTTAAAGTAATGTTTCTTTCCTTTCTGTCATGGGCCACGCTCAATGTGTCAATATTCTAACATGGCTCTGAGGCTTTCAGGCCAAATGTCTATATTTGGTGGTTTTTTCTTTGTATCCAAGTCTCTTTTGGGAATTGCAGTACAAAAGAAACTATGAAAATTTGCAGTCTTTGTCCTAAAAGCCTCAGAGCCATGTTAGAATATCGACATATCGAACGTGGCCTATTATGGCAAAACGGTGTGCTTATATCTACCTTATTGTCTCTGTAACCCCTAGGTAACAATGGGGTTCCTGGGTTGAAGCACTCTTCTTCCCACAGTTCAAACTTTTCATGGTTACATCTCTTTCTTTTTTTCATGACAGCATCCTAAAAGAGAAAATTAAATTTTAAAAGCAATAACCTGTGGTGTATTTTCATACTTATGACACGCTTCTTTTTTTCCCGTATTCTGTTACCTATTAGTATGGACTGCGGCTGGAAACCGCGGACTGGTAAAAAAATACATGTATACTTACAAGTATAAAATGTATAGCGAGGACAAAAATTCTACTTTGCTAGTTCCAAATCAAATATATAGGGTGCAAATGCAATAACAAATACAACAAAAGCAACAACAACAACAACAACAACAACAACCTTGTTCCAATTGTCTTGCTTCACTATGTGTTTCTCAGAGCCGTGTCAATTATCTTCCAAATCATCTGAATCACTCAATACCACTACTTGTGGCTAACTTCTTACTGCATCCGCGTAAGTCCTTGCAAAATACAAAAATGAAGCAGTTTTATATCCGCTGCAACGGCTGCTGAAAGCACTGAAAGCATTTGAGAGATGAAAATAGAAAGTTCAAAAACAAGGAACAACTCACCAAGGACTATGTTCGTCAATCTTGCTGCCTTAAATGAAATGACCAAACACAGATTTTGACAATATACCGAGCAATACCATTCTCGACCATACATAGCAGAAAAAAATATTAAACACAAGGTTTTATCATGTTAATTTACTTACAATTGAAGTCTCACGTTCCGCAACCTCTTCCGCCATCTTGAAAACAGGTGTTTTTACGTTGCATTACCGCTGACCAAAAGTAGTCAACTCGAACTCGAACTCGAAACTCGAACTCGAAACTCGAACTCGAAACTCGAACTCGAAACTCGAACTCAAACTCATGAAACGGACAGACCCTTAAAAACAGATACCTAGCTACATAAATAGAAAGTTATTAATGTGTCAATACCTTGTAGCGTGGGAAAATCACATAATAATTTTGGGACACAATTAAATAGAGGAAAAAAGAAAAACATTGAAAAAATATTCACAACAAAAATAGATCATTGGTGGTTCTTTTTCAAAAACCAGCCATTATGTTATTGAAGAGTCCTAAGGCTAACATTTATTTGTGTACGACTCCTCGCGATAGACGACAAACAACTGCTGCTTCACGACCAATGAAACAAAACCTCTGAATTATGTATTTCATCTATAGAAAACGACCATGGCTTTTTTGAACGAGAAACGCTCTTGTACCCACCGAGTAACGTAGTCTAGCAAGGGCAAATGACCAGATCTGTAATCACAACGCAAACGTACCGATTCTACAGGTCAAAAAATTTCAATCTTGTTGTAGACCAAAGATTTTACTTATATTATTTATTCATTAGAAATCACCGAAGCATAAATAAAAGCAATGTCAGCCTAACTACATATCCACCCCCTAATCTATGATTACTCGTAGCTAGTATGTTAATCTAATGTCTCTCCAAATTTGACGAAAATTGAGCAAATTTTTTTGAGCTGTAACTACTAAACTGAGGCTCTATATAAACCCAGAATATATTTTGAGAATAAGCGCGAGAAGTCAAAGACATCTCACTTGGGGTAACATCCCTCGCACTCTAGTTACTCGCCTAAATTTACTAGACTTTACAAAGAGTTTTAGTTTTTGTTAAGAAATAGCCACTATTTTGCAAACATGTTTCGAGTTATAAAGATATTTAGATATTTCAATACGTACTTGTGTCTGGGATGCGAATGACGTAAACAGTGTTTCGATGGTTTCACACCAGCAGCAAACTTTCCAGTGAACTTCAGGCGTACAGTGAACTTTGAGAGAAAACAATCAACAAGTTAACCGTCACTGGTTACCTTATAGATCGAATTTTTGTGGAGTTTCTTAGTTTCTTTTTGTTCGGAAAAGATTTTCCGCATCGATTAGATATTATTCAGCGCATGCGTCATAAGGCTGTAACGTGGTCTAACGGGAAATAAAAATTATCCAATCCCTCCCGACTTTTGAATGAAGTAATAATAAGTATGTAAGGCCAGCGTTCAATTCCAAAAGAAAGTATGAAAAATTAGTCGCCGCTGATTACGTTCTCCAAAAAACACAGAACTTTGACATTTCACGTTGTTGTTTTGCAGAGGAGGGCTAGGAAATGTTCAAAGATTTATGACCCACGTGCGCAGCGTTTGTTCTGCATGTGTCTTTTGTTTTTGCCGTTTGGTTTACCTAAGGTGCCTAATAACACAATCTGACTAAAGGCCCGAAACCAAAATATCTAATCATAGATATTTTGCGTCGTAATCATAGCTCTCACTAGAAATAACGGTTGCTCGAATTTCGACAGACGGGGAATCCTCGTTTCTGAGCTCAGTCCATAATACTCAATTTTTTTATCATGTATGCACTGAAAAGAGCCAACCACTTCATTCACCTGACTTTGTTCGTCGATATAACACTTCCGTTTATAAAATTTATTTTCACCCATTTCCTCGATCCTTTTAGTCAATCTTTCGCTAACATCACCTTTCATTCCAAGGTAATTACCTATAAGTATTCACAAGTTTCGTTTTGGAAGGGGTTAGGGTTAGCATATCATGATCAAGCGGGATAGTTCTAATATATTATGGTAACATCGTTTATAATTACGGGCATTCATAAGCACTCATGCTGCATATGAGAATAATTTAAGAGACAGCTCAGCTCCACGCTCAAGATCTTTGTAGAGGACTAATTCAGTTGTAGCAGTCAAGACATTATTTATTAGGCTTTTTTTGTAGTGGGAATTACACGTTGTCTTAGTTATTTTCACAGAATGGGCAAACTTGATTTAAAAGCACATGTTAGTCTAGAAAACTTGATTTTATGTAAAAGCGTTATTTTCGCGGAGAATAGAAAGTGCTGAAAGCAACAGACTCTGAATACATGATGGCACAATTCAAGGATTCTGTAGGATCACTGGGATCAAGAACGCATATATATTGACGTAGATAACATCACGGTCGGGTGGTAATCATAAGCGTCTCCTAACAAAGGCCGAACTGAATTAGCATCTGAAATAAATATATGGCAAATTGTTCCAAGTTCAATGAAAATTTTCATGCAAAGCCTAACTGATATACTGAAGTAGATAGAAGGAAACACAGCACCTTTGACATTCGAACGGACGAGTACGTCAATCAACATGATGATTTCTCGGAAACTGAATACTGAGTTCCACGAAAACGCAGTGTTGCAGAACTTTACATTTGGCACATTTAGTGCTCAGAATTGAGTATGTTTTTTCTTTTCATCCTACAGACATTACTAGATTAAAGTTGGTTCTTATATTAATACTATTTCATTTTTGCGGTAGTCGGAGATGTTCTCGATCATTACCTGCCGCCAAATTTTAGAAAAAAAATTACAATAACTTCAATTTCAGCTTTGCTATAGAGTAAACTCAACATGGACTAATTTGCTACACGAAACAGGACAAACAGATGTCGAAGAGCTCTTAAGACCTCAGACATATCCAGCACATCAATAACAGAATTTTAGGATCCAAGGAGGAATAAAGACTAAAACATCCAGACGTTGCTTTGCGGGCATAGCAGTGAGATGAGCTTAAGCTGGAGCGACAGCTCTTAGCGACATTACTTAGCTTTGCACTGTCGTAGTCGGAATTAAATGCTATTATGCATTTACCTTTAATTCGTACTGGAGACACGCTTCCCATCAAGAGAACAAAACAGAGAAACTATGGGTGCGTTCCTTTGGGATGATCTGGATCAGGATCAGTGATCCAAGATCACTTGGATCATGGTGCATCAAAGGAACAGATTATTTCACTCTGGTCACGGATTCATCGGTTCCTTTGATGCATTATGATCCGAGCGATCTTGGATCACTGATCCTGATCGAGATCCCCCCAAAGGAACGCACCCTATGTCTTATTCATTCTTTCCAAAACTTAACTGGCGCAGTTTGGTTTGGCCAGAATCACTCAATGCTTGTTTGATGCTGGGTTTATTACTGGCGTCGCTGTTTGGTTTCGATGGGTCTGCGGCTTGGTCGCCGACAGTTTGCAATTTGGCAACATCCCATTGGCTAAATTCTGTGGCATGTCTATTATTCATACAATCACAATACCTATAATTGCCGCTTGGATGACGCAGGTACAAAAAGTTCACACAAATACACGTCGAATCTGTTTGTTGTCGTTTATTCCAACAGTTTTGAGGAAAAAATCCTAAAATCCTTTGTTTGTTGGATCGGTCAATCGACCGAATTAAATTCTGACAGCAAGCAACGACCGGATTCGCGTTTAAATACAACGGAAATACAGTCTAGAATACTGATGTGTTTTCCTATCCTTGATTTTAAAAACAAGGCATATTCAGAGACAAAATTATAACACATCTTTCCATTTTTCGATACCCTTTGTTAGATCTTACCTACAAATGCTATAAAATGATGTAAACGCGTAAAAAGCTAAATTTTCGGCAACGTTTTGTTTGCCTTCGTCGGAGTAAAATTACTAGATGAATAATTCAAAAAGAGTCTTAAGACATTTTTTGATCCCTAAGTGAGACAATAAAAGGCAAATAGGCCACTATTTTTCCAGAACCGGACCTTTCGAAAATTATTCTTGACCCAAAAACATTAACTTCCAAACGCACTTTGTTTTAAAAAGAAATTAAAATATTAGTGCTCACCTTCGCCCGGATTACGAATGACCGCAGTAAACACTGGCACTCGAACCTTCCAGTGAACTTCCAGTGACTGTGAACTTTGTAAGAAAACATTGAAAACAAGTTAACCATCTCCTGGTACCCTTTAGATGGATTTGTTTTGTGGAATTTAACGAGAAATTGACTAACCACTAGCTTCCTTCCTCCTTACTTTCGCTTTGCCGTGGCGGAAGATATCGGTCTTTGGCCCCCCGCATTGATAATTCTTCTACGTCATCTTCTGATGGATCATGTGAGACTGCAGTGCGCATGCGTACTTCAGTGCGTACGTTGGACGTACTTGAAGGTTGCGTTTGTGACAGCTCAGGAAAAATCGTGGATTTTCCCTTTCTTTGTACGACTTGTCGTCTGTACAAGGCTGTCACAAAGCGTAACTGCTTCGCAGAAGACTTAAAGAATTCCCACGTTGAGGGAAAAGCGATATTAGAGACCTTAAGCACCAGGACAGGAGCCACGCCGACGGCATACCGGAAGTTTATTTTCTGTCCCATTCTAGCGCAGAACCTGAAAAGCTGATGACAATCTGTCGTCGTCCTGACGTTGGCGACGCCACATTCACTGTTTTGACGTACCGCGGACAACGTGATAGTTCATCGCAAAGTTTGAGTCCTTTTCTTTGATTTACCGTATTTTTTCTTACGACACATAAAGAAGTACCTTTCTAGTGTTTACTGTGCAAGTTTTTTGAGGAGAAACTTTACGATGAACATCCCTGAAGCAGAAACATGCGCTAGCACAAGCCGCCAGTCGGCAAATCACAAAATAACACCAGCTCGAAGAAATCCATTCGGTAAAATCTATTGCATTTATATCTTCTGTGCTCTAGTTATCACTGATCCAATTTAATATGCTCGCCATTTGTTTATGCTAATATCTCTCTCTCTCACACTCTCTCTCTCTCTCACACTCTCTCTCTCTCACACTCTCTCTCTCTCACACTCTCTCTCTCTCTTATATTATATATTTACATTTCTATTTTTGAATTAATGAGAAGGTTAAATGATCTTTGTGTAGAATAATTTTCAGTGTCCCTATAAACAGTATAAACAGCGAAACTTTTTTTTTTATTTAAATTAATTTCTACTTACACTGCTTACAATACAATATTAATGTAGTTACTTACACCACTTACAAAAAAACTTATTACTTACACCACTTACGATACTAACACTTACTCTATATAATACGCATACTCACGCTACTAACAATACTAATACTTACACTGCTTACAATGCAACATAATTAGATTACTTGCGCTACTTGCAATTCTAGCACGGCAAGATCATACCAGTTTACTACTGTCAGTAATGTAGATTTCAATTCCGAATTGCGAATTACAGAAAATATGCATGGTCTATATGCGCCTTGTTTCTTTTCCTTTCATTTTTATTTTCGTTTTCAGGGGACTAGGGTCAAGCTGTCAAGGGATTACAAAAGAGGCAACAGAGGCTCCCACTTTTTTTAAAACGATTGTAGTTGGTGTTTTTTTCCCATTTCATAGATATGTTTTAAATACAGTAAGAAATCACTTAGTTTTTGGAGAACATTTTTTCTGTTTACATAGCCAAATGTAATATTTAGCATTTAAGCAGCAGAAGTTAATTTGGAGTTTATGTTTAGAGTTATCCGGCCTTAGACCCAGTGTTGTATCAGGCTCTAAGGGTGTCTCTTTGGCAATGACTTGGCAAGACTGTAGCCATACTTTAAAACTGGTCCAAAAACACCGAGTTTTTGGGCAAGCCCAAAATAAATGTGCAAGTTTCTCTGTTTCTCTTTCGCAGAAAGTGCATTTCTCGCTATCGACGAGACCAATTTTTTTCAAGAAGTTGTTTGTTGATATTCTTCTAT
>Ga0126339_10002928_pt1 | contig 12336 bp, 8 predicted proteins | sample OrbTmetagenome_2_FD_92532 | JGI IMG/M metagenome (GOLD analysis project Ga0126339, IMG submission 92532) | Coral microbial communities from Petempiche,Puerto Morelos, Mexico - Orbicella T R C metagenome | ecosystem: Host-associated > Invertebrates > Cnidaria > Coral | place: Petempiche,Puerto... | reverse complement strand
GCTTTTTGAGATTTTTAATGTTTTTCTTTTGGAAACACTAGATAAAATGACGAACTTAAATTTTGTCAAATAAAAGAAAAAACGATTTTTTTGGCCTCTGAAGGTGGGAAGTAACCTTAAACAAATTACATTGTTCTTGTTTGCCATACATTGTTCTTGTTTGCCATATAAAGAAATAAAGTAAGGGAGGAAGAAACAAAAGGAAGGCATAAGGAGGTAAGGGGAGAAAAAGAATGAAAGGGAGGGAGGAAAATCAGCAGGGTGGGTGGTAGGAAAAGTGGGAGAGAAAAAGGGAAGGAAGAACTTCTGGGTCTGAACCAACAGCAATTTTCACCAAACCAAAATACTCCACAGTTCAAATTCAATTAAAAAAATTCTACTCTGACTTATGGATTGTAGCTCACCTTTAAAAAAGAAGCAGCAACCCCCATTTGACAATATTTATGCTCTTTATAATTGATTGTATCTGGACCTCCTCGATTAGCTTTATCTAGAAAAAGATCAACGAGCAAGAGTGAAATGATATCAGAAACATATAACTTACACATCTAATTTGGTAAGTGGTTAGTCATATCCTGTAAATTACAAGTAGACCCTTCCCAAAGACATAAGCCTTAAAATTTAGTGACATGGGTCAGAGAAAACCATGAACCCCGTGAATAGGCCAGTTCCGAATTTCCTTGTGCCTCAGTTTCAAAAGGAGTCTTCATGCAAAATCTATCTCATGAAAATGAGTTTGATTTGCCTGAAAATGAACTTGTAGGCAGAACTCACTTTCATATGAATGGTTTCGCACATAGTGTCATTTTGACACAGAGGTAAAAGGCAACTTGGAAATGGCCTATTCTGCAGCTCTGAGTGCCCTAAAATCAAATGAATTTGCTTACTTTGATTTTTCTGTTCACAGGTTTCATAGTTTATCGTTCTTAAGATATTCCCCTCAAGGCTTGCCGTTCCAATGCATCGACCGGGATATGTATAAAATGAACCTTCTATGTGGAGTAATCGATGAGTGCATGCCTAGATATAAAATATAACAACATAGGTTAAATATTGTAGTCAGTGTATAGCTGACTGCTCTCCCCAAGAAAAATTGCACATTCATTAGCATACATGTTAGCATTGACCATCAAGTTCCTTGCTTAAAACAACTATCTGCAATCTGTGTGATTGATCATTATTTTGTGAATTTAAGATGGCTGGATATTAGAAATTAAAAGTAACTGTTATTTCTTATTATCACAGGTTTGCGAACTGGGACAGAGGCGAGGCTTGGCTAAACAGGTTTAGTGAATCAATAAAAGATTTATCAATGATGTGGCATTTTAAAGAACACCATTTTGCGGGACATGCTGGGGAATCCTGAGTGAATACAACAGTCTCATCTTGCCCACTAAAGCAGCCAATGCTCCCTTGCAGGATGGGCTCAACTTGCCAGCTTCAAAAATGTATATTGTTATGGGTACATGTATTACGTAGTAGGACTTGATGGCGTCCAATTTAGAATTAACTTAATAAAAAAATTCTGAGGCCCGACAGCCAAAGCTAGGCGGGGCCATAGGCCAACTCAAATTTGGCTGTCAGAGGAATTTTTGAATTCAATTATTTCCAAATTGGAATTGGATGGCAGTCTAAATTACTTGTTGATTTGGAAAATTGGCAAATTAACAAAATAATAATCGTACATGCACTTGTCTGAATGGAACTTTGGGTTGGTAATATAACTGACCAGTAAAACGGTCCTGGCCAGACAACGGCACAAACTTTCAATTAACAAGTAAAAAGGTCCCAGCCAGGGAACAAATTATGCATTCCTGCAATTATAATTGAAATAACAGCTTCTCTTATGGGAAAGCTGAGTTAGCCATTCGACAACCTCTGTGACCTCATGACATAAAAAAACAGTTAGTTTTACAGTAGTACTGAATTGCAGTAATTTGGTTTACTGACCATTACATAACCATTGTACCCTGAACTGATAACAGAAACTCCAAACCATGCATTGTCCTTTCTATCTCCAGCAGTGTTACCTGAAAAATGAAAAAAATCACAATTACAATGATACGTCATGTACTGAAAGTAGATGTCCTTTAACATTAAGTTAAATCTGCAGTTAGAGAAGGTGGCCAATACCATTGTAGAAGCTTATCCCTGTTTATGAGATCACAGTCTTAGACTTGCTACTTCCCAAAGATGCCATGCTAGTCTCCTGCTTCCTTAGCATAAAAGGCTAGAAGTATTCTACCCTCTATTACAATAAGACGCTGGAGTGGATACAGGAGTTTGTGATACTGACCACCAAAGGCAGTCATCTGTATGGGGTTCCAGGGAAATCCTCACCTGGAAATCCTTAAAATTAAGGCCCCCAGAAATGGGATTTTCCAGCATTCTGACGCCAAGTCAGCACATTGTAATGTCTCATATTTTTAATTCAGGGGGTTCCCCAAACCCCCTAGAATAAGATCTGCCACAGGGACACTACTAAGTCCTCTGCAGGATTATTCCCAGGTTGTGTAGTTTACTTTTTTCCAGACAGACAATCAAACAGTCAGTTAAAACTTTCATTCATTCTTTCCCTTATTATTTCATTCTCTCTTTCACTCATCAATAATTCATTCAATTAAAAATCCCTTCAAGCATTGTAATATTCATTTCTCCAAATTTCCTTTTCCTTACAAATACAGATGACTCAACTACAATGTCAGAAATGCTACTCAGCATATATTTAATTACTGAAATTTTTACATATAGTGTAAGGGACATTTCTAGTAAAAACAGTGATGAAAATATTAACCATTCAAGTCTACATTTAAAAGGTTATAAATTCAAACCACTCCTTAGCTAGCTAGCTACAGTCAAACGTCCATTTATCATTTCTAATTTCAATCTGGCGAACTTTTTTTAATATCCTGTAAAATAATTGAAAAATTTGACTTCCAGATTACCCCCTGCTAAATATGATATTCACTCTTTGAGAAAAGCTGTCTATGCTTATGTACCACCTACAGAGTAAATAACCATTATTATAATGATAGTAAGAGGGGTTCCAGGTGGCTCTGGGATCGAATCCCAGGAGGTGGTGGGTTCATGCTGGGAATTGCATATCCCAGTGATGTTGTAGATTGCCAAAAGTGGCATCACTGGGTTATTGGAAAGATAGTGCAGATATGGTAATATAAGCATAATTCATCATGTCAACCTCAATTTAGAAAGTCGTGTCTGATAAAAATTGAACCAATATGTTCTTTGTTTTAAAAACTTGTGATAAAAATTGAACAAATATGTTCTTTGTATTAAAAAGCTGTGTACCCTTGTCTATTTACAGATAAGAGAGAAAAGAAATGATAAGATCAATAATAAATGTAACCAAACGAAACTCAAAATAGGAATAAATAAAGACAACCACAATAGAGATAAAAATATTAGAATGCATATAACAAATCGATTGTATTGCATTCTACAAAGTAAATAGTTGATTTTTGAAATATCACATCTGGGGATTTGTATGTTTTAATGCCATGTATATTAGAAACTGCTACAATTAGCATGGATAATTAAAATGTAAAATGGAGAAAGGATATTGTTCACTACAAAAATCATTAGACAGCTTATTCCCCACTGTCAATCAAAAAAATATTTTCCAAGGACAGGGAAAAAGCCAAATCCCTGATTGGTTGAAAACAATATCTTTCCAATTTCTGGCTGTCATGTCACCTCTGAGAACAATGTAAAACATATTTACGATGGCACAAAGAGGATTTATGGGGGGCAAAAGTTAATGAGGTAAAGGAGAAAGCAAACCATCAAAACAAAAAGACGTATTCACCAAAAGATGAAAAGATCTTTCCATTAGAAAAGTAGATAATGGACTATAAAGGCCTAATTTTAGGCCCTCTACTGAAGTAAACGTAGGAAATTCGCGATCTGTGTTGATTAAAAAGTTCACTTGGAAATGGAAACCTTTAAACATTCTAAAAATAAATCCGTCGACCTGGTGTGCTTCGAGTGCCATTATTTTATTGACTCCAAAAAGATGGAGTGAGCCTAAAATACAAAATATTCTCGATAACCTACTGAAAATTATTTTATTTTGAGTAGACAGTAAAACTTAACTTGAATACGCACTGAATTGTAAAATTTTCAAAAATAGTGAAGATGGACCGAGAGAGCGAGCATGTATGAGCGTGTAAGCTTATAATAACTGACCAACTTTAATGGAAAGTTTGGTTCAAAATCACACAAACATTAACATCTGCCGTGCGTAAAGCCACAAAAATGAATTCATTTAACAATATCAGTATAATCGATATTGTCCTAAAACAGAGAATGGACTGACGTTTTGACAAGAAATGCGATAAAAACATCACCTGTGTTTCGCTTTGTTTACTAAATGAAAAGGAGACACACAGAATTGGTCAGTAAATAGTCATACAAATTTTCTTCCAAGCGGTCACTTATTCGCAGCTGGTACAAAAGAAGAAAAGTCATTAATTTAACCCCCGGTGGGCAGACGTAAAAACAAAGGTAGTCCTCAATGAAAAAGCCAACAAGGGCTTTGGAAAAGTTTGTCACCGAACCTAAATGAAGTAATGGAATATCACTTCCACATCTCTCTCCTTCTGCGCGCGAAGTGGCTCGCTAAAAAGCTTAATAGTTTGCACACTCATGAATGAAAATCAACTAGAAGTATCAGATTTCTGGTACTTTATAAAGAGAAAAGGAGTTTTGTTTTGACAAAGTTGTTTTTGCCTGCATTAGCAGGCGTTATTGACATAAGCGATCACGATTCGAAGTACACTTAGCATGAACCACGAACCGCATATTGCTAGCATTGTGAATAGAAGGGCTTCCTTTTTATAGTTTTTCCCTTGAAGAGTAAATAAAACTAATAACCTGAACAAGACTTTAAAAAGGTAAAGTGAAATAAAATTCTACGTTTCCTTGGTATAAATCTGTTCAATTTGCGTCCTTTCAGAAAAAATTTTGCTACAAGAAAATCCAAATTTCATGACTGACCAAATTTAAGGTTAAGCTTATAGTTCAGTGAAGTTCCAGTGCTATTACAATAAACTTTGTTCTCTAAACTGTAGGTAGTGTTTAAACTTTTGGAACACCGGCTTAAAATAATGGCAGAACTAATTCCAATGGAATTTAGGACATCGCAAACGTGCACAAAAGGTTGCGTTCATAGCTACGGCGACTCTCCGTGACTACAGCGATCGTGATGGAATTCCACAGCGCTACAGTTTATTTTTCTCGGACCTGTTATGAATCAAAATACGTCTAGAGAACGACTGCAAAACACATATCAACTTGAACTTACCCTTCTTGTCAAATGGAACTTCTTCACAACCTTGATCATTCCTAAAATCACATCGGTACACAACGCCGGGACTAGCAATTTCTGGCACGGCCGAGTTATTCGCTTTTGGCGCACCGACAAGAAGCCTACAAAGATTACAGAGAGAATTCAGTGTAAACTACAAACAAGTTGAGCGAAGGGAGGGAAAACGAAGCTGTGTTCTTACCAAGACTGATTCTTCTGGTCAAGGAACTGTTCAAATGCATGGTTCGCGACCGAAAATCCAAAATAGCTGCCCGCGTCCCCTCGCCTAATGACTGGTAATTCTGTCTCTATGTTATAGCCAAAGGAATGCTGAATAATGCAGGACATTGACGCTAGCAAAAGCAACATCTTGGACGTAAAATTAAGAAACAGACAGTTTCCGGCTATAACTGTCCGTGCGTCTTTCTTTCAGCAAAGGAACAACTGACCAGCATTTCGTTTTTCGTGAAATACGCTCGAGCTCGCGTTACTTTTCACGCCACGCATGCCTGGGACATAATCGGCATTCTCGACGTGACGCGGTCGCACCCTAATATCCTACGCTTTTTCAACCGGAAATCGCGCCAAAAAATGTTCAACTCGACTTCTGTACGCTACTAGATCATTCGTGAAAAGAGAAACGTTGCCTCCGCTCTATAAGACAACTTCATTAAGTCCGCGTAATTTGTTTTCTCAAAAATATTTAGGCTATAGTTGTGTTTGCGAATCATTTCTCACGGGATGTGTAAACTTCTGAAGTGCTTTGTTGATATTCAACTCATTCAACCAACCGCATGACTGATTTATTACAACAAGGGTTTTATTTTGGTCAATTTTGCTCTGTAGTAATTTTGAATGAACATGTAATTATGGAGGCGTTGTGATCTTGTCGAGAAGAAAGTTATGCTTTCTCTCTGGTTTCAAGCCCATTGATGAGTTAGGAATGTGAACAACTGTTTATCTTAGTCTTATTAACAACAAAGTCCTCTTGAAAATGAAATGTCCATGTTCATGTTTCAGATATAGCTATTGTTATTGGTCGTTGTTTTATTCTAGGGTAAGTTTAGAAGCTCTTTTGCATGAAGTCTCTGCGCCGATAATGAATCTAATGGCTTAATGTCTAATAAACTTCCCTCTTTCATGTCACTTTCCAATCCGAGACACTTTGTCCAAGAGATAATTATCAGAAAAAAGTTAAGGTTAAAAGGGTGACTGGTTCTAATCAATGAAAAACATGGCTTCGAACTTATTAGATATGATAATATATATTTCGTCATTTCTGTTTTAGTGAGGACAACGCTGAGATATTAGTCGGGATGGTTTCCCACTGAGAATTGTCTGAGTAGCTTTCTATGGAAGCCGATAAAGTTTTTAGAGAATTATTCAGCTTTTTATTTCACCCACAAACGAGCCGCTCTTGAGAAAGCTCGTATCAGCTGATTTTTTAATATGTATGCGTAAATTATAAAGGTTAAGTTTAAATTGTGTGACAATTTAGGAGGAAGAAAGTAAATTGAGAAGCAAAACGAAAAAGTGCCGATGAATTTGTTAATTAAAAGAATAATTTTCGGTACCGCAAACATTGGAAAACTTCTTTAAAATTTCATTTTAAGTTTGCGTTGATTTGCGTCTGACGCTAACAGACCAATTTTGAAACGTCAATCATGTTTCTAAAAGCATTCCTTTTTTTCAATTTTAGCGCAAAATGTTAATTGCTTGTTTGTTAAAACGGAACGGAAATAGTCTGCAAACTGACGTGGGTATTACTAGAAAGGCCAGCCGGATAATTTTTAAGAAAAGGTCAGTTTTCAGTGGATCTGGTTGCTGATAAAGGAAAAAACTTTAAACCCAAGCTGTGTGCATGTCCAAAACAAAGAAACCAGCCATGTGGCTGAAAAAAAAAAGACATAAAGGCTTAAAAGGGAACGAGATAAGATTTTTGCTCAAGGACGCACTGTTAATCCTGATAACGAAAGCCGCTACCGCTGATAATAGAGAGATATAAATGCGAGAAAGCTATTTGAATCTGGACTTAAAATTCGCAATTCTATATTTCTGTTCTATGCTGCATTTTCAGTTTAGGCAGTAAGCGAAGTTTAGCTTCATCTGAATATAAGTGAAAAAAAAAAATTATCTTACAAAAGTTCTATGCCGCTTATTTCTAATTGTGAGCCACAAGATAGGGCCATGGAAAATAGTTATTAACGAGAAAATATGTCGGTTCGTGCTATTAATTAGCGACGAAAAAAAAACCTAGCGATTTTCTATTTAGCTTAGCTTCATGATCATTTACCAATACATTAAAAAAGATGATTGTGGATTATTTCCTCTGATCAAAACACCCTTAATTAAAAACTGAAGCGATATTTTTAGCTGTGTTGAATTATACCTGAAACACAGCTGTAGTGATCTGTAACTGGTGTCATTTTCGTTTGATTCGTATTGCTTTTTAAGGATGTGAAAGAAACGCTGAAAATTTGCATATTGAAATAAGTTCCGACAGAGGTTTCTTGACGCTTCAGTTGTTGAAAGGCACCAAATGTTGTGCCTTAATCTGTTCCGAACCGGTCCACACCCATTGAGGAAAAAATGAAAACTGGAAATCTGGTTTCCACTGATGAAACAAAAAATGGGGTTTGCTAAAAACAGTTTCTCCATTGCTTAGAGTGAGTACTTTGTTGCATCAGGAACTACTTTAGATTTAGCATAGGAGAACGATTGGCTCGTTGTTAGCAACAGATCACAATTTTACTAACATTTCATTGGTATCAGAGCATGCTAAGATCTCGAAGACATGTCTGCTCAAACTGCGTAATGTTTCGCTCAGTTGGTGGAAAGATAGCTCGAAATAGCTAAATTTACAGTAGAATATACCTAACTACAATATAGATCGCGTAAGCAGTGAAAAGAGCAATCAACTGTAGATCAAAAACCCATATTCAACAATTAGCCAAGAGGTTAATTAATGATCATCAGCCCACCGCTAGTGAAAATTACACTAGTCGGAGTTTTCTTGATCAGGTCTGGAGTTTCCTCAATGAAAACCTGTAAATCGAAGAACTATTAACGATCTGCATGTTCTTACGATCGAATCGAAGATCGAAGTCATTTCTGAGCAAGGAAATGAGTGTCTCTATCAGCTGAGGAAGATTTCACCCTGCGGCAAAATTTTTCCGTTTTCACAGTATCAGATTTTAATTAATGATTTTACGGTTTGTATTTGTAGCTAATATTATGGCAATTTTTATTTTGCGTCAAAGGAAAGGAAAATATCGGAAACGGGGGAAACCACAGAATTCTGGTGCCAAGAGATAACTCTTCCGGCTCGGTAGCATGCAAACTATTTCAGTTGCACACTGTGTGTAAAGGGTTTTTTGGTCACGCAATCTTACAGAGTTCCGGATTAGAATCATTGATCACATTCCTTAGATATTAACAAGATCTTTGAGGTTTACATGTCACAATTAAACTGAGATGGCCTTAATAACGGCATCAACATCTCTGGGTCTTTGACAGGACTGTCACAGCAATTAAAAAACCCGGCTGTTCAAGGGCGCAGCTAAAGACAAATCAACCGCAATGTATAGACCCCCTTATTAAGAGACCCTGGGCAAATAAGACGTTGTGCAGGATACACGGTAAACAAAAGATCGTACCGGCGCCAACGCATCCTATCCTCTTAAAAATAATCGCCAAGCAAATCTTGCTTAATTTAGATTGTTTTCTTTGCTACTTATATTGCAATTTCCACTTTTCGGCCGCTTTGAATGTAATTTTTTCACAGACGAAACATGAAAATAGAAAGGCGCATGTTTCGGTCAAAGGTAGCGCGACTTTCATTTATAAGGCGACGAAAAGAACAACGGCAAAACCAGCACGGCAATGTGAGATGGTTTAGGACTATCCTTACAGAGTTCCCTAGTTTGCAAATGTTGCATGCTTCAAAAACAGGGAGAAAAAGAAAGAAAGAAAGAAAGGAAGAAAGAATTAGAAAGAAAAAGGCAAAATAAATAAATAAACGAATAAGGAAACAGTGAAAGCAAGCAAGCTGTGTTTGCCGGCCGTATATGAGAGACTATTTAAATAGCCCTTTTCTCGATTAACTTTTCTCATTTGCATTACAAAGCTATCCAAGACTCCAACGTGGATGAAAGGCAATTTCTGACAGAAACTAAAAAATTGCCCGAAATTGTCTCTCCCTACAGTCAGTGCAACACAGCCTTTCTGAACTACTTGGCTAATTAAGAAATGAGATAGAAAGCAACATGACATTTCGAGAAAATTATATACATAGAAATACATCTGTTTGTCAAATGAACACTCGCCCATTTTCAGCCTTAACCTGAATCTGAGGTTATGCCTTGTTTAGGAGAAGGCGAAGTTTCTGGATTTGAATAACAATGCTGAGTCCTAAAAAAAATATTTATTATTGCTCTGAAAAACCTACCTGGGAAGTTTGCTAAGAAAATTCAAAACCATCTCGAACTGCTATGCAAGTTTTCGAAGCGCCGAACAACTACGTTTTCACGGAAAGCAACCATATTGTTAAAATCGGAAAACCTGTACGGGTGTATCATATGATCGAGAATATTTTATAAAAAGAGTCGCCTCGCAATCCCTGTTACCGGAGTATTTTCGCGTGGTTGACATTTCGCAAAGACCTAGAACAAACGCGCCGCGTAAAATTTCGCAGAATTTTTTTTCTGCGTTAAATGATAGAACTGCTAATATTTAAATACATTTCCTTTCTGATAAATTTTCCAGTGTTTATTTTTTTGCAAATCTAGATTAACCAAATAAAATGCATTCAATTTAGAGAACCAGCTAAACATAACGTATGGTCAGTGTTTGTTTTGTTGAAAATATGGACTCATTTCAGTGTCTTATTTCTACAAACTTGCAATTACTGCAATCGGTGACTTTTCTAAATATAAGTTCAATGTTAATCAAGATTATCTAAGACTGCAAAACCGCAAATCTGAAAGATATGACGACATGCCTAGAAATTACATACGAATTAGCAACCGGAACTTCATCAAAAAGGCGCCAATTTTACTTCGAAGAGAGTTCCGTTCATAATCTAATGCTTTCAAAAATCCTTTACGAATATAAAACAAAACAAGTAATAAACATAGGAAATTGAGAAATCAACATTTCCTTTTTCAGAATAAAAAAATAAATATTTATATCAATGCCGCTATGCCACCAACGATGCAAACATGAATTACGGCATGCTTTACAACTTTTTTTCCAAATTTATTTTCTCAATATTTATCTAAAAAGTTCGTTTCACCCTGCACGCAAAGCTAGAGACCGGTGATTGCGTTAAACACCGCAAGCTCTCCTCATTGGTCAAAGTCACGCAACGCTACCAGCTTGCGTGACTAGGCAAATATTTGATATAACAGCCACTTTACTTTCAGCTGGTCGTCTTCCGTGACAAACCAGTTCACATGGAGTCCAGGCTTCAGCCAGCCACGCAGACAGTTCAAAACCTGATGACGATAGCGGTCCCCGTCGGCTGCTCAAAGTCACGCAACGCTATCAACTTGTGTGACTAGTTCCCACTGGTCAATTATTTGATATAACATCCGCCTTCCATGACAAACCAGTTCACATGGAGTCCAGCCTTTAGCCAGTCAAGGTCACGTGACGCTATGAACTTGATTAACAAATCAGCGGCCTCCTTTGGCTGGCCATGTGAGCTCCACTGCCAGACGCTGGAGACTTATTTGACAAAGCAGCCTTTATTCAGCCGTGTCTTGTCCGTTTTGCTCTTATACTTTGCCATAGCTGTCGTTTCTAACTTCGTTATCATCTTCGACTGGCGCACATTTGATGCCCTCAAACTCTATCTTCACATCTTGGAAAAAAGAAATTAAGAAACGCAAAATGTTTAAGCAAGCAACCGGAACGATGATCCTGCTGGTATACGTTGGATCAATAGTGATCTAATCGGCTTCACATATAAAATGAAGAATGTAAAGGCAGAAACCGACACAACGTAGCATGATTTTTTTTGGAGGTGTACTATAATTCGGCTGGCCAAACCAGCGTTCTTCAAAAACACGTCCTAATGTAAAATTCTCATTGTACCTGAAGAAGGCTGGTTTGGCCAGCCGAAATATAGTACACCTTCAAAAAAATCATCCTACGTTGTGTCGGTTTCTGCTTTTATCTTCTTCAGTTAATATAAAGTTTTGACCAGAAGGCCATAAAACAAAAACGGCATCAAATTAGTAGTAGATTTACATGTAAATGTGAAAAACTTTAAAACATATTTAAAAAAACCATGAATTAAGTATAACCATCGATCGATTCCTGGCTTCCAAGAAATTCAAAAAGAAAAAAATTCGTCGTTTTGAGTCACTGACGACAAATTTTCTCATTTAAAATGAATAATTTAAAAATAATTAAAAGAAAGCAAAAAGAAACCAGAAGCGGGCAAAAATTGCGTGATTCTCGCTTTACAATGACGCATTGCCTTTAGATAAACCGACTCGAAGAATTAAACAATGGAAACAAAATCGTTGTCTTCAGGTAAACCAGTCTTAAAAAAAGCATTTTGATTTCACATCATACCTGTTCCAGCCATGGCCTTTGTACCCTCGGTAGGGAATTCGTACGGCTTAATGTCCCCTCCCTGGAGAGTAAGAAGTACTAAGGGCAAAGCACTTTCATAGCCAAGAGCAATACACTGACCCTCCCCCACGGGATGAACAGCTGTCACCTGTAAAATGAGAAACAGAATTTTGTCTGTCAAGAAACACGAAGGAGAAAAATATGGCGGCGAGAAAAACATAAATTATAATATCATATCGCAATTTTTTTTTTTTACCCCAATATCACTGGATTATATTTAGCGAATAGGACATTCAAAGGTGACCTACACCGTTTACAAGGTTATTTATAATTGACCAAACGAAACTATAGTAAATAACACAAACAGTGCCCCTAGCCTTGAGAACAAAAGAAGTGCAGATTAACAAGAACGAATCAAAATAGGGGTT
>Ga0126339_10002927_pt1 | contig 12337 bp, 9 predicted proteins | sample OrbTmetagenome_2_FD_92532 | JGI IMG/M metagenome (GOLD analysis project Ga0126339, IMG submission 92532) | Coral microbial communities from Petempiche,Puerto Morelos, Mexico - Orbicella T R C metagenome | ecosystem: Host-associated > Invertebrates > Cnidaria > Coral | place: Petempiche,Puerto... | reverse complement strand
GCCTCACCAAAACAGAGGTCATGACCCTTAACATCTCTAACCCTCAGCCCATCAAGGTGAATGGAAAAGACCTCCCAATGACCGATCAGTTTAAATACTTGGGCAGCATCATCAGGCAAGATGGTGGTGCAGGCTTAGACATCCAGAGCCGGCTAAACAAAGCCAGAAACACCTTCAGGATGCTGAACAATGTGTGGCAGTCGTCACAGTACAGTACACATACCAAGCTCAAGATCTATCAGAGCTGCGTTCTGTCTACCCTTTTGTATGGGTCAGAATGTTGGCAAATGTTAGAAAGTGATCTGGGAAAGCTGTCAACCTTTCACACCAAAGGTCTGTGAAAAATACTTCGCACCTTCTGGCCTCAGACCATTTCCAACAAGGATCTGCTTTCGCAGTGCAAACAGGAGGACATGGGCACTATTTTTATGCAACGACGCTGGAGGTGGATTGGCCATGTCACTCGAAAGGATAATGAATCTATCACAAAGACAGCACTATTCTGGACTCCCGAAGGCAGGCGCAAATGTGGCAGGCCTAAGAATACATGGCGTCGTACTGTAGAGGCAGAATTGAGGGGCTTAAAACAGAGCTGGAACAAGATCCAACAGCTGGCCAAAGACAGACAGAAGTGGAAGAACTTTGTTGCTAGCCTATGTGCCAGTGGGCACAATGGGCAGTGAGTGAGTGTGAGTGAGTTAGGCAAAGAAATTGCAGACTGCTGTTTGCCATTCATCGTCAAGTGCTGTAAGCATTTCCTTTCTCTTAGAAGCTCAGTAGCCTAGTAGCAGTGTACAGGCAGGTGCAATTAGAGTTTGAGGTTTCAAGTCAACTGGCAAAAAAAGCTAAATAAACTCAGGTTTAGGCAAAGAAATTGCAGACTGCTCTTCGCCATTCATCGTCAAGTGCTGTAAGCATTTCCTTTCTCTTAGAAGCTCAGTAGCCTAGTAGCAGTGTACAGGCAGGTGCAATTAGAAGAAGACCTACCACAAATAGAGAGAAAAATTCATGATTGAGGTCTACGGAGAAAAAAAGCAAACGTTAGAATTTAAAGCAGTCCCGAATAAGAAGTACCAGTAAACATTAATGTAGCCCGGGCTCCGTGACAGATGCCATTTCAGGTTTTTTGTGGGAAGAGGCTCAGCGAGATATCAAAATTCTGTTTCCACTATTCATCTACAAAGCTTTACATTTAAGGAGAGTTTGGCTCGACATCACCGCAAGCAAATTGGCAACTATCTGCGTTCAGCATTGGGGTAAAGTCAAATTTTATAATTCTCCCACAGTTTCTGAGCAACATTGCAGCAATTGCTTTCTGAGAAAACCTCAAACCATCCATTGTATGTGGTCTACTTTAGTTAATTAGTTTTGTGTAAACAGCTTCTCTAATAACTGTGGTTTAGTTACTAAACCTCAGTAAGCAGTAACTGTAGCAAACCTCTCTCGTGAAAACACGGTAAGTGTTGACATACACGTACAGTGTACATGTAATTCTGGCACTTATCACTTACAATCACTTATATGTAGTACATATTCGAAATCCAATTTTATAAAATGACTGACTCTCATTGGTCCATAGGTGTGTTTAATTAGATGAGAGTACAAATATACGGTGATGGACAAAACACTGACCCCCAGTCCATGGACTACCTTAATGGACTACCTTAATGGACTACCCTAAAATGGACTACCCCTAAAAAACACTATTTCAGATGAGTGGTATGTTAAGAAGCTGCAATTATATACTTACACTGTATGGAGGATGCTTTTCTTTTCGTTCTGCATCGCCTTCAGCTGCCATTTTGAATAACTATACAGAATAAAACAACTGCTGAACAGAAAACGCATAGATTCAAGCCACTTGAAGTGTCAGCAGAACATGCCAGCATGGACAGCTCAGGTAAAACCTTCAATAACAAAATCTGTTTCCATCTTACAACTTGAGTAGCCTGCAATACAGGCAGATTAGCGGGCTCTAGCATGATACACGAACGCGCGTGAAGCGCGAGAACGAGCGCGAAGCGTGAGGCGAGAAAAATCTCGCCTTGCACTTCGTGCTTGTTCTCGCGCTTCGCACGTGCTCGTGTATCATGCTAGAGCCCGCTAATCCGCCTGTACTGCAGGCTATAACTTGAGTTACAACTGGACGTTGTCGATTGTACGTATATTTGAATTAATCCTCAGATGAAGAATTTGATGAGTTTAGTAAATCACATGGGAGCAAGATATTTGATTTGATATGAGTCTCCGCTTTTTGTGTGCAGCAGTTATTCAGTATATTTATTCAAAATGGCGGCTGAAGGCGATGCAGAATGAAAAGAAAAGCATCCTCCGTGCAGTGTAAGTATATAATCGCAGCTTCTTAACATACCACTCATCTGAAATAGCATTTTTCAGGGGTAGTCCATTTTAGGGTAGTCCATTTGGGTAGTCCATTAGGGTAGTCCATGGACTAGGGGTCTGTGTTTTGTTCATCACCCTCTCGGGTTTGCATGGCTAATGTTGCAAACACAGAAAAAGTGCTCTATTGCTTAAATTTAATATAACAAAACGATTAAGGGGCTTTGATTTAGTCGCCCGTAGGGCTGCAATGATACTTTTCCCCACGATACGATACCTGGAAGTCAATAATAAAAGCTCTTTAATTATTTAAGTACGCAAACTCCTAAACTAAAACATATGTCACTTCTGCATGATGTTCAATATTGATGTCCACGTACATAAACTTAAGACTAAACTAGGCTTGCTCGAGATATTCGAGCAGCGAAAAAGATTTGAGCCATCTAAAGCAACCTACCTAATTCTCTGTGGACCTCGAGCTTATTAGTTTCATTGTCTTCTTTTAGCTTCTGTCGAAATTCCTCCCATGTAACAAAACCGTCGCCATCTCGATCGACCTCTTTAAACATTCGCTTATTGTTCTCACGAGCCTCTTTGATGTGTTCTTTGATTTTTTCATGAATCCACACGGTGATTTCAGCCCTGCTCACTAAATGGTCTCCATCTTTATCCACCTGATGAAAAAGATCAATCAACCGCCTGTAACCGTCCATGTTGTCGAATAGCAGGGTCCCATCTTCCACCATCTTTCCGAGGAAAGCTTCGTGGTGGTAGTCTTTGTTGACATGGCCGTCTCGTTCAAGTTTCAAACCTTTGATGTGATCTTCGAGTAGCTGTTTCTTCGTTTTGATAGATTCATTTGCAGTTTCAGGGGAAAGCGTTCTACTTGTGTTTACTGGCTTGCCATCACAAACTGAGAGCAAACCCAAGATACAGACAACAAGGCCTTTCACGACCGCCATCTTGGGACGACAAAGGCATACTCGTCCCAGACTCTTTTAGTACACGTGTAAAGCGTCGGACGCTTTTTTTGTTGTTGTTTTTATGTTGTTTTTATGTAGGAGACATTTTTCCATTTTTGTGTGATTTATTTAGGGATTAAATGAAAAGAATAAAAGTTCAGAGGTTATCTTTGCCGTTTGACGTCTGCCGTTAACGTCATGCTTAAACTCTCTCTTAAACGCCAAACGGAACACTCATATAGGAAAGAAAAGGATTTTCTCATGGTTATCATGGCTATCGTACTGCTCGTGAGCGCGTACGTACGACGACGAAGGCGGTGCAGTCGCGCAAGATGGCAGCCGTACTAATAAGTTGAAAGAGACATGCAGCCTTGCTTGGTTTATAGCGTCCTTCCTTGATATTGGACATCCCTGTTATGGTCAATTGACACCTGTCAAAACAAGGCATTCGCTGACCATTATCACGTGACCATATCGCGGGCTCAAATTTACAGCTCATCGAGTGGTATTTGCAATGCATGAATAGGAGGATATCGTTGTTTGTTTTTGTGTGATTTACCAGTTAAGGATTAGAAGAAAAGAAAATCAGAAGGAATTTTTGCCGTTTGCCGTAAACGTCACGGTCGACATATTTAACCTCTTATATTCCAGCTGTCATGTGGGAAGGGGTAACCACCTGGCGCCGAACTGTCATGACCTAAGTAGAAGTCACATGGAGCGACGCATGACATGCTGCACAAAATAGGACTAAATGGAAAGAGATTCCTGTTGCCTCGTGTCCCACAGGGGAAGACGAAGATTAGGTTAAGTATGTGGGGAGGGAAAGGAGAAATTGGCGAGGCCGCTATTTGTCAACCGCCCCCCTCCCTATGGAAGTCCCGCCCAGTCAATCCTTAGAAATTTCCAGGGCTTGATTATTACAACACACAATATTACTTCCTCACCCCAATATTTTATTCGATTCACAATAATTAGTAAACTTCATGAAGAAGTCAAAAGAGGTATCATAGACGTTTTGTTTTAACATTTGTTCCGTGCTCCAATGTAGTCGCCTTTATTTTAATCTGAAAAAAGAAACGAAAATATTAATTAGATGGCGATTTTAAATGAGCTGGAAGGAAATGTTGAAACAGTAATATCGAAGTTTGGCGAACTTATCCAGGTTAAAACGTGGAGACTGTTGTTAAAGAGGGGGGAGGGGGTGAGGCGAAACGGTGTCCTGATTGCTGATCATTATAGGTATTTTTTTTCTTCTCTATTTTTTTTAATGCTTTTACGCAAACCAAAGATCATCATCTGACGAATCAACAGACAGACAGACAGACAGACAGACGGGCAGAAGGACAGTAGACGGACGGACGGACGGTCGGACGGATGGATGGATAGATACAAAATGAACACTAGGACACTAGCTCAAACATCATACGTGTCTGCGTCAATACTCGGCTATGGACACGTTCCATCTGTGAAGAATACGTCATCAATAGCAATGTCTCCTTGATAACCGTTTCCTCGAATGCCAACAAATTTGATCTGAGTAGAAACAAAGAAAATAAGGAGTCAATGTACCTTAGCTCCCTTTATCTATTTGTAAAAAAAAAAAAAAAAAACTGATCTGCATCACCCAAACCGAGTAATGTCAAAACGTGACAAGAAAAAAAAAACATAGGCAGTCCTCATTGGAAGAATCTTCTTTAAAATTAGGTGTCGTCATTTGCAATATTACTGGTACAGTTCAGTAGTTTTCTGCTGACTAAGTTGCTGTTCATGTTCATTATGCATTTGGCAATTGCAAGTCCCTTCCTTCAATAAAGGACGTACTTTAACAAATGACAAATGAGACATTCTTCATTGGAAGAATTTTTTGATTAAGCGTCTTGATTAATAATTTTAGTGGTAAACTAAAGTAAAGTAGTTTTCTGTAGTTCAAGTTTTCAGTTGTTACGCTATTCATTGACCTGTTCGTTGTGAAATTTGACAGGTCTGTTACAATTGCTAAAATTTTGTTGACTTGTTAAGTTTTTCGGTACCGTAGCTAGTATGTACATATCTCTACAGTGTACTGTAGATCTCTACAGTGTACTGGCGTAGCTTCATGACCTGTTTAGTTTTCCGGTGCCGTTGCTATGCAAAGATGTGTGCAGTGTTCTGTAGTTTCATATAGTCATTAAAGCACAACTGTTATTTTCAGTAATGGTTCAGATCCAGCAATGTTTGGTAGTCCAACGTAACACCATAAAAAAACCAATTATTAACTGGGGTATAACGAAAATTTTGATTGTTTTCCGCAAATTCGTTGTATCGACGTTTTCGATATAACGAACCTTCGATGTAACGAACAAATGGCCAATAGACCTTTTTACCGACACGGCGGCCATCTTGAATTTCATTGTTCCAAATAGCTCGAGGGGCGGGGCACATTAGTGTGTGTTTGCCCCCTAAGCAATCCACGATAGCTGATCTAAAGCAGTGGTATTCAAAATGGCCGCCCTATGGGTAAAAAGGTCTACTCCCTCTATGAGATATGCCTGCAGGGAATCATGGTAGTTGTATTCATTATATCTTGGACTGGATATTTGTTTTGATGGATGCAACTACCATGATTCCCTGCAGGCGTTTCTCATGGAAGGAATTTCCATTCCCCCAGTCCCTTGGCGTTTCATTCAATCGAGGTTCCACTGTCTGTACTTAAATGTTACCGCGTTTTGGCGTGACAGTAATTTAGGTTCTTCGCAATAAATTTACAAATGGGCACGTTACATGTATTTGTTTCTTCAGTGGTAAAGCTCACAACGATAGCTTACCCTATAGAGGGAGCCCCAGTAAGGAAGATAGGAATTGAGGTTAACCCGCGCCAAGTGCCACTGATTTCCTTGGTTTTGACTTTTTTCCCAAATCGTTACATTATTATCGAGCATATCTGGTGAGTATATCACTTTCAAAGTGTCAATGTCATCTCCATACATGTGATAATAGAACTGTAAACACCGCTCTTTGGGTAGCGGAAAGAGCTTGCTTTGCAGGACAGCATAATCACCGAGTTTGCGGGGTTTTGAGGTCTCGATGTACATGAAAAATCCTGTGAAGACGCATGAAAAAACAAATTGTTGAGAAATTTATCCATATTTTTAATATATTCATTTATGTAGAAGACATCTGGATGCAGATTGTCAATATTCTTTGTGATGCATTCTCGGAATTTGTAGTAAAAAGCATACGTAAATGGAGAGACCGGGAAGGCACTCCCAAAATAAGCAAGTGGGGTGTGCGGCCCGCTTCCCAAAACCCTTACCCTATTCCCTATTTATGATCAAAATCTGTGACTTCCCTATCCTATTTTCGACCTCACCAAAAATTCAATACTCTCTTTATGACGACCTGACCCTTTATTAATACACTGTTTCAGACCTGCCTTATAATTAGTTCCCTGGTTCAGACCAATGTTAAAGGCTTTACGAAGGGTTTTTGGCGATGGTCTCATCGATAATGATGAAAACGTAGTTTCATCTTAAAAACACACCCATATCAAGACTACAGTGCAAAAACCATACCCTATTAATGACCAAAATGGCCAAAATCGATACCCTATTTATGACCAAAACGGCTGAAAAACCATACCCTTTGTGGCCGCACATACCCATATAGCCCGTATAAGGGAGTACGTCCCTGGATGGAGATCATGTACATCTGCATGCATGATAACTTCTTGACTAATTGTCTTAAGCAAGATTTAGACTTACAAGGATTACTATAGTTTGAAGCTCTAAATTGAAGCTCTGAAGCTCATATTACAGTACTACGCCGTAGAATTTGATTACACGCAACAATCACTAGCGGCAGAAACGTTTGAGTGCACCATTGAGGGCTAGGGTTTAACACATGGTTATCAACACGTCATCGTTTTCGAAACCCCCGTTTTCAAAGTGTTTTCCGTCCGCAATAAACCGCAAAGGCGGCATTTTTTGAAGAGCGTTTTCGAAAATAAAAGCTCCGTTTTCGAGACGAATTAGTGTGAACGGTAGGCTTAACCTTAGAAATAATGCTGCGTTTTCAAATTTCCCTCGTGTAGTGTGGACGGGGTCTTAGAAACTTTTACAATCATTTGGTAATGATTAATCATTAAGTGTATCATTTAAGCGTATTATTAAACTCACCAAAGCGGAGAGTCGTGTGATCGGTCGCCGGACCGGTATTTCCACTGGGGGTCTTACCCATGCGAATCGTCCAATCAAAATAGTCTCCATCGACATTGGTCCATCCACATAAGCCATTTTCAAATGTACAGTCGTCAGGACCTCCCGGGAAATAGAAAATAAAATGATTTAGCTGAAGCAGGTGAATAAGACATACGGTTTACTTAAGGCGATAAGCCTTTTGTTAAGGTTCACATACAAATTTAAAAGACCTCATATTTCGTTATAGCTATATTCAGATATCAATCTCCAAATAATACACTTTCTCATAGAACTATATAAGAGTACGTGACGACAGGAGATATATATATAAGACTAGTTGAGATACGAAGCTGAGAACAGTTTTCGATTAACTTCGCCAACTTTTGCTGGGATCGAGGTCTGCGGAAGCAACCGAAAATACAAATAGGCAAAAATATTTGTAATTTACAGTTACTAATTTGTTGCCGGGAGAAAGCTAATAACGCAATGCGGGTAGCATGAAGACTAGGATGTCACCACAGCAATCGCCATCACAAGTGTTCGCAATCTTTCTGTAGGCTTTTTTCTTTTGAACCACGTTGGTTGGTTTAGTGGTTTAGCTGTAACAATTTACCAGTCAGTAAACTCGTAGCCCAAGCACGAATTGTCGAAGAAAAAAAATGGAACATATGATAAAATCCAAGAAAGCAAAGCTAAGATGATCGAGAAAACAATAGGAGGAACTGTCTCCGTCCCATTTAATGAGTGTTCATACTAACTGTGGCTAGATTTCAACCACAACTAAACTAAACGTAACTTATATTCCAATTTTTCTTTGCAGCAATTCGTAACAAACTGAAAAACACAGGATTCCCTTTCTCGATGTTCAGAATAAATAATTAAAAGCCCCAGCCTTCGGCCTCTTCTACCGATAACACCTTATCTCGCCTTCGATTATTCTTAAGACCACAAAAAAACGAATTATGGTCTATATGTTTCAGTGTTTTACACTTCTCTTTACTTACCATTAGGGGGTGGCTGAGGGGAGGGGATCACTTGAGGTCTGGTGGTTGTCCCTAAAGAAAATGTCAATACTCAGTTGCAATTGCAATTCTTAACTCTCAATACATAATTTTTTTACAATCCATGTTTGTCAAAAGGTTCAGCTATAAAGTGAAATAAAAAATAAAATTAGAAATAGCGCCGAAGGCAAGCGAAAATAGATAACTGCTGTTTTATGTTTTAGAAACCGCTTCGACACTGGTTGTTATGAAATGAAGAGATTTTACTGTCGCCTCAAGCGACAGTAAAATGTGCATGATTGACGTCTTCAATCCTTCTCCTATACCAAAAGTGTAGAGTTTAAAATTGTAAAACAAGTCGTAATCAAAATGTTGCTTAGAAAAGCAAACAGCATCGATTAAGAATGGTAATCAATGAGGTTAAGGTTATTCCTTAGTATTGTATTGCGCATCCCTACTGCGCACGATTTTCGCGTCATTAGCGCGCGCATATGAGACCGCGCGCGTACAAAACGTAAGAGATTTCCCTCAAACTATGCTCGTAGCGAAGTAAATGCTCCTTTTCTCTTAAACGAGCACGGTGACCCCCACTTTTTATTTCATAATTTCAATGAGAACAATATCCTCAATGACTGAGAAAAAAAAAATAGCAGAAATCTATGGCTACTTTTTTGGCAAATGAAATAAATACTACAGAGGGAGACATAACGGGCCCAACAGCGCATGTCCAAATTATGTTTCCTTTAAAGGATAAAAAATGCAGGGTATTGGAAGGCATTTGTTCTGGGACGTAGATGAATAAACAATCAAAGAAAGTCAAACTCTGTTTGATATGACACACTGCATTGAAAAATAATCGAGCTTACTTGTTGCGCACGGAGATTACTAAAAGTCACCAAAATAACCGTATTTGTCAGCATTGTGGCGTGAAAAAAAGCACGGTGACCCACTCTTTTTACTACGTTTTTAATATCTCCTTGTCGTGTAACAACAGTAGACCAAGTTTCATCGGAAATCTATGGCGGGTTCTTTTACTAGGGAATCACCTTAATTTGAATGTAAATACATTAGGGTTATATCCACAGACATAGTACAGAAGTACCGCAGTGCCACAGCTTCATGCATGCTTAAGCCGGTGAACAGGCTCCGGCTGGAAGGGTCTGACCGCGGATCGATGGAAGGGCCAAGAATGAACTGGCTCAGAGCCAAGTGGCCGAGTGGGGAATAGTGTGGGGGCTGGGGCGTGGGGGCTCTAACCTCCTTTCTCTTCTATCTTTCTCTTCGCCCCATCCTCGACAAGAGAGCCTCTTCACAGGGTATGCATGCTTTGGGTGATATCTTAACAGTAGGATTACGTTTATCGACCGACCCACTTCTAGTCTCATAGTACAGCTTACCGTGGCATTCATATAACAAGTCTGCCTGCTTGATGTCCATGGGACTTAGACCGATCCGCTGACCAAGCTGAACGACTGACGGTTCTTTGGCGATGATGGTGGTTCGGCCATTGCCAAACGCGGTAGACGAGTAGTGCATGACGGACAGGTAATCATAAGGAACTCCCAGGGAGTCCACCTGTGTTCTGTTGTACTTCCGAAAGTTGTGTTTCTTGTCTGAATAGGACAAGAACCTTTACAATCAACTGTGAAAGTTATTTCTGGTCAGATTGGCGACGAATCGTGGTTTATAAAATAAATGCCGCTGGAAGATATCATGCATATTAATTACAACACGCGGTGTAGTGTATTAGGACAGCGTTTGCACAGCGAAGTTCATGTACATCCGGAAATTGAGTGAGTGTGTGTGAGCGGGAGACAGCGAGCGGACGTGTACTCAGAGTGTTCTGATGGCATGCCTTAGTAGCTTTACAACACTACAGTCAGATAAATGAGCTCAATAAATATTAATAGTAATAAAAAATCCTCAAATGTGAAGTTTTAATTGGAAGCATGGGTCTTAGAGATGGAACAGACATCGACAATTTGAGTTTAAATGTCACGAATAATATATTTCAATAGCATATTTAATTGCAGGGCACGAAATTTGGACTAAATTTAAGGCTAAATTAGCTTATAAACTGAGCCTGAAAATTGACTATAATTTAAGGAGTTCTTTTTGTACATGGAACCAGACAGTTCGCTCGAATTTCACAAAATGCCCTTCAAAATTGAATAGCATGGGCCATACAATTTTGTGAGCGATTGAAAACATGACTGGTACTTTTTCATTCTACATGGCACTCGAAATAATCATGTGATTGCCTTTAGATGAACTCATGGCACGTTTTAGCAGCCGTTGACATGAAAGGTAATCCCTACCTTCTGGTATATTCTTCCAAATAATTTCCACGTGTGAATCTCTATCAGGTCGACTCTGTTCATGCCAGAATCCCATAGCGTGCCCTGCAGCGGTCAATAGTTACACACAATAACGAATTATTGACGTTTACACTTATAGCAAAAACTCGTACATTACATTACCAGGATTATAATCTCTTGGCATTATCTGTATATGCGCCCTTTTCTCTCGTTCAAATTACCTCATTGTTATTGACTCGACTTTGACTTCCAAGATGAAACATATAAATCACCCTATACAAATCCTTTTTAAGACGTTGCAATTTAACGGACTCTGAACTTGTTTTATTTTCTTCTCATTTATTTGCATTGTTAACTTTCTTTTTGCAATCTGCGTTGACCTCAATGCAAAACTGAAACCGAAATACCGTAAATCCTCGAATTAGCGCCCGGGGCGCTTATTTCAAATTTGGGAGAAGACAAGGGACGCTTATTCGAAGGGGCGCTTAATCGAGGGGGGGGGGGGGGGGGGGGAGGGGGAGATAATATTTTGAGAAAAAGGGGGGGAAAAAAAACTTTTTTTGTGTGTTGCGCGCAAATGAAGTATTAAAAAAAATTTCCCTTCCGGCGGCCGTTTGGGAAAAAATTAAAAAGCGCCCCCCCCCCCCCCCCCCCCCCCTCTAATAAGCGCTAATTCGAAGATTTACGGTACGCTAATTATCGCTGATTATTGTTACTCGCAGTCTTAAAAAAGAAACGACAGGATCAGGAAAATCGCATTAAACCACACGAGAATTACAACAGGATCCAAAAAGAATTACAAAAGTAATTGTATTTTATTGATCAACTAAAATGTAAGCTAAATTACGGCACATCACAACTTCATAGTTAATTAATTAACAATTTTTACAAGTACTCAAAACTCGGTCAACCCGATCGCAGTCTCACGTAACTACAGGTCATAAAGGGGTTTTCTCACTGAAAATACGGACTATAATTACACTGACGTTTTTAGTTTCAATGTTCGATTGTGCATTGAAGATAAAGAAACTAAAAGTGACTACTTACTTCTGATTTTATTGCCATGAAAAATGTCATCGTACTCTTGGTTTATGAAAGAAAGAATCGCTAAAAAAGGGCAAATACAATCAACACTGCCGCCCCAGGAGTTTACAAATAAGGATCATTAATTTGGCTTCTGACAGGAAACCATTAGGAGTAGTAATGGTGGCTTATATGAGCAGTAACCAATCAGGAGCCGAGAAAGACAATAGGCTATTGTTTGGAGAACAATGGACGCTATTTTTTTCCAAATCCAAGATGGCGCTTTTTATTTTCAGCCAATCAGGAGCCGAATTAAGAACAATGGATGCTATTGTAATAGTAGTAGTAATAGTAATAGTAATAGTAATAGTAATAGCTAGCAGTAATAGACGCTTATATGAGCGGTAACCAATCAGGAGTCGAATTAAGAACAATGGATGCTATTGTTTTCCAAATCCAAGATGGCCGCCACAAATTTCAGCCAATCCGGAGCCGAATTAAGAATTCAAGATGGCGGC
>Ga0126339_10002926_pt1 | contig 12340 bp, 6 predicted proteins | sample OrbTmetagenome_2_FD_92532 | JGI IMG/M metagenome (GOLD analysis project Ga0126339, IMG submission 92532) | Coral microbial communities from Petempiche,Puerto Morelos, Mexico - Orbicella T R C metagenome | ecosystem: Host-associated > Invertebrates > Cnidaria > Coral | place: Petempiche,Puerto... | reverse complement strand
TAGGATCAGCTCGAGCTAGCTACATAATACTTGCTTCTAACTTGTAAGAGATAATTGATTACGCTCTCTTATCAGTGTAAACCTTTTTGAATCAGGTACTGATTGAACTCTTTCGTTTAATCTTCAAACCAAAGCTGTACTGCTCATCTTTCTTTTTGTTATGACAAATTTACTGCTGATTAGAAAGTAAGCAAAAAACATGGAGACATTCACAATATTCGACAGCATGGAGACAATGACAATGTGCGACAGTGTTAGCAAATTTCACTAGTTTTTTCATATGCAGGACATCATTCCACTCGGCTCTTTTTGTGAACTATGCACTTTTTTCACACAAGTGCTTAAAGGTGAGTTGTTACTGTGTTTTGGTAAACGCTACTTTCGACAAATATACAAAAACAGAGCTCTAGCTATATACGGTTTAAGAGAAAAAAGATACCTTAACAAATCTAATAAATCAGTATTTAAAAAAGGAAGACGAAAACCAGGTTTAGATTCAAAATATCAAGGATGGAATCTCGTATCGTGGCGTATATTATTTGTTGAAGGATCAAAGTTTGCCCGACGCCATGTGATCATAGCGCATCTGTTCCTCACAAACAAAGAACACATCTACACAATTTGTTACTTCGGTAGAACAATTCCAGAGAAGTTTACTGTGACGACATAATCTTTTCCAAGGAAAAAAATGCTCTTGTAAAGCATGGAGCTTTTAGCTCATTATTACTTAATGTATTTACCCTATGACAACTTTTTATCAGGTAAACCGCGATATCGAAGCTGGCTTGGTTGCTAAAAGCGTTCAAAAACCGGAATTGATTTTGTGACTAAACTGCAGCTAAATACCAAACTACTAAACAGAGGGATAAGAATTTAGCGTGGATTTATATAAGTATGTAATAAATATCTCGAACTGGGTGTTTTCATCATCCAAAGTTATTTTAACTTTTGAAGTGCTGTGTTGGGTAGTAAGAATTCTGTTTACTCTTTTAATTGTTAACATCTTTTCTCGAGCCGCCTACCATAGTTCGTAGCCAGAGCACCACATTATTTATTTATTGCTTACACCCGTGAAACATAGGAACAGGTGTTTTCCTGTACATACTACATTTCCACCGTTTTTCATGTTCACCAGTTGACTGACATACTGCATTGGATTCCCCTTATCTTTGCTTTAGGTAGAATTTTGGAGGATACTTTAGTGTTTTTATTCTTTGGACATTTTCATCAGAGCTTAAAGACTTAAAATACAGTGTTTTAATAATTTATAACCTACTTATCATTATCTTGCCTACCGATATGAATAACTTTGCCCCTATCACGGGTAGTTAAATAATATAACAGCGGGATTTAAGTCCGGCCACCAGGCCTATTGTATTCCTTACTGAGGCACGTTGTTAAAGAAATTCCACGCGAGACATAGAATACCAAGGAAACGATATTATCAAAGTCGATAAGAAAAATTCTACGCCCACTGAATTTCTTGATTATATTCGGCTTTTATCTGTTTTCGTGTTCAGACAATACCCACTTGCTAATACTTAAGAGACCGCGCCTTGTTTCAGACGTCAAAACAGTTTCGATTTAATAGGTTTTCTTTTCAGCTTCGCTAAATGCATCGCTCGGCATGTGGTAGCGAAAATTATCCTTCCATGTTCGTTAACCCAAGGACAGATTGTCGCCGTCTATCTTTTGTTATTACTAGGAACCCCTCCTTCTTATTCTAGTGATTGCTAGATGAATTTCAGGCTTGTTTTTGGCTCAGCGTGAAATCGCAGCAGCAATACTCTCAAGGGAAATTCATTTCCTAAATGATCTGAACGTGAAGGCGGTTTCGAATTCGCTTACATCCGCCATTCCCGGAAACATATCCACAATTTCCGTTATTTTCCTTCATTTTTTAAAGGTACCCCTGAATGGGCTTTAAAATGCTACGTCTCAAATGAAGACAACTTATTTAGATCTACGGACCACAAATCGCTGCAATTGGAAATATTGGCTGAAAACGATAACATTCATGTCATTATTACAGCTGGGTGAATCTTTTCAAATTCTGACAGCCGACAACGATTCAAGTTTTTTGCGCAGCTTTTATAAATTTCAATAACTTTCAGTATAATCACCGTAAACAAGAAGACGAGGAAAACAGACATTATAAAGCAACAGTTGCCTTTGAAAATGAAAGAAAGGTTGTGTAAAAGTTATCCTATGAATTTACACTGAATTACGTATTGTCGATTTTACATGATATTTAGCATGTGTTTGTATAATTCTTCTTTGTTTCCATGGGGAAAGGAGCCAACTGAACATCTTCAAATCAGTTATGTACCGCCTCAGTGCTGTGAAGCGTTATGACGTCACATACAAGTCGGTTTTGTAGACATTTTCTAGAGCACACCCCACGTAAATCTCACGGTGCAGCCAAATAAGTTCGAGGTGAAAAAAAATTAAGGCTGTTTTATTTTCTCTCTTAAACGATTAAATTCAATTAGCATCAGTTTTTCATCATCATGTTGAGCAAATTTTCGGAGTAAATGCTCTTCTAACGCGGTGCTTTGATAGGAAATCATAAGACAAGTGAAGTTTTTCTTTGTAGCGCACGAATCGAAAAGACAACGAGGGGCGAGGGGATTTCTATTAACCTAGTGCGTTCAATGTAAACAGCTGAGCGTGTTTCTTATTTCTTCAGTAGGCGCTATTTGCCTATTATTGACTTGGTAATTTGCTATTTGTCGCGCGGTATAATGACTACCTGTGCTCTTAACAGACACACACCGTATGACAACAGCTTTCGTCAGCAGACCAGGGTTTCTTGCATCATAAACCAATATACGTTGTTTAATGAGCATATAATGAAACGGCACGTAAATGTAAATTTACTTCATGAACTTATTCACTAGCCATCCTAGTTTAACAATAAATTTGTTTGTGTCTTTCACCAATCACTAGAAAAGCGGCATGGTTTATATTTTGAAATGTTTTAGTTGTGCCGAGTACGTTTTTATGCTTTTTAACATGTCTTACCCATGTTTTGTTACGAGAAGGAATCAACCCTAACTCAGCACCTGCTTAAATTGGGCGCCATATGTAAACCGAACACACGGTTACAATTTCGCTCTTTAAGTCTCCTGAGAAAATATTATCGCTTCTAAAGTGGTCGCAACCGATTGGGAAGTGACAAAAAATGATGTACCCACGAAAAATGAGTTTTGCAAATATATTGCAACGACCATAAACGTTTGAAAATTAACTTTTATTTTAATCAGAAGTCAGACATTTTTCCTTTTCTAACCCCGACAGCTGAGTTGAATAGATTTTTCTCGTCGTTTGATAGAAAGAGCCTGAATTTGATAAGTTTGCAATTAGTTTCGAAATCGACATAAAATTTGCAATTGGACCTGCTAAATGGCCACTCTAAATGTTGTCAATTTCCATGCCCAATATTCAAAATCCGGAATAAAAAGTATTTTTGGTGAACTCCACAAAGACAAAGAGTGTAATTAACCTGTATCTTGGATCAATAGTTTGTACAACACTAGCTGTAGCTATCGACCAACTAAATCGAAACTCGGTACAAACCGCTCAAAATTGGTTTTAAACGCTGTTTGCACCCAGAAATCGTAAAACGTAGAGACCCTAAAAATATTATACAAATGGCTCTGGAAGAGTGTGGCCAGGAAAATATATACGTATATAAACACAAATAGCTGCCGGATATTATCTCAGGGAGTGAAATATGAGGAATAAATATTGCTGGAGTAATTACTTTTGATGATTGGAGGTTTTGAGTGTGGCGGTGTTTAACGCATTTCTTTTGATTTCGATAGAAAATCAGCACGTTGAATATAAATGATTAAAAAGGAAAACTATTTTAAGTGATAGGATAGACAGAAGATTAATACAGAAGTGTAAGACAATTTTTGGATCTAAATCCCCTGATTTTATTTCGAGAGACAAAAAATACCTTTGTTGCCCACGCACTCCAATGGCTTTCATAGTTTATAGCTCTGAGTAGGCTGGTGTTGAAAATGAAACGTAAGATAATCGTGTGTTGTTTTATGTTTATAACTGAGGAGTTAGTCACTGAATAGTAAATTACCAATTCGCAGTAATGCCCGACGGGAAGACAATGGTTTTGCGTTATCTAGTAAATTATATTTTCTTCACTGGCTGAACAAACTTTTTTTATCTTGCTAAACAGCTGCGCAATGAATGTGATCGACAAGAACATTTTAGCTGTTAAATCGTCAGTTAGTTGGGTATTGTGTAACTTCGCCAAAGAATTGCAGTCCAGGGCTGAATACCCAAACCGCTCAAAAGAGCGAAAGCTGTATCATCAACATGGCATGGCGCGTTTGACACTAGCGCATACAGAGAATAAAGAACGCTTCAAATTTAAAAACATGTCTTGACTTTGCAGACAGAAAATCACAAGCTGTGTGCAGCTTAAGGTTTAATTTATTTGAACAGAATGCTTTCTTTTCGGGCCGTTCTTTTTTGTGAATTAAAAGCGCGAGCGATTGTGTTTTTCCAGAATTCCTTAAGAAAATAACCCGGTGTTGTGTGCTAAGAGCGCCTTTTTGTGGAGTTCTGCTTGTTAAAAGAATTACTGCGTGTGTAATGGTTGCTCTCTTTTGTTTCAAAATCGAATTTTTGATTACTGTAACGAAAGCGCTTCTCTTTTTCCTTATTTTTTGCACGTATGATTTTTTTTTTCAATATGGTGCCCTGGGTTTTTAAAAGGCATTTCAATCTGACATGTACAATCAGTTATGGATGTATAAATAATCCTTCTGAACCAACAGCTTTCTTGCGTAATCTAAAACAAGAACCAATAGCTGATCATTTTAAGCTAATTCACCCGACCGTCGGAAGAAAAAACTGCGATAGCAGAGCATTTTTGTCAACAATTTCCTTTTTCCATCGGTGTTGACGTAAACGGAACTTTATCTTGATCCATTTTTTCTCGTTAGCATGAATAATAAAGCAAAAAGACATATCGCTGAGACTAGCTCAATTTCCGTTCGATTCTTAAAGAGGAAAACGTATTATTAAAACACAGGATGTTGGCAGTAATCTAGTTTTGTTCTGAAAAATTATATTCCACGTCTAATTACATGGTCCCCCACGGCAAAAAAACTAAGTGGTGTCTTTTCAATTTTTCTTTTTTATCTTCCTGAGCCAGAAATTCTGACTCAGTATCAAATCAATACTAGCCATGGTCTGGCATAGGCTAAAAAAAAACTCGAAAAAGTGATTAAAATATGTCTCTAAAAAAAACTAATTTGAAATTCTCCCGACGAAAGTAAAGCAGACCTTTAAAAAGATCAAAAGATTGGTGTTGTTGAATCGACAATAATCTACCGCTTTTTATTGTACTTTCTACTTATATACGAAAACCAAAATTGCTCCGGATATCCTGTTTTTGCAGAATTGAAACAGCTGCCCTTAATACACGATGGACTTATTTTTGTTTTGAAAAGCGTCAAGTAATTATATGTAATATTTAATTTATCTATTCTTCGCAACGTTAATAACGCTGTTTTTTATCTTCGCTCGCAGACTTTAATTGGAAAAAAAGCTTTTACGTTCGCGTGGCTCCTTTTGAAATTGCAAAATTGCACCATGGTGCCGTATACGCTTATAACAGTTTGAACGAGAGGGTGAACGTTTTATTTCTGCTGCGCTAGAGAAATGAATTGTCCTTGCTGATAGCACGTCATGTGACAATTCCTTGCATAGCAGCTGCTCAAATTGAGAAGGTTTTATGGGAATCTGCACCTGCTCGTTTGGAAAATAAATACTTCATCAATAACTTTATGAAAGACATCACGGGCGCCCCGAATAAAGTGCTTTAGGGCGGATATGTCCAACTTAAAACAAACAAGATTCGTCTTTGCAATTTATTGCGTAAATGTTAAAAAGCACGCTTTATAGGTGGGCCGTCCTATTCGATTTTTTGGTCTTGATTCCGCGTGCACTTTTCATACTGATCAAATACGCCTTTTATAGTTTCAATTCAGGGCTGCGCTCACCGCCCGAGCACTAATGACGTTGTTGTCGAGATTACAACAACGGTGTTGTCAAACGCGAAAGAGCCGAACAGATATCAAAATTATCTACTCCGGAAGGCTTTTCTTATCCAGTCGGCGGCACGTGTAAGGAAAGAAGGCATTTTCCCAAACAACTCGTAAACAATTGAGCAGATGTGTGTTGGACTCGAGCGCCAAGTGAAATTGATGGCCGCTAATGCCTGTCCAAATTTAAAAGCGCGCCAGTGACAATGAAGGAAATTGAGGGTGATTTACGAGAGACTTCGGAAGAGAGATGTTGTACGAGAGGATCTCGAACCTGCCTTTTGCGCAATATTACTAGTGATGTTTTCAATTTTGTCAAACCAATATACAAATCAAACAGTAAAGCTTAATTTTGACAGAAATATCTTAGAGGTTGTGGGCTCAGCTGTCTTTGACGTTGCACTGAAAACAGGGTTGTGCAAATCTAGCAGAGATGCGATAAGTTAGCCAAAAGGCAAAGCTTTTATACAAATTTAGTGCTTGTCTGTACAGGTGCAGGCTGTATTTATCATATCAATGGAGCCGATATAAATGTAAAACAAAACTTGATAGCGGGAAATTTTTCATAATTAATTGAAGTATGGCAGCGGAAACCAAGGCTCGACAGCGAAATTAGTCATTCAGCGATGCTGTTGCTCTCTGAATGCAGGTAAGTTTGCAAAGATCGACCTTGAATCCCCTGAAAGAAGATTTTTTTTGCGTTTGAACATGATTAAAGCGAAAATAGACGCCAGGGAAAACTCCGCACCTTTAAAGCTCGGCTCTCGTTTGAACGTCATTGACGTAACACGAAGTCGAGGCTTAATCACAAATGCAATGGCTGGTGTTACGGAGGGACTGTGTGTTGTCGTCGAATGTCCCGTGTTTTACTTTGTCTGATCGCACTACAGAAATTCGCCATCTAGTGTGGGACACGGGTGAATGTGGCATGGAAGCACTGAGGATGAATTTGCTCTGAATGGGCTCACGGAATGGATGAATTCAACTTCGCGCTCGGAGATGTCGTGTTGGCTGAATGGGAAGACAAACTGTTTTACGCGAAAATTCAGAAAATTGACCGAGTTTCTGCCAAGTGTAGTCTAATCTTCGACGATGACTCTGTTGAGGAATGTCCATTTTCCAAAATTCACAGTGGTTCGTCTTTAATTCTTACACTTTAATTTCTTTATTCAATTCAGGAGAATATATACCAATGTGTAAGCTAAAATATCGATAGAATCCGGTCCAAGTTTCTTCATGTATGACACACAGAATTCTTTGCTCCCTCTGTCTTCTCGTGGGAAGCAATTAGCAAGTTTTCATTTTCTCTTTCGGTAAAACTTCCTTTGCGTAATATCGTAGGAATAGCATAATTGGATTTCTTTGTCCTCGCTAACGCTACTTCTCTATTTCCTCGCAGTGACAGAAACGACGGCTGAAATTGTGTGTATCATTTGCAAAGACGGAACTTCGCTGCGACCAAACGAGATCGTGTTATGTGACAAGTGTGGGATCGGTAAGTACTTCTTCCGTATATTCTACTTCCCATTTTATGCTACTGCATCTCTGAAACGGAGAGAAAAGTAAACTTTCGCAATGCTGTAATCATTTTCTTGTCTGTACATGTGTGTTATGTGGTAAAGAAAGGCCGTCCATTAAAGTTCACGTAAATCCACCTGCTGCAAAGCCGTTGTTGTGAAGGGAGAAGACAGGTCGCCGTGCAACGTGGAATTGTTGAAACAATGAGGGCGCAAAAACCAAACCACTTCACCTTTTGGTTTTTCTATGTTTGAAACGCTTTTTAGCGAAAGTGAGTTATCTGAGGCACAAATTATTCAGCCTAAACAGTAGCAAATGTTTATATTTCGCGAAAGTGACTCGCTAAATTTTGTCATTATTTCCTTGAACGTCCGGTTATAGAAATAAAAGTTTGTTCGCTTTGCGTTTCACTCAGCGACGAAAAATTGGAGGAAAATGGCGAAATGATGTTCTGATAAAATTAAAATAGCAGATGAGATAAAAATTGATACAGGTCTTCTTTTATTTATGTGATTGTATTGATTTCAAAAATAAGAATATTGACGTCGATTTGCGAGTGGTTTCAGTCAAAATGTTCAAAAGAACGGACTACACAAAGGTTTCCAAGGGAAAGTGTCAGCGTTCTGAACAGAATTCGACTGAAGTGCTGTTGCTTCGAAACCAAATGATTGAGTCACTCTAACTGATGTGATGTACAAAATTAAAAACTCATTCTGTTTTTATCCGAAGTATATAATTTTAGTTCGAAATACTGAACTTGTAAGTAGCCGTGGAATTCATTATTCTGCAGAAGTAGTCCTATCACCCACTGGCTGATTAAAATAGTAGTTTCGTAGTATTTATATTTCGTTTTCGCTAATGGATGTTGTGGTTGTCAAAATTGTCAGCTGAAAGTCTTCGCGCACAAGGAGATTAAACTTCGAATAATAAACAATGTTTCAGTTTTGTTGGATTGATGGAACGATTAAAGTATTTTGAAATGGTTATACAAATACAGCTATCACGAATAAAATTCGAGTGAAATAAATGTAATGTTCGCTAAATGTTTTAAAAATGATCGAATCGCGTTTTCTTGTCTAACTTTTAATTTTAAATTTTCTAAGGTTTAAATGACAGAAATCTTGATTCTCGTCCGTACAGCAGGTAGCAACATTTTTTTTTTAACATCTTATCGGTTTACACACGATATTTCGTCAGTTCGTTGAATGTCCGGCGTTGTATAACTCCCGGTGTTAACTAGATTAGTTTCCCAATTGAACAGTGAGAAAAGTCAGTGACAATTGTTTATAACAGCCTGTTGGTTTTATTAAGAAACGTTTGTTGGTGCTAAACTGAATGCATTTCAAATTTCGTCGGCGTCGGCTTGCTTCGTGTCTCAAGTAGCACAATTCAGTGTGACTTCTTTAATTACATGCATTCAAGACTTTTTGCCCATAATTCACCATCTTTTCTTTAAAGTGTATTGTCTCAGATTAAGATTTAGTGGGAAATCGCCAACAAAGGACTTCACACCAACTGTTAGTATTAACAGCAAAATGTTTTGTATGTTAGGAACAAATTTTCGTTTTATCTTGAAATTGTTTCAACCTGTGAGGTACAATTGTATTAAGATGGTTGCACCTTGGCAGACATCATTTCCACTAAAGAGCCAGCCACTCACATTTTATCATCTTAAAGTTTGTTGTGTTTTATGTTGAACTTTCTTTGTGGGTGATTCGTTGTAGTGAGTACACTCTAGTCCTTCAATAGTTATATCACTGCTTTGGATAGCACTCTGCTATAAAAAAGAGTTTTCCTTTGATACTAGTTTTGTCAAAAAACGTGAGATTTGTAGCGGGCATTCTATTCCAATAATGAACTTACAATGTATTTTTTAAAAAGTTATAAATTGTACTGGACAAAAAAGTGGAATATTGCTAGGAAATGTCTTTTGATTGCCAGACATTTCAATAATTGCTGTGTTTGGAAGGTATACTTTTTGACATAAATTATCATTATTTCACTAATGTGTGACAGGTGCATTTGATGCACATACATGTGGACTGACTTTCCATTGGTTAGCTTCTGTAAAGACTAAATGCACATGCTACTAATGATAGGTCAAATAGATTGTAAGTGCCATTTCCTCCTGCCTGCAAACTTCCAAACACCTTTTGACTTACACAAATGTTATCAAACGTATATACATGTACAGCATAACAACCCAACAACTCTTTGGTGAAGTTTGTCATTTAAGTATTATTTGGAAAAGTATCATGTTTCTGGCAAAGTAATTAAAGGAAATGCTTTTAGGTGTGATGGCTGAACTTGTCTACCCATGTGTTAACAGGTGGTGAAACAATTTGAGCCATGATTTGCCTATGAGGTCTATTTTCCATTAAACTAACACATATTTTGGGTAACAAACTAACATATTGCTACTGACTGGGCACCTTTTTAAAATTATTTTTGATCTCAGCTTATGGTAGCAATAGTTTATTCGGGTTTTGCTTCATTTGCATAATTTGATGATATCTTATAAAAGCTCCCTAAAGCTTCCTTGTAGACTTGCTGGAGCCTCTAAAGTACAAACACATTAAACATGTTTGTACTGAGCTCACTGAGTGTTTTTGAGTTTTGAAGTGTTGGTTTTAAGTGTAATTTTGGCCATTTGTGTCACTTTACAAGTGTTTGCACATGATCCTGGTGGAGCCATGACAATACTTTGTTGCCAGGCTCTTTCAGTTTATTGAACATATTAAATATTATTCCTAAAGCAATGACTTTAATCCATCACACAGCAGATGGCAGCTTTTATTTTTACCATTTTAATTCCAACTCCTAATTAATTCTCATTTAGTGATTGATAAGTTTTTCTTTTAATCTTTCAAGTTCTGAGAATATGGTAGTTGGTCAAGGCAGTGTTTTCTTATTAGGTGATCTGCTTTGTTCTTGTGATCTTAATCTGTCTGAGAATCTTTAAAGTAAGGAGAAATACGATCAGGTTTCCTATTGAATAAAATATTATCAACTTAGCACAGAGTCAGGTTGATCTTCCCATAGATATTAAGTAAACATAAAATTTGTCCGGATCGTGAAATCATAAATATTTACATCATGAACTGAAACAATAATGTTGATGCTTAAACCTGGCTTTCGTAGCAGCTGTAACTCCTTCAGTAGAGTTTTGTTTAAGCACAAGCAAGCAAGATAAAACTAGATTCTTTAATGTTGCATCTCAGCACATGTCTCAATGGTGAGTCTAGAGTGTATTTAATCTTGTGTTATATCTCTGTATGTCTTGTGTAAGTGTATTTTCAGGCCAGGGCATGAATCTTATTTAGTGATAAATTTTAGTTTCAGGTCTTCAAACGTCAGTTTTAGTTATTATATATTTCTCTTTTGTTTAGTTGGTTTCATCTCAGTGTATTTGGACCAGATATTTCTCATCGCTGATGTAAAAGCATTAATTAGCCTAAAGATGTGTCTTGAGCTGTGAATAGACAATCAAATCACCATGCCTTTGCATGTAAAGAAAATGTTGGCAAAGTTGTCTTGAAGAAAAGTTAAGGTGGCATGGTGTCTGACATTGTTAATGGATCAATTGACTTGTTTCTTAAATTCTGATTACCAGTAATTCTGATTTGTTCCCTTTTTTTGTGACCTAAAAGCTATTGTACAAATCAAGGACAGTGTTTTTGTGACAAGTACAGTATATCAATCTGTGAGGTGTCTTGACTTTTGGAAACTTCAAAAGTGTCACTTGCTAGTGAGAGTCAGTATCATTAAAATTATCCTGCAAACTTTGGTACATGTATATTTTACCTTGAGAAGAAATTCATGTCTTATAGTCCAGGGCTAGAGGATTTTATAGTTGGGCAAGTTGTGTAGTGCTATTCTAGAGTGGGAGCTGTGTTTGTGTAAAGTTCAGTCCATTCAGCTCAATTGCTCCAGCTGGAGACTAGGGTCTTGTGTTGTGTTTTCCATGGTAAAGCACTTATCCCCACTTTCTCCACTCTTGTGCGGCTACCTGACTATCTGCTGTGGGGGGTGAGGTGAGGTAACCTGTAGTGGATGAAAGAGCAACACTAGTCTCCATCTGGATGTGGTACTACGGTATGTTCTCTGATCACACAAGTATGGGTGCCAAGTAAAAAGCAAAATTTTCCCTTGTTGACATATAATGTACTTTTTTATCTTTCTGTGTCAGCATTGTCGTGTTTGCTCAAACCAGGGGCAAAGGACAAAAAAAATGTCATGATGTCAAGGCTGGATGGCTATTGTCACGATTTAGGAAATCCAGACAGGGTTACTTGGCTGGGGGCGGGGGGGGGGGGGGGGGGGGGGGGAGGAGTAGAAATACTCCTAGTCAATTCAATTTAATTTATTACGGGAACAGAGTTAAGCTCCGGCCTAATGGGCGACTTGGCTTTCATACAGACTTACCTACATTAATATTTTCTTTAATTAACATGTAATGTGTATAATACTTCTCAAGTAACTTGTGTTAGTGTGAGTCATTAAAGTATATTTTAATTGTTAATATCGTAAACACTTGTCAGTCCTAAATATCGTATGGGTTAGAGCACAGGCAGCCCAAGCTCTCTCTATGAACCACACAAGCAACACAACATGGCATCGAGTAAAAATGGCTTACCTTATTCCAGACGTGTGTTGTTTGCTCCTGGTGTGGTTATTTTACCGATTGAACTTGATTTAAGCGACTTTTTTGAATTCCGATTTTCCCTTTATAAAGAGAGGACAAG
>Ga0126339_10002925_pt1 | contig 12341 bp, 9 predicted proteins | sample OrbTmetagenome_2_FD_92532 | JGI IMG/M metagenome (GOLD analysis project Ga0126339, IMG submission 92532) | Coral microbial communities from Petempiche,Puerto Morelos, Mexico - Orbicella T R C metagenome | ecosystem: Host-associated > Invertebrates > Cnidaria > Coral | place: Petempiche,Puerto... | reverse complement strand
TTACCGACGTCCGTAACGACAAACGCTACTCGTCACGCGCCAACGCGCAAGGCGGCCCAAACCGGCCGATTACGGTTCTCGGAGAATTGCGGCCGAACTCTCTGGCCGAAAAGCGGGTGCCAAGGGTAACGCACGACGAATTCAGGCCCGACGTGGGCAGAATGTTCCAATAACGATCCTGATGAGGAAAAACGCTCTGTTCGCTGGCGCCGATAGCGGCGCGGAGCACTGGGCCATGATCGGCTCGCTGACCGAAAGAACGACGTCGCCCCGCAGGCCTACATCAAGGGCGTCCTCGAGACCATGGTGGCCGGCTTCCCGGCCAACCGGATCGACGACCTCCTGCCCTAGACCTGGGCAGACCGTCAGCGCCGTTCAGAACCCCTCGCCGCCGTCAACGCCTGATCCCGTGGGTCAAAACGAACGCTCACGGTGAACGTACACCCTGGTGCGGACCACGCTTTTGAGATCGGCTCTCGGGTTCCTTTCTGATCGCATGATGTGGCGGCCCTAAGCCGACCACGGACGGAAGCACGAAGCCGGCGACGTGATGAAAAGGGGGCTTTACGTTCGGCAACCCATTACGGAAGCAATTACCGAGCACCGAACGCGAGCGCCAGAGAGTTCAGGCCATGGTCAGTAGCTCCGTACTGAAAAAACTGCCCCAGCAAGAGCACTAACATCTTTAGCATGCTGTTCTGCGAGCAAAAACTCACCAAATCGCTCAATACAAACAAAATTCGTGTTTGGAGCTTCTGGATCTTCAAAAAGAAAGTATATGCCCTCACTGTCTACAATGCCAATGTCTCGCAGACTCCGGATGAGACCTTCTTCTTGTTTTACTGACAACGCTTCGCCGAGACAGACATACCATTGGGACGCGGTTCCAGCGCCCCGCGCATCCGCAGACTTATCCCTTGGGCGAGCTCCCGCCGCGTTGCCATCTAAAGAACCAGACGGTGAAAGCGCGGAAGGCACCGGGACTGGCACTGCGGGCGCCACAGGCGCAACCCTAGAAAGTTCCTGTATCTCTGGCACAGTGTTGGCAAGAAGCCAGGGGTCATGAACGCCTTCGGCTCCAACATCAATTTGCGGATTGAGAGGCCCGTCGCACGTCATATCCGGCGGATGCAGCATATGTTCCGTTGACAACACTAGAAACCAGCCGTCTCCCAGCGCAAAGCGGCTCTGAGCCAGACATTTGCCCATGGTCGGAGCTCCCATGATTTTAAAGCGGGGATCACGCAGGAGTGGCGCAACAAATGCTTCGGCAGCACTAGACGTGGCTGGCCCGACCAATACTATCACTGAGGCTCGCAAGACCGGAGTCCCATCCGATCTTGTGGGCACCACGAAATCACGGCGAGGCTCGCCCCGGCTCTGCAGAGCCGTCAGAGCCGTTCCGGGTGGTTCGAGGAATGCAACTGCGTTCAGCGCTTCAAAGAAACTGCCGCCCGCACAATATCTCAGATCAATAACCAGGGAATCGGCCCTCTGTCCCCAAACCTCCAGCGCATCACGAAAGCGTGGCGCCACTTCATGATCAACGAACTCGTGGATTCGAATGACCGGTAATTCATTCACGGTCCACACCTCGAGTGGACTGTAGATATATTTTGACCGGTTTAGGGTATAGCTTCCCAGGCGTCCGTCGGCAAAGCTTCGAAGAGTCACGACGATTTTCGGGCCAGCCTGTTTAAACAAGGGAGCAAGCTGGGAAGCAGCTTGCCCGGCAACCGAACGGCCGTCAATTTCCTCAATGCGATAGGCGTCATGCCCTAAGACTCGGAAGGCTGGTCCAGATTCGTAGGAAATGAGTATTACGGAATCCGTTTGACCTGGTCTCTCAGGAAGCAAGGCAATACCGAACCCCTCGGTAACGGATCCAACGGGCGCGGCCATGGGACTGGCCTCCCGGACTAAACCCACAAAAGGATCCACAGACTGAAGGCTTTCGACAAAAGCTTGGGCAGACGTAATATCAATTGCTGTGGCGCCTACCTGAAACAAAGACTTTTCAACCACAACCTGTCGGGCTGCAATTAATTGGTCCTTCTCCTGTGCAACAGAGGTCCGAATGCCCAGATCAGTCCAAACCAGAACGTCAAAGACCACCACCAATACCAGAACAGAGATCAGAGTGCGGCTGTTCATGGACAGTGTTCTTTCAGGAACGCCTCCACGGCACTTTCGATCCCGCCGCTTTCGGGCAGGGTTCGCACATTGTCTGATGCAGCAGAAAACGAGGCACCGACCGAAAGGGTTGCCCCGTAATCAGTCATTTTGATCTGCCGATAACAATATCGTCGTCTGGGAATACACCACCAATCGGTCCGGTCGACTCCCACCTCATCGCGATATCGGCGCAAGGCGTATCGCTCCGAGACGGTTAGTGCAATCTTTTCCTTCACATCATTCTGCAGGGATCCTACATAGAACTGCACCCAGTCGCCGTCCTCGATCGAACATTTGTATGTTTCGACCCCGAGAACCTTCGCCCCCAGCATAGGCGGCCGAACCAACAATGACGTCGGAGCGGGCACAACAGCCAATTGCAGCTGAACGTCCGGATCAACCTGCCCACCTGCGTTGTCCTCGACTGCTTCAGTGGGGGCCAGTGTTGGTCGATCAAAAGCGGTCGAAGTGTCCTGCTCTCCTGCAAAAGGTTTTACAACAGGCTTCGACCCTTCGTTTTCTGCCTCTGTAGCGCCGTGTCCATCACCCGCCGATGCGGGAGAGATCAGGCCTGACGCAACCCCCACAGGACCATCTGGTTTAGTGGGCGACAGCGCGCCAGAGGAAGGCACCTCCTGAACTGTCCCGGGAACCACCCCTGATTGTTCAAAATACTGGGGACGAGCATTGACGTCGGCAGACACACCTGGAAACCCTTGAGGATGTGGCGGGATATCCTGAGGCTGCGTTTGTCTTTCGGACATCAGCGCTGACGGCATCGTCGGACCCGTTTCGCCAGCATCGCGTGCTGTTTGAAGCAGCAGCCAGCAAGCCCCTGATCCAGCGCATTGTTGGTTTCCGCTGCACGCTAGAAGGCGCTCGCAGGTTTCCGCAGATACGGGAAGCCCCGACTCTCGTAAATTCTCATATTTCTGGAAACACCGGACCAAGTTGTCAATGACGTTTACATCCGGTTTAACGTACAAACCCACTTCCCTACCCGGGGGCACCGTAATAATCCCGGCACGTTCCAGAACATTTATCAAGTCTTGCGTACGTTTGCAAGCGTCTGCTACCTCGTACTTCCCGGCCCCACGCTCATCGTCCGTCGACGCGATTAACCGCGTGTCGTCATCTGGCCCCCATTGCCCATGTCCCACACCGCTTCCCAGACCAGAGTTTCCGTTCGACAGTGTAGAAGCACCCGTCCCCACACATCCAGAAATAGCGCACAATGCCACCACTACCAGCATCGACGCGGTTCGCCACTGCCAGAGAAGTTGGCGATCACCCATGCACGCTCACCTTACTTGAATGCCATAGTACGCTCGGAGAGCCTTCAGGATCTCTTGCTGCTGTTTCAGCAAACGCTCTAACTCCCGTTCCTTTTCGACAACTGACAAGGCAGATTGACGCAGAATCTTTTCGTCTTCCTTAAGGCGATCCAGGGCCGCCAACGCCTCCACGCGCTTTTGTTCCATGGCCGCTGTATGCGCGGTCAGAGCAGCCACCTCCCGTCGGCTGGCCTCAATCATAGCGTTGAATTCTCGTTGCTTGGCCTCCATTACCTGTGCTTCCCGCGCAGCATTATCGCGTTGCGTTATATAGGCGCGGTGCTTCTCCTCCACTGCGCCTGCATCTCGCTGAGCATCCCTCAGGGCTTGTCTACGGAGGTCAAGATTATGTTCGTAAGTGCCCTGTGACAAGCCGACAACACCGCCGAAAAAACCGCCCGCGTTTGGATCATCAGTCACGCACCCAGCCCCAACAATCAAAACAGTGATAATAAGACAAGCGGCTAAAGCGCTGTTCCTTCTCATTGTGGTTGCCTTCCCTGTTGGTCTCGACGTCACGTCTCTCTTCCTGGCCGCAGCCCCTGGGTCACCCACTCCCTCTGGCTCTGAAACGTCTCGCGATGTGCCGTTTCGTAGGTGCGTGGCAACAACATCGCGCTTGCCATTCCAGATCTCGACACAACCATTATAGACGCCCGACCGCCGTGCTCAGTTGCGCCATACGATTCACGTGCCCCTCCAGGGTTACGACGTCGGCGCGTAAGGGCCGCAACTGCGCTTCCAGAGCCGCCGCGCGCTGCGCGTCGCCGGACTTCCTAAGTTCCGCAAGAACTTCCCCTTGAAACTCTAGTTCCTTTCGAGCCTCGGTGAGCCGTGTTTCCGCGGCCACCCGATCTGCCTGAATCCTCTTTCGTTCGGCGGCCAACAACATGGCCCTGGACGTCATCGTGCCTCTGGCATGCCTCAAATCTGCAATACGACGCTCGTGTCGACGAATTTGCACCTGAAGATCACGGTTCTGTTGACTCATCATCTGTGCATATTGCCGGGACGTCTGGATCTGCGCGTCATAGAATGCCTGTTCCGAAGCATATTTCGCCTTTTCTTGAGCCACGGCCGACCCTGCTGCAAAACCGAGTCCGCCGCCCATTGCAGCTCCAATGAGGGCCCCGTCTCGGCCGCCGAGCGCGGCTCCGATAATCGTACCCAGCACCGCACCGACAGCCGCGCCTTCCGCCTGCGTTTGCCTGCCGTCGGGTGACGTTGCGCATCCCGCTAACACTATAGCTACAGCGCAAACGAGTACGATAGGCAGACGTTTCACCCGAATAGCCGTCACTTCCATCATGACCTTTCCCCCCTTTCAGTACTTTCGCAACAATCTGGACTTCTTGTCGTCCGCTCAAGGGCTTTACTGTTGACGCCATAAGCGCATACTGGAATAAACGTCGTTCATCTCTTGTAGCCAATAATTCGTCGATGCACCTGATATAATTTCGTTCAGGTTTTTCTCAAACAAACGATGAGCTTCCCGTGTTACTTTATCCATGTTTGGTGTAATACGCTCATTAACCCTACTCAATATTTCTGACTTAAAATCTTCGTACCTTGCGGCAAACAAAACAGCTCTTTTATATTTGTTGTACCAATTACTTCTTGTACTTTCATGTTCTCGTAACTGTCTTTTAAAATTGTTAATGTCCTCCTGCCGCCGAATATCAGCCGACATATGCATCGATAATACGTTAATGGCCTCTTTAATCTGCTGCATTCTAAGAGTATCCTGAGCAATAGAAGTCGAGTATGAAATAGCTTCATACGCTGTTCGCACCCCACTTTGAATAGCTTCTTCGTGCAGCTTGCGTTCCACTAGACTTATTTCTTCAAGAATTCTTGCGCCATAGTTAGCCACCCCTCCCACACCTTTTAATTGTTCGGCCATTTCGCGGATACGCGCTGCCGGTTCCCTCGCTGCCACAAGAGGTGTCTGTACTGACAACCCTGGCGCCACGGCCGAGCGGTAGGACTGAAAATAGTTGTGGTGCTCTTCTTCGATTGAAGAACGCGTGGTGATGTTTCCTGGCATAGCGATACTGCCAATGGCCAACCGAAAGCCGATCGTGCGGTTGCCTCCTTGACGAACATCGCCTCTTGATGTCACATAAAAAAAAGGGAGTTCACTGCGCATGGATGATCTAAGGTTTTCAGGCGAGTTCATGAAATTGCCCCCGCGCACGGGTACGGCACCGACTTTGCCCTGAGTCAGTTCGGAAAAGAACTGACCGGCCATCATTTCCGACACATTGCCGAACATGTCATAGACTGGATTATCGGATCGCAAAGGCCGGAAGCGACCAATTCGCGTGTCTTGTTGCTCCGAAATTTGCTCGTATTGAACGGCTTCCTGGCTATCGAAAGGTAGAGGATCGGAAAAACCGGGGGCTTGGAGTTGCCGCATCACCGCTGGGTAGCCACCGCGCGCTATGTACTCCCATTCCACCTCCGTTGGTAGTCGGATAAAGGCACCTTCGAAGCCAAGATCGTGGAGAATACGGCGGCAGTTGTTGTCCTCTAGACACCAAATGTTGTATTTCTGGAGGAATTCCTGAACCGCAAACCAGCTTATGTTGCTTACTGGCCGCGACAGTTGTTGCTGTCTTTCTCGCTCCGACATGGTTGCCTTGAACAACGGCTCCGCATCTGTGTCCAAGCTCAAGGTTCTGTAGGTGTCCAGACCAGCAGCCTCGTCCCCTTCGCCGAGAACAGCGATGAACTGCCCTTTGGTAACTTCATACTTACCGAAGTGAATAACCCAGGCACCGCTTGGGTTTTGGCCCAGAGGCTGTGTCCCTCCCAGGACGACCTGCTGGCGGTCTTCAAAAGCTCTGGCTTCAAGATTGCCGACCTGCACTTGCCGGGTCACCTGTCCCCAGTAACCATTGTCTGGAATGCGCTCTGTGCGGAATACCATCTTGTAGATGCCGCCCGGCATCGGCAGCACCACATCCCTGGGGTCCGGACACGGATTGAACCGGGGATCCCCGGTGGGACCGCCTGTCTCGCAGCGGAAGGTAAAAAACTGGGCGACGGCCGCGGAGGGATGACCCGCAATGATCAGGCCGATCCAGCCCGCCACAACAAAAACTATCTCCGGCCACCGTCGGCCCGCCCCTTCTCTATTCATCGCGCAGGGCCTCCGCCGGATCGATCCAGGTGATCTGCCAAGCTGAAAGCAGTGAACTCAACAAGGCAATGACCATTGTCGAACCGAAGGCCGCGGCAATGTGGAGCACTGGCAGATGACAAATGCTCTCCCCCAGTTGTACATCGTCAGCAAAGACCTTGTTGATGATCGCGCTCATACCCAAGAATACCCCGGTAGCCAGAATGGCCGCGATCAATGCCGTGGTAACTGCCTGAAAGATCGGAAACAAGAACACGGCAGACCGGGGCAAACCGAGAAGACGCATCGTTCCGATGTCCCGCGTTTTGCGTTTAACGGACGCATAAAGACTGGCGATCAGAGCAGCGATTCCACCGCAAATGCCAACCACCGCCACCAGCCAGAACATCCGTGTCAACCCACGGGCAAGACGCTGGATGCGTTCAATGGCATCGATCTGAGCGATCACATCAATGTCCTCAGCGCGCAGAGTTTTAACCAACGACGGTACGTCTTCGATACTCCGCGCGTACAAACGAAACCCTTGATGTCCCAGGCGACCGAGTTCAAAGCCGCTGTTGTCTGCGCTGACCGTGATGGGGCGCGCCTGTCCCGTGCGCAGCATGGCCGCCAGACCGAGGGACACCATGGCCTCGGCACCGGTCCGAGTTCCCACCACTCTTAAGGGGAAGGTCACCGAAGCATCGATCGTGGGCACAGTGGCCATGACCGTCCCGCCTGGCTGAGCACCGAACGAGTCCGGCAGCACGACGGCATTGAGGTCCGCGAAGCGAGCATCCTCGGTCCACTCGCCCCACGGCACGTCCAGACCCACGCGGTCCGCGCCGGTGCCCGTCAAGGAAACGGCCATGAGGGGGGCTGTCCTGTCTTCGGTGTCGACGCGGATGGTAGCCGACAGCCCGCTCACGTAGGGAACGATCAAGGCGTCGTATCGGCGCAACTGTTCCGTCAATCGTTGTACCTGACGGGCTGAGGCAGGTTGGTTCAGGACATAGAAATCATACGCCGATGTTCCGAGTGGCGGTTGGAAGGGAAGCAGGGACGCGAACTTCTTCGCGTCGAAAGCCTCCGCGTAGGCAAATCCTGAGCGCAGCCGCATTTCCAGAAGGCCGGCCTCGGTCAGGGGCGTGTCGGCAATCACCAGGACACCATCGAAGCTGGGGCCGGGTCGCGCCACGGTCCCAGGCCAGCCGCGCGCCGGAACCGGCCGTCCCTCACGAAAGGTTCCTACGTCATACATAAAGCCTTCTGGTACATAAACTCTTTGGGTTGTTTCCGCACCTGCGGGCAATACCCCTACCACGGTCATGGACGTGTCCATGGCTTCCCGGCGCCCGCCAAAGCTGCGGGTCGCCCGCACGATGACGCTCAGGGACCCTGCTCCCCCCGCTTCGTCCTCCGTCCTCAACCCCTCAAGGGCGGCGGCCAGCGGCTCGCTCAGCACCACCTCCCCCGGACCAGGAATAGTGACATTGTTTTCTAGCAAAAGAGGATCTCCGGCCGCCGTCGGCACCATATCCACTGCTTTGAAGAGTTTTGCATCGGACTCGGCGATGCGGACCACCGATGCGCCGCTCAGAATTGTGGGCACCAGAAAAGACACCCTATCATCCTCGCCCAGGCGGATCAGAAGCGTGTCGGAGTACGTTTGCGTGCGTGCCGGCTTGATTTCACGAAAAACCGGGTCCTCGATCAACCGGCTACGTAGAGTCTCAATGACCCCGAATTTCAGACCGAGCAGGAGCAGAAGCGGGGCAAGCACTGCAGCAATGGCCGCAATCAGACACAAAGTCAGGAGAACTTCGTGCCGCAAGTCGTCTAACGCCAGGCGCCCGACGATCAGGCTGTCTAAGGATGCAGGACGCCCCGTGCCGGCCTTCGTCTGGCCAAGCCCCACCGTATCGGTCGATGGAGTTCGCGGCGCCGCAGTCATGCCATCACCTCCGAGCAGGTCGACAGCGTTTCACCCATGGCCCGTGGCTCCACTTGGAAGCTGAACGTCCTGTCAGCAACACCCGTCACCAGCCCCGCGTCGTGGGTGACCATGAACACGGTCGTCCCGCGTTCGCGGGCCAGCCCGTTGAAATCGTCGACGATGTGACGAGCCCGATCCTTGTCCACGGCAGCGGTCGGTTCGTCCGCGAGGACGATGTCGGGATCGTGCGCGACAGCACGCACAACGGCAGCCCGCTGCCGTTGGCCACCGGATAGATGCCGCGGCTTTTTCCCGAGTTGATCGCTAATGCCAAGTCGTCGGGTCAGAGCAGAAATGGTCTCGTCAACGTTGGGCCGGTTGTTCAAGATGGCCGGCAGGGCGATATTGCGCCGAACGGACAGGAACGGAAACAGCCCACCGGTTTGCAGCACATATCCGAGGTGACGGCGCCGCACCTTGGCCAGGGCCCTGTCCGATCCACGAGCCCATAACTCCGCGACATCAATGGTTTGGTTGTGCCCAATGATCGTCGGGGGTCCTGATCCGAGACTCGCAGCATGTTCCTGGTCCCGCTCACCCTGACGTCCCCGTCCGTCTCCTAAGCAACGGCCTGATGTGTTGTTGAAGGATAGGGTGAAGGAGTCCACCTGGTTGGGCCTCAGCACAAGAGCCAAGATGTCCAGCAAGGTGCTCTTTCCGCAACCACTGGACCCAACCAGGGCGATGAACTCACCACGTTGGACAGTCAGGTCTGGCACCCTTAGCGTAAAAGACGAACATGCTTTGCCGCGGCGGAGTTCTAGTCCTCGGATCTGCAAGATAGGAAACATAGGCAGGCACATTCGGGCTAGAGAACCAAAATCGTAGAGCCTAGAAACATGGTATGCACCGAAATCCTCAGGGAAGATCTGTCAAAGCGAGAGGAACAACGATATCGTCTGCACTCGCATTCTCTGCCAAAGAAACCCATCTATCTCTGTTTTCGAGAATGTTTGCATACAGACCGATTAGTCCTTCTAGCCGCTTCTCTAAATCGTGCCTCTGATCCGGCGTCAGAGCCTCGAAGTCCTGAGGTTTCATGGAGGCGATATCGCTCTTGTATGGAAGCGCGTCTATCCAACGCGGCACAAGACCACTGTCCACCAGACGCTTCGCGGAAGCTAAGTTGACCTCTCGTCCGATCTGGGTCTCCACCGTTACGGACTGCAAAGCTTCAAAGAAGCCCATCTGTAGTTGTTCTTCTCGTGCTGACGCTTTAATGATGGTCTCAAGACTCATGCGGATGTCGTTCAATTGCGGACGATTGATCAGGACACGGATGTTCAGGGACTCTCGTCGGCTATCCGTAAGATCGCGGTTGGCAGCCCAGAACGTTAGGTCTCGCTGTGCCTGTGCGCCTCTGCCGATCAGTTGCACCAGAGCGGCTTCGGTCGCTTGAGCAGCGTTGCTGGTGATGGAGGAGCCAGACAATGCTCCGCCCGACTCGGCGGTGGCCAGCCTGCCCGCAGACGTTGCCGTCGAAACCCGTCCTTGCTGACGCGCCATTTCCAGCACACTTGAAATGCCCCGCACCGCGTCCCTCATGGCGCGTTCGAAGCTCTCTTCATCGGCGGCAGGAGCCGCAGTGAACAGCGCTTTGCCATCCTTATTTGTGCCGAGAATGCGGAAGCTGCGTTCGGCCAAGGGCCAATCTTTACGAGCGCGCGAAGCCTGAAGGTAGATCGTGCTGAGGTAGACCCGGGCGCTGTTCAGTTCAGAGCGAACCTCCGTCGCCTCCATATTCGTCGAGTTCATGGAGTGACCGATCTGGTGGGGACTGGCATCGCCGATAAGAAACGCGACCCGGGCAGCATTGTCTCTCCACGGAAATTTCGCCAACTCCAGAACGCCGGCATACACATCTTCGGTATACTCTTCGCTGCCCACCGGTGCAGCCTTGGCCTCTGAGCTCAACAACTCTCGGATACGATCGCCATCCACTGGTTGTGGCGTGAAGTTCTTGACCAGGAATTCCAGCCCGGGAGACCGCTCGACATCATCGCGATACCCGATCAGTCCAAAGCGAATTCGGTTCACCCCGCCTTGTCTTGGGTTTTCGGCCATCAGCCGCGTGGCGTTGGCGACCGCCTTCCGGACCGCATCCATCCACGGCTGCATGCTGCTGGTCATGTCCATCACAAACACGACATCCACGCCTGCGTCGGAAAGGTCGGCAATATCCCCTCTTTGCGCGTCTGCCACAAATTGGGCGTCGGCAAAGGTGCCTTCGCTGGCGGTGACCGCCCGCTCTCCCGGCACTGCTGCCGCCATTTGCATGTAAACGACAGGGTCTTCGAAGACTTGAGTCCGCCTCCAGTCCAAAATTGGTAAAACGTAAAAGGTTTGGTCGATGTCCAGGAAAGTGGGCGGTTCTTGGCTGACAAGGCCGTCGGGGATGTCTCCCTTTTTAACGCGATCGTAAATATCCCGCGCCGCCATTGCGGGATCCATGGATTCCGTCACGGCCTTAAGGGAGTTCAGTGCGTCAAACATGAGCACTGGGGGCCGCTTATGCTCTCCAACACCAGTATGGGTATAGGCCGCGATCAACGCTTGGTGCCATTCCATTACGTCTGTCGCTCGCATCCACCCTTCGGAAGCGGTCACGGTCCGGCCCACCTGATACCAGCCCTTGGGATGTTCCGTATCGCTGTAGTCGACGTCGCGCCGATCGAACACATACAAGGGTTTGAAGGGTGCCACGTCGTCAGCGACGACGGCCGCATTGTCGTCAGCATTGACCAAAATTAGGCTGTTGGGACGCGGAAGAATCCGCAGAGGAAGAAGTGTTTGCGTGTTTCGGCAGACATTCCCCGCTGGCTCGCACACGATGTTCGTGCTTTGCGCGTAAGCTTGAGGGGCAAACCCGAGTCCCGACAAAAGAAACAGACAAACAAGTGCTCCAGCACTGACCTGCCGCATTATCCCGGACTCCTCTCAAGACCCAAAACCATCAGGCTCTCCTGCTGAGAGCCAAAGAATTTCTACTAAATTGAGTTAAATTTAGCTCGATCCTATCAATGCGTCAATAAGAAAAGCCTCGTTCGCCTCAGCATGAGACAGTTTGGCGCACCCTCAAGAGAAGGGGCGGTCCGATATGTCAATCGGCGTAGAAAATTGGCTCTGACTCAATTTGAGTGCACGGGGGTCAGGTACCGGGGCTTGGGGTGCAAATATAGTGCTCAGGAATGACAGGAGGGCCATATGTTGCCACCGTTCGCGATCATAACTCCGCTCCCCGGCAGCTTGGCGCTGCAGAGCGGGACTGTTGAAGGCGGTCGTCCCGTTCTTGAGGCACGCGGCGTCACCGAACGGGAGTCGTGGCCGGTTTGCGGCCGGCCGTCGGGCTCGGTTCACAGTGTCTCTGGGCGGGCCCTTCACGACCGTCCCGCCCACGGGCGGGCGGTGTAGGTCTATGTCCGGGTCCGCCGGGTCCGCCGTCTGAACCTGGACTGTGCTCGCAAAACCTTCGCGGAGCCCCTGGGCGCCGCTGCTGATCATCGTTTCGGACGGCGGACCCGCCGGTCTCGGCCACCTTGGCCTCCAGGGCCTTGAGCCGCTTCTTCATGGTCTCAAGGCCGTGGCGCTGCCAGACGGAGCGCACGCCGAACGGCGAGATGGATAGCCCCCGCTCCCGGAGCGCATTGGCGACGCGAACCTGGCCGTAGGGCACTGATCCAGACAAAAGATGCAGTCTGCATTTTTGTCTGGA
>Ga0126339_10002924_pt1 | contig 12343 bp, 5 predicted proteins | sample OrbTmetagenome_2_FD_92532 | JGI IMG/M metagenome (GOLD analysis project Ga0126339, IMG submission 92532) | Coral microbial communities from Petempiche,Puerto Morelos, Mexico - Orbicella T R C metagenome | ecosystem: Host-associated > Invertebrates > Cnidaria > Coral | place: Petempiche,Puerto... | reverse complement strand
GTCACCTACTAAAGATGGTCGCTAACAAGTGACAAATTAAGAAATTTGAGTCTTACGTTAATTTTGGCTTTTAAAGAGAGGTGCCATGGAGAATCCTGGGGACGAGGAGCGTACGAAAGGAGGGACTACCGCCTGAACCCCAGGATTTCGCGCGGCTTTTAGTTTTTCGCAGTTTTCTTTCGCGTCACGCAAGACGGACTAAGCGAGAGAGGGACTACTCGCGATCGTAGTCTAGAATAAACTAATCATTTGTGTCTTGATGTCTCAACGAGCTATATAGCTAATGAGTACTATCGATCCAAACAAGTGCATTCAGTGAAAATCTCTGTTCTTTCTTTTCAGTATGTACAGTTTGTGGAGTGCCCGTGCCCCAAAGAAGAACTCCACTGAGTACTTAAGACTGACCAACTTGGGTGTGACGTTTGACGCAGGAGAGGGTCGCTCAGCCAAAGCTCAGGCTGGTTACCAGATCGCCGGATTAGCGGTCGCCCTTGCCATCGCTGTCCTCGGAGGAATTGTGACCGGTAACGAGTTTTGCTGTTTCTTTGACATAGAATAAGCGATGGGGCGCGGTTGTGAAATATTCGACTACTAAAATAAGGCAACCATCTTGAGACAATGCGAAAGGACTCAAGGCATTCGCGCGCTTCAGTTTAGTTTTCTTTCTGTTTTGTTTGCTTCTACTTGTGAGTTTTGCACTATGACTAGGCACCCATAGCATATTATTTAGGCTGACCAAACTTCCGCTAGTCGCATCTCTGTTGTCACGCAACGTTTGTCAGGCAAGAGACGTTGCGTGACTACCCAAAACGTGACTCCATAAGTCGCAGTAACAGTTTTTAGCAGAATAACTCCTCTGCTAATGAAGGCTGATTGGGCTGGTTGAAAGTGCTACGAGAGACGTGCGGAAAAATGCACGGAGAATTTGTTTGAAGACAATGAGAATTAAAACTAATATGTGATTTTCTCTCCACACAGGCTTCATTGTGAGGTGGAAAATCTTTGATCCACCCAGCAGGGAACAAATGTATGATGACGAGGACTACTGGGAGGTGAGTGTTTCTTTTCTCTCTCTCTCGTTGTAGTTCTTGATAGGGAGTAAAAAATCAGATACATGACCCAAGCGCGTACGAAGTACAATTCTCGCACGCAGATGAATAAAGCATCGCGCGCGTTTATACGTTCTCGCGCGGAAACGATAACCAATCCCGGCAGTCTATGCGGCGACTGAAAATTGTAATATTGCTTTCTCCGTCAGGTACCATGCGAAGAGCCCAGCGACGATTTAGAGGTTGTACATGTTAACAAAGACGAAAGTGAGAACAAGCTCTGAAGGACCAGGACCAAGTCGAAGCTCTTTTACCATGGAAAATGTTCCATGGTATATTTTTTTTAAATTTTCTTCCATCCAATGGCACAACTTTGTTTTGTGCGACAATCTTACAACAAGCCTACAACATGAATTGGTTTCTGGTTTTGATACCTGCAAATTGCTTCCTGGGTATGGGTGCTTCCTAGTGTCGTGACACGACGTGAAACATCTGGAGTGATTTTGAAACATGCTTTTAAAGCCCGAAGAGAATCGTAACGTCAGGCGATGTTACAGGATTTTCAGACGCATAAGACAAAGTTGTACCGTTTAAATCGGCCCTCAGTCTGATTTGCAGCCGTTATTTGGATTGCCACGCAGTTGTTTCTTTAGTAGCGTGACAACTCACATAACGGTTGTCCAGAGACCAGTCAATTATTGGTCATTTGCATTTTTTTTCTCTTTTTTCTTTCTTTTTTTGGCCATTTCTCGTCACGAACACCTTCGGGAGAAGATGGCTACATCTTTTGGCATTCATAATTGTGTTTTTCAGAATCCCTGAACCAAGAATTATTTTTTCATTTCACAAACTCACGAATGCATCTTTTTTTCTCTCAAAAAAGGATCGAAAAGTCCTTGGGTGTTTCCTCTAACACTCCTAAGATTAGACCATGTTTTATTCTTCATTCTTTAAAATTCAGTTACTTTCTTTTTCAATTTCTCTTCGCACATTAGCGGTGAAAAGTTCCTTAATTGAATCAATTACAAAACCAATAAAAAATGTGCTATTTTCATCTACAGTATCAAACTCCTTGAGTTTGGTACGGTGTATAGCTAGCTAGCAACAATATCAATCAATACTACAACTGTACATTGTTATTTAGAAATCAATTTTATTTTGAAAAGTTTTAGACAGTATACAATTGATACTGCTCATAGCCTGTGGGCAAACTTTCTAACCCCAACTGCAAGAGAGTTTAATTGCTGGCAGAGCACGCTACTAACAGCTTTCAAAAGGACAACTATTGGATTTTACACGCAGTTAATGCTCGCCAGATACATCCATAATGGACACCTTGGGAACCGAAGTTAGTTGTCGTTGTAATGAGGTGTCCGTTTATGTAAGGAGATAGGAGAGTGTAATATGAGGGGGTATATTTTAATTTTAAAAAACTAATTTTAAAAACGCAAAGGGTTAGGGGGCGAAAGTGACCAAAATTAGGACAGGGGATGGGGTGGAAGGGCTCACCTTGAGAGCAGGCTTTCAAAGGAATCTTTAGTGCATCATATAATTAAGCAAACTCAGTATCCATCAGGAAAGCTATCAACTGTGCTCGATTTATGGACATCATAGTATTGTGAGAAAATTGCGGACTTTTACTTTCTTAACTTTGAACTCTTCTGTCAATAGCATGAATGCCGTGATCGCTCTTTAAATAAGCAGAATTGACATACAGCCGGACTACGATAGGTCCACTCTCTTTGCGCCCGTCACGCAATCTTCGTACGGGAAGATTGCGTGACACGGGGAGAAAGATTGCGTGATAAAAGAAGCCGGGTTTGTATACTAATACAACACTCGTAAGTCATTGCCAATGAACTGGCCGTTGTGGAGGGTGTCTCTTGGTAGTTGAGACACGCTTTAGTTGCCGTTGCCGTCTTGAAGAAAACGAATGTATGGACGGTTTAGTGAGACAACCTTTAGCTTTAGAAGAGGTTTTTTGGTAATTCAGGAAATTTTGATAGATGCAGTAAAATTGTTTCTTTATCTAACTGCATATGCGTAGATTAGAAATATCGCGCTAATAAAAGAGTACAAATATCTCACGATATTTTCACTCCAGGAAATTAACCTGTTTTACAGGTTATAGTTGTAACCCTCTTTGTTTTCCTGAGCGCGTGCGCACCGTGAAAAACAGTTAAAGGTTGGTTTTCCGAAAACGACAACGTCGGATAATAAGTCTTTTAGATATTTTAGTGTTTCTTTAGATTGTTTTTTTTACTTGTAATTCGTACCCGCTACGTGCTTGCCAACATACATGTACTGCAAGACGGGTAGAAAAATAAATATACAGCAAATATATTGATTCATAGTTAGGGCCAGTTCATTTAGTTCACTTGGTGCTTAGGGTTTACTGAAAATGTATCGTTTTTCTAATTAGTAAATGTTACAATTCCAAGATATTTTATTAGGAGTGAAATTAAATCTAGCGTTATCTAATGGTTACAAGTTGAAGTGATTTTCTGCAGTTTTGAGTGAATTTCAAGTTAATTGTTGGTTTGAACGGAAGTTATCGAGTTTGGTTTGGTCAAATAAAATAACTAGTGAAATCAGTAATGTCTTTACATATCTCACAGTTGCCACTCATTATACTGATCTCTTTGCTCACACGAATAAACATAACCTATTAACCTTGCTTTAGCAGTATCGGAGAAAAAATAAATGATATGAAGCTTCAATTATTGCTGTTTCAGTATATTGTTTTCTCGTTTTGTTCATTACAAATAATTTATTTCCGTTGCAATACCTTATTACCTTAATTTCCCTGCCAGTATCGACCAACAGTTACATTCTCCTTATTACAACATCTAAACCTTATTTAACAGAGGTATTGAGAGTTAAGAAACTCGTCAGCTTCAAAGTGTTGCAGCGACAAGCCTCGAGTGATTTCATTTGTTATTTATGGACAAAAGTCAGTGAAAAGGTACGGCTGGCGGAAGGGAGAATTGGTGAGCGGCTCAGGGGCTCCTGGCTAGGGCCCAAAGCTTTTCTCTCTCTTAAAGCCGGGACAAGAAGGCCCGTTTCTTGGTAAATCTAGCTCTGAGACAATACCCTGATTCATTTTAAGTTTGTTTCGCGAGCCCTGCCTGGAACTCTTTTGCGGACAGAACGAGTCCGGGAGCCGTAAACCCCCCAGCTACCCCTAAAGGAGACCAATATGGGTGTGGCTTTAGTTTTATTAGAACCCTAGAGTATACCACTTAAACCAACCGCTGTTCAGAAAGGAGAACGCGTTACTAGGACTGGACTCGAGACGTAGACACCGGCGGAAATTGAGCCAAATATGGAATTTTTCTGTTATTATTTCTTCGAGTACAAGATACTTTGACAGCTGAAAATAGTGTCGTTTCATTATCAACACCCTAAGTGAGACCAGACGCCTTGATTGACCTTGATTTATACCCCTAAGCGTGACGACATGCAACCCGACCTTTACCTTATGAGAGTCCCCCCGGCCCCGTAAACCCCTCTCCACCCCCTGGGATAGAGCTGACTGAGGGGGATTGCCAACATGCTGGATGGATATCAGTAAACTTCCTTAAGGTGGCGTTTCAGTTGATATCTGTTGTTAATTAAATTTCTAGATCTCTTCAACTGCACTTTTAGCAGTAATACAGCTTTTTTTCTCTCCTCACTACCCCTGTTAGGCGGACTTGCCCCACCACCTGGTAGTAAACTTCACAAACATCTTCGACATTTGAAATCAGTCTGCAGTCATTTAGTGAATAACGGAGGCGAGCAGTAAACAACTGGTCTGATAGGTACGTCGTAGCAGCGTCTTAGCCGAGAGTTTGATCGTTAAAAGGTAATACAACTGGATTCCTAAGATTATATTTCTAATTACTTTAGGAGAGTTGTTTTTAACATTAACTTCTACAACAGAGTCACGTTTCCACCCCTCACATATGCACAACCATGCTTTCTTGCGACTTCTCTTTCATGTCTTTCCTGGCGTTCACAGATACGGGATGTCCTGTTCTTGCAATAAGACACTGTCCGTACAGTGAAACATGGCGCAGTTTTTCACATTCATGTTTTCATTTGTAGCTCACAAACATCATTAGACACCATGCCTTTTCACCTCCGCCATTTTAGAAAAGGTCAAATCTGTTTACCTATTGTAAATATTTAAGAATTTTAGGGGTATGACCGAGGCAAGCCGGAGGTACTCCCTGTTATTTGGCGGGGTGGGGCTGCCTCTAGCCCGGTTTCAGCCTAGGGCAATGCTGATTTGCAACCTGTTTTCCTATAACTAATAAGCCAGGAAAGTGGAAACGAAATGCTAGAAAACCAGCTATAGTCAAAATCCCCCAGCCGCCAGGGCGAGAAAGAATTCAGGCTATGCACAATTACGTGACTAAATATCTTGTTGTTTTTAACTTCCGTTCCTTGGCATTCGCTCAACGCAGATCAGATTCGATAACTTGACGACTGAGGTCAGAGAGCAAGCAAAAAAATAGGGTTCGCTAGGAAACGGTCGAAACGGGGAGCAATTACGGCGAAAAACAACACGCTTCCCGCTCATTGCTGCAATTAAGTGTTAACAGTTTGTTCAATAGCGGAGAGAGAATCGTTCAAGGTATTAATCATTTGACCCTTTGTTCATCAGGTAAGCAGTATAAGATCTTTCAGGGTCCTTCAAGTTTTCGAAAACACTTTATTTCATCCAGGTACGCTCCATTCTTTAGTGCCTTGATCAGGTAAACTGCAACGATCTAAGAGCAAATTATCTGAGCATTTCCTCTTCTACAACTGACGTGGTTTTCATGTCTGGCCCATATGTACGGTACAAAATCTATATACCTAGTTAACGGGCAAATATTCTATGGTAATTCATTAAATCACGAATCGTACAAGGTTGGCTCTACAGCGACTCGCGATGAACAACAATTATGTTAGCCACCAAAGTCTCATGTTGTTGCTATTTTAATTAATTATATCGCTTTGAATACATGGAAGGAAAATCCGGCCGACCTTTCATTATGTGACGACGTGAGGGCGATATTTGCCGCAGCGCGTTTGGGTTTGAGCATGGTTCATACAAACCAGATACAAAGCACCCTGAGTTTTTTTTCCCATAGCTACCTAGACAAACATGTATATATTTATTGGCAGAAACTCTGTTGATTCAAAACAATTTACCGGGGAATTATTCTTATTCGGATTCTATTTACAGCAAAGTTGTCGCCATGTTAAGTGTTTGATGTCAAAACCGTGCCTTAATCCTGTAGTTACAACGTAAATACTTAAGATACTTTGCAAGATTTCACGGCAAATCTGCTAAGTCCATTCGCAGCAGTATCACCACGCCCAAATACCCGTCTACGTTCGAAATGTTTTCGCCTAGAGACGCAGTTTAAAAAAACATTAGAAGTCTTGTGTGTGGTCAATATCAGCTGAAGTATCAAATTATGAGAGGCTGAATCAGCTTATAGTGTTTGCTCAGTGGATTCGTGTCTTTTTAACGTCTCACGAAGCCTGCCGTGCTGCGCACGATTCGCGTGCTTTGGTGAGAAATTCGCGCGTGTGCCTTGCAAAATCAGTTTTGTATCCGGCGGAGAGTAATTGAATAGAAAACGGGTGTGTTATTCTCCTCAACCTCAGTGAATAAAGCTCTTCGAACGAGGACACGAAAAGCTGTTTGTTTACTTTTTGTTGGCGTGATGACATCGTCTTGGAACGAGAACGTCGAGCGGTTAAAGGTTAAATTGGTCCTTGTCTGAATAAACGCTACTCGTCAAGGCTTTGTCTGGATTCCGAGAGAAGGTCAACAGCTAACGGGTGTTTTGCGAGATTCTTGGCGAAGACTAAATTATTGGAGTCTCAAGAGGGGTGTAAATTGAAATGCTGAACAGTATGATCACGGCGTAGGTAATTAGTGGACTGATTTTCTCTGTTCATGGGGCGTGTCTCATTCGCGCTCGCTCTCGCCTCGCGTGATTCAAAAATAAAGCTTTGCAACTGCTTCTTCTGCAGGCTAAACCCAGAGAGGTTGGAGGTTGAAGGCTAATAGTAAGGGGACGTTTTAGAGAAGTGGTTGAGGTTAAATTAAAGCTTTCCCCAGTTAGAGTACAAACAAGATAAATAAAGTAGACTCACCACAATTTCGTAAAGTAACACATTTACACAAAATATGGTTGATAAAATAGCTTCAAAAGGCTATCGCTTCCTTCTTTTTTGTGACTGCAAGCGTGACATGGGGCTTCGCATGTCACGCTCGTACGCTCACGACCGCGCACTTGTGTTGCGTCCTTCTTTGCGTTCTTCCCAACGGAATTTCGAGCGAAAGAAAGACTGCTCGCAGTCTACATCCGCTGCCCTGATTCGTTTGCAGTGGTTTTTTCAGTAACACTTTTCTATCCTTCAATCTGTTCAATGATTAATCAACATCCTAATACTTTTCGTCTGATCTCCCCAGGGTATCATGGGAATTACCGAACTAATGACGTCAATTTTCACGACACGTGACTGATCTCATCAGCAATCGCCCGCGAAATTGACAAGAAATCTTCAAGTAATCTTTTCCACAATAGCTCCGTTGAAGAGTTGTCGACTTTTGTTCCTGAACTTTCTTTGCAAGACTTTTTGCCACAATGACTGAAAGAAAAGATTCCTCCATTGGAACGGAAAACATTGCTACGAAGCCTGCGGCCTCGGCGGCAAGACAACGTCGTTCAAGTCTGTTTGAGGTTGGATTTCCAGTGCAGCGGGACCGCGGTTCCAGCTTAGTTTCTATTCCTAGCATTATACCGAGCCAAATACATGCAGCCCACCAGAAAGTTCGCTACGAAAACACGTACAAAATGGAGCCAGACAAGCGATTTCACATCGCCGACGTCAAAGAAATCATGGAAGAAACGCTATCGTCGTCCCTGAAGGAGGAGAAGTACGATGCTGTGAAATGCCGAGCTTTGAGCAAATCGCTCTCGCATACTATCTGCGAGAGAGTCAAGCTGTTGGGATTTGGGCGTTTCAAGATCATCAGCAGTGTGACTATTGGCCAGATAAAAGGACAAGACGTTCGAGTTGCCAGTCGCTTTCTGTGGGATGAAAAACATGATACGTGGGTTGATGCCGTTTTTAAAAGTTCTGAACTGTTCGCGGTTGCAGTTGTTTATGGCATCTATCAAGAATAACGTCAAACTAACCTCTCAGTTTGAAAACTCTATTTTCAACGACTGAATCATTGGATTTTGAGAGTTCTGTTATCTTGTAACCGGTGAAATAGTTAAGACTTCATTGTGATGCTTCAATTTTATTGGTAAACCTATTCAATGTTAAACGTCGTGAAATGAACATGACCTCGCTTTATTGTTTGCAAGTACGTTTTGTAATCTTTTCGCCGACTTTCAAAATATCTTTAGAATTCTTGAACCGTATTTGTACCATAAATTCACAAATCGTTTTCTGACTCATTTATTATCGAAAATTTTCATTGAGCCTTCACTATGTAATGCACTCAATGTCTTCAAATTCTTGTCAAATAGGCCATCTTGTGTAATTAAAATGGCACCTATTTTTAATTAACATTTAACTGAAAGATTTTAGCATGTTTATTTGAATTCAGCTTAACAATGAGTAAATAAATAAATTATTTCTTAAACAGCCACTGAAATTATGAATAGGATTATTTCAATTTCAGTATCCCAAGCCTTCCCACTTTTAACTTTAAACTTCTCATTAATTGTGTTATAACCATTTGACTTTCCTTCTACTTTTGGCCCCCAAAATTCCTGTTGGAAAAGGAAAGAAAACTACCGCAGTCATTTTTTTTACGTTACATTTGTTACCGCCAAAGGAGAATTTTTATATTGTTTTAAATTTTAACAAACGTTCCCTCGACAAAACGTACAAAAGTTGATTTGACATTTTGATTTTGGCGTTTGTACTTAGTCGTAACGTCTCCAAACTTAAAAATCGTTGTTGTTATTGGCCTATTGTTGCTTCTATCTTACTCGGGGGCCTGGCTCTTAATCTTAACATTAACAACAACGCATTTGAACACTGAAGGATGTAAGAGGGACTTAAGGACGGTGCCTACTAAATACAAAGGTTTTTGCACCAGGTTAAGACCACGCAGAAAAAGTAGATCTTTGCAAGGGCTATTGGAATCCACAAAGAAAAATTGGGGTAGCCGCGCATTTTTTCGAGATAATTAGCCTTTAATCTCAACAAAAATGCTGACATCAGCATTTTTCTGAAAAAAGAACGAAAGGATATTTCTTTACAAATTTCCTTAGAATTCGCCTTTACATTCAGAAAAGCAAACACATTTAAAAAGATCTTTAAACTACCTGGCAAATGGTAACATAAAAAACATTTTTGGTATGTCTGTAATAACAAAATCGTTGTAACAGCGCTTTTAGCGTCTATGACAGCCTTCCTCTGGTTCAGCTAAAATACAGCCTAAATACCTTTTGCTCACAACCAGAAACTAATCACATGTTGAATAGGCTTGCCACCTCCATTTCATAACATAAAATGTAGGGGTAACGACGCGTTTTTTAAAGTTATTCACCTTTTTTGAAAACTTTTACGGTGCCCGTTACATTTTTTTTCTGTCACCTCCCCAGTAAGGAAGACATTTGCGCACAACGCCATCTGCAGGTACATATTTACAGTTGGATTTCAGTATAATTTTCAACAGATAACAGGTAGGTTTTCAGCTGGAAGACGTCAACAGTTAGTGGTTAGCGATATGCTGCTATTCTGGTGTTCCTGGCTTACGTACAGGCTCATTAAACTTGATTTGGTCACAGTGGAAAAATTTTGCTTTCATTTTAGTCGTGTACGTGATAGCGTAGTTGATTGCGTCAATGTTAACCCAAGCGCGCGCGTGACGCTTAAACCATGGCTTGCGTGATGCGCAGAACGTGTGCGCACTAACAAAAGTAGGCACCGTCCTTAAACTCGTTCTTTGAATGTGAGGCGAGCGCGTCGGGTAGGAAGGGGAGAGAGGGGGACACTCTGTTTCCGTCCTCATCCGTGGCGCCTACTTGAACTTGTAAAATTGCACACACGGAATGGGAAGAACGTTTTCAGTAAAGGTAATTGAATAAGCTGCGCTGGTAGACTGTGTCGGAAAACAGCTTTTCGCAGTCTCCAGTCGAAGTTTGCCCTAGTTTTCCGCGCATTATCTCCGCCCCCCGCGAGAAACAGCCCGTTGACATTCCCCGTTAGTGTTCGTTACTGGTATTTGACATGCACAACACCTACGTATATATAAGCATCTTTGATTTGGAATTTGTCTTAATCTGCAGCTATTTGTCCTGCAAAACATTTCACTTAACAGGCGCATATTTTTTAGTCAGCATTTATTTGTTGGAAGATGCAAATTATTCTATCACGCTTTGCAAAAGTGGTCCAAAAAAAATCCCTTCTCTCCCGGTGCAATTACAAGTTTATCACTATTAAATGATAGTTTGTTAAAACGCCTTTGTTTTTCACCACCTTCTATACAAGCATTAGTTGCTAGGTGTTCTGTCACGTTTTAAACGAGTTTCTATGACTGAGTTCTCTTAGAAGGAAAGATGCCAACTGACTTTGCTTGTAAACAAGACAGATTTTTTTCCCAAGGAACTGGCCATGACAAATGACTCCGAATAATTTTGGTGTCTATACTACACTTTCCTCCCTGTAATGTAACGAGTAAGCAAAATCTAGTTTCGTTCAATTGAAGCGTTATCAGGTGTAGAAAAATTTAATTTGAATTCAACTAAATTCATCTTTGCTATATTTGATAGCACGGATATTACGATTATTACGATATTACGATATTACGATGGACCGTGTGGATGTCCAGTGCACGTTACATGAAGTGGTGAGCAAACCTAGGTAATGTGCGACCACTGCTCAGTGATTCAATGCTTGTAGGCGCTCTTACAATAATATATCATTCCTACATAGAAATGCTACTATTATAATATAAACTATGATCTGTACAGCCCCCGAAATGATCCCCAACCCTGAACTGATCCCCCATAAACGCATATAGACACTCTTAATAATTTGAATGAGTTATTAACAAATTATTACAAATATATTATGAATATCACTCTTACTAATAAATAATTAATGTATAATATTAATATGTAATTATGTATTAACACTAATTTGAAGAAATCGGTATTCAAACAAATTATACCTTTCCAAGTAGATCTTAAAATATCAATCTAATATTATAATATGAACCAATAAATAAAGGTAAATCTTATTCTCGTGGATCAAGCATAGTAATAAACAAACGAAAAACAAGAATTAAACGTGCATTTAACATTCATATACTCCTAGGCTATTCACGCATACGTAAATTAACTTCTAAGCATGAAATCGCACAACGAAAGCTAAACTTTTAAGCTTCTAATAGAGCTGCAACAGGTAGCGGCGTTGTGAACATAGCTTTAATTTGCTTCCGAATTATATAAGGGCTTTGTGAACGACAAAAAATAGTTCAAAGGCCCCGGCATACACTTCTGAATTCCACTCTACGGGCTCGCGAATCCCCTGCCTTTGATAAATTCCTTATTATCGTTTCCTTGTGAGCGGTGCTTCATTCTGAGGGTAGCAAGATTTCTGTAAGCTTCTAATAAAGCCCGTCTCCATAAGACAGACCCATCATTCCTAACACCATGGAGTGCGCTACACTGTCGCTATCAGTCTCCCCCGCAATGATCTTCAATTTGGGCCGACGCCTGCGCAGTCGGTACACCACATCATGGCGCACGCGCAGTTGATCTGTAATGATCAAGCCCTTCAGGCCCGGTAGCACACTTAGGTCAAACAAGCGCTTGATACACTCGTCTGTAAGGGAACCCGAGCTGCGATCGTGACCGCTGACTTCGAGCTCTTCCAACAACGGGCACTTGAACATGACGTCAATGACCGCGACATCGGTGACTCCCGTGACGGATTCCAAGCGAAGCTTCAGCAGATTAGGACAGTTGCTGGCAATGTGGTGCACGGCCGTGTCTGTGAGCCACACGCCAGCCCCCGTGTTTGAGGAACCGAGTTCAAGGACCACTAAACTGTCCTTGCAGAGGTCCACGGCTTTGATGACGTCGTCGTCGTGAACAGAGAAATCAGAACCGAACGTGACGCTTCGAAACGGTGTAAGGATACTGCCAATGTTGTCCAGATTATCTCTGGAACTACAAATAGTGAAACAAAAAGAATTTAGTTTGAAAGAATGACCAGAAATGCTTCTATCTTAGTAAACAATAATTTTCAGGATTCTTTTAATGTGAAAGTTATTT
>Ga0126339_10002923_pt1 | contig 12344 bp, 6 predicted proteins | sample OrbTmetagenome_2_FD_92532 | JGI IMG/M metagenome (GOLD analysis project Ga0126339, IMG submission 92532) | Coral microbial communities from Petempiche,Puerto Morelos, Mexico - Orbicella T R C metagenome | ecosystem: Host-associated > Invertebrates > Cnidaria > Coral | place: Petempiche,Puerto... | reverse complement strand
TGATTTGCTTCATCCTCAAAAGGGTCATAGTTTAAACACCCTTTGCAGCACACCTTTTTTTGTTAAATATGATTATGTTGCAGTTCCTAGACAGTTATGTTCAAACGTTTGTAGTAGATGAACACAAAAAACCACACAATAATAAATGGCGTAAAGGGGGCTTGCTGCTCTGCGATAGGTGTGACAGGCGAACTTCCATTGTGTGACCAACGCCTAAGTTATTCCCGCAGCAGTAAAACCCGCATTGGATCAGACAAGTCGGCTAAAGGGCAAAGCCTAGCTCTCAACGGCACTACGAGCTGAAACCTCCCGCCAGCATAGTGCTAGAGAGTAGACATTTGTGTTTTTCTCAAGCCTACTATCGGTTAGCCCAGTTTTGATTGTGGGGTGGATCGCTCTCAAAGAGAGAGAAGATCTGGAAACAAGTTTCATTCAAAAACAAATAAAAAATCTGAAGTTTGGTTATAAGAGTCACTGTATTGTAGTAAAAAATGACCTATAATTCAAAACTTAAGAAACCATTAGACCCATTAAATAAATCAATAGTTTCAAACCTGGAATTATTGCTGGTATAACTGCAGATGATGATCCAAGCTTCAAGGTACCTGTGCTCTTCAGGCTTACATTACTGCTCAAGTTTTGAGCTCGCTTAAGAAAAACAAAAGTCTTTTAGTATTTTACAATTAAAATGTTATATAGGCCTGATTCCACTAACAATCATCAGGGAAAAAAAATCATGAAACATGTCTTCAATGTTATTACATCCTAACATGTCTGCTATTTTCTCCATGCAGACGAAGTACCAAACAGCAAGTAAAATATTTAAGCTTACCCAACTACCATATCCACAAGGGAATTCTCGGATACATAAAGTATTAAGCTGCGAATGAAACGCGGCAGTAACATTAAAAGAACGGACCGTTTCAGCCATGTTATTTTCTGTCTATATTTTGAGTTTGTCCGCCATTTTGGTTGCCAACTAAAACACACGAGAGTGAGGCTCCCGTGGTTTGTTTCCAAGCAGTGGAAAAACAGAGAGGAATCTGGAACCTATTATTCGTTCCAATATGTCGGACGAGTTGTCTCGGACTCATGTTCATTGACCAAAATGACCGAGAAAAAAGACGGGTTTCTTCGAATTGGTGGCGATTCAGATTTCCAAGGTCGTAGTAATTCGATCTTTGGATGTCTAGACAAGCTTGAACCTGAGCAAAAGACTGAAAAGAGCGAAACAGAATCGAAACCACTTGGAGCTCGTGCACCAAAACGTGTTCCAGATCACGTTTTGCACCCAGAAAAATGGACAAAGTATAGTCTGGAAGAGGACGGAACTGAAAAGAACGTTGGTACGCTGACTGGTGATGCCTTAAACAGACATGCTGCTCTCTCTTTTATGGACGAAATTCGTAAAAGAAAGGAAAATTCCAACAGAAGTGTAGAATTAGAGTCCGACGTAGCGATGGCCGAGAAACACGTTTTTTCAAAATCGGCCATCAAACACAAAATGGAGGTGGATGAAATTCTCCCTAAGTCCCTGCTTGTTGATGGTGTCAATATCATGCCTGAGTATGTTATAGGACAATCTCCGGCTAAAACACCTAAAACACAGTTACAGGCTCATCCCGCGAAAAAGACATCTCACTCCCCAGGGGATGCAGTTTGCCTTGAACACTTAAAAGAACAAGACGCTTTAGAAAAGGGTATAGACATTGTATCTTCAGAGATCACAAAGCCGATCTCTGATTCTGCAGGAGAAGAGAAACAGAGAACAACGTTTACTAAAAGAAAGGTCAAGGCTCGTGGAGGACTGCGTGAGCACAAACCCTCAGAAGACGATGAATGATTCATGCAGCGTTACCCAATTACATCTGTATATTTCTTTCCCCGTGACAGAAATTTGTACCTGCTGGTCACTTAGAGAATGAAAGTTATATACACCTTGGAAGGTCTACATGTTAAGTAAATTATCTCACGTGTAGCTGTTGGTTTTCGTTTACATTAACAAGAAGCTTAAGAAAGGTTAAAACTGCAGTGTCTTTGCTCCTTAAAATAAATAGAAGCTTAAGAAGTTCACTGTATTGAGATGGAGTGTGCGAGTGTGCGGTTTTTGATGTTATGGTTGTTTTTTGATTTTTGAAATCTCCAGTTTCAAAATGAAAAGTGTAATTGAAGGTTTGTGTTTATGGTTTGTACAGAGAGTTGAATGATAATTGTTTGAGTGTTAAAAGTTGCAAAAATAGCTAACACCCACATACACATGCAGAAACTAGTCCACTTGACCACACATGCCAGAAAATGGCAGAATTTGTGGTGAAAATATAAAGAGGAAGGCAATTATTACTGTTGCAAATGCCAAGACTCAACAGGCCGTTCTTTGCAAACTTCACAAGTGTGGTTAAGATCACAAGGTTTGTTTTCTCTCTTGCTCTGACTGTGTACTTGAACTAAAATAACCCAACCCACAGCACTCCGTAAAGTGGTACTATGACGAAAATTGCATCTTTCCTATCTAAGCCATTTTAAAACATAAACAGGTAGTCTGTAAGAGAAGAAAAATGGTGTTTATTATTTTCAAATATCTCTTTTCGTTCCAGAGATATTTAAGTTTTTAAAATATGCAAATTACACTCAACCAAATTTTGATGAAATATGATGAGATATCTCAGCCAATTTGAATCAGAAATGTTTGATCCTTTGCAGTAAGACTCTACTAAATGTGCTCCACAATACAAGCTTAACAGTTTTATTACCATGGCAACATACTGGGTTCTAGACCTCCCCAATATTGCAGGCTTTTCTGGCCATCTTTGGCACTCCATTTTGATATTAAATTTTGCTAATGGTGTCTCATAAATATGCATATAAGTATGTTAGCTTGAGTTTGTGGCCTCATTTGATGTTTCTCAAGCTGAAAATCACTAACATATTGAAATCAAGTGGATGGGGACTGGAAAAGAATGAGTTTCCATGGGAACATAATTTTTCATAGCAGTAGGTGTGGTGCCTGTAGAACTATTAGCCTACCAAGTTTCAAGTTTTTCTGCTGCAAATTGACCGAGATAGCTCTATTTATATACTTAATATAATAATATGGGGGAGGCGCAGTGGCCTTGTGGTTAGTGCGCTCGTCTCCGGATTAAGTGGTCCAGGTTCGAGCCCTGGCCGGGGACATTGTGTTGTGTTCTTGGGCAAGACACTTTACTCTCGTAGTGCCTCTCTCCACCCAGGTGTATAAATGGGTACCGGCAAACTTAATGCTGGGGGTAACCCTGTGATGGACTAGCATCCCATCCAGGGGGGAGTAGAAATACTCCTAGTTGCTTCATGCTACAGAAACCGGGATAAGCTCCGGCCTGATGGGTCACTTGGCTTGTATTCAGACTTTACCTTATAATAATATGGGCCTCACCCCTGTAGGCAGGTGTGGAACTTTAATTCCAGGGTGGCTGTCCCCAGTACCACCTGATTTGTACTCCCCTCCAGGACGGCCCCCTTCCTGGGCCCCAACTCCCTAGTCTTGCTTCCCTGCCACCCAAATTTCACAGTACCTTTAATCGCAACTCAGACCAGGCCTTGAAAGAGGATCATTAATAGCCAAGTAATAATAAATTGTACACAGTGCCCACAAATTCTTTGTCATGAAATAAATAACATAAATAAAGACAAAATACTGTACATTAAAAATAATAAGTACTTTTAGTTCACTGATAGGTGAATAAGACCCCTCAGCTGATTTAGTAGGCTTGATTACCTGCTGCCGTTTTGTGAAAGGAACCCGCACTGCAACAGTGTAGACCAGACTAGAGAGAACAGAGGAAATCAAGCCTACTGATTTAGATGCAATCAAAATTTTGAAATTATCACATCATTTTCATTCTCCAGTTTTGAACAAACAAATAAATGTTTGAATGATGAATAAATAAAAGTACCTCCTGCATTTAATAAATTAATACAGACAACAACAACTTTATTTCACAAATTAAGATAATTGTCCTTGGTAGCACGCAATAAGCAAAGCTATTCTACATAAGCCACTTAACCTAAACTAGGAATCTATATTGTTTCACTCAAAGAAAAACAAAATAAATAATATTTACTGGGTATAAATTCCTGATTTAACACCTGTTTAAATTAAAACATAGGGCTTAGTGAGCTCTCATAGTCCATAAAAAAGGATTTTTTTCTGTTATTGTCTTTTAAAAACACATTCAGGTTAGTCAAGACACAGTATGGGATCTCACGAAAAGGTTCTGCTGTATAACAAAGCAATAAAAGATATCCCAAGGAAACAAATGCTTCTCTTTCATCACAGTCTCAACTGTTTTTCTGCCAAGAGACACCTGAGGTGTGACTCATAGCTCTACAGATCTGTACAGTGTCTGAATTGGTTTTCTCATCTACATAAGTTTGGTTTTCATGTGACATGAAAATGTCAGATGATCAGGGATTTCACTTTTCCTACGCTGTATCAAGAGGACACTACTTTGGCTGAAAAGCCCGTTCGTTCTCTCTTTACCTGATTTTACCTGATTATACCAGATGATCAGGGAAATTCTTCATGAAACAACAAAATCCCTGATCCTCCTAGATAAGCAAACCTTGTCTGTGTGGAATTTTTTTGGGCCAAGTCTGTTTGCAGACTTCTGTTTACGAAGGCTAAATAAAACAAGGAAGAAAACCCTTACTACAGAACGAAGAGCAATTGTAAAAAAATTACTATTCCATTAAAAATCTTTTGACTAACTTAAGTCGCTCTCAAAATGTGGGGAAAGCAAGTGAACCTTCCCCTGCTTTCCTCTGTTTTGTGTGAGTGTCGTAATTCAAGTATTTACTGTACAATAATTATTTGACAGACTGTTACAACTTGACTCCATAGGAGACACTACTCCACATTGAGTCACCTCCCAGGAGAGTTATCTGTAGATGTAGAAATTTCCACATTGTACAAAATTTTTTTGTTTCTTGTCCAGCTGTAAGAGTTATCAAAACGAAGAATATCTGGAGAGACAAAAGGTCAACTTGGTTAGCTGATGGTTTTGTATGTGCAAACTCTAACTAAAGTAGAAAGAGGTATGAAATTCCTATGATATCTCCATCTTTAAACTTTAATCAAAGAGAAGGAAAATTGAAAATATAAAATTAAGACTTGTTACAGTACTTACAGATGCCTGGTTTCTCACAGAGAATGGATCCTTCCTCGGGAATCATGTGACAGTCCCGTCTCTCTGTTGGAATCTGAAGAACAAACATTCCAATTCTTGTTCGTCAAGTAATTATGTACAGTGCATGTACAGGTACATAGGTGACCAAGAGATAAACCAAGGTTGCAAGAGAAAAAAACCAGGAGCTGAATGTTGGGTATTGGAAATTCATCTAGATGTACACATGTTCCTTGGTAACACCCTTTACTAATAGGCATATCAACAATTAAAATGGTGACTAAACCACTTCCTTTTGTCAATAACTCTCCATCTGCTTCATCTTTCCCTCATCTTTCACTTGACTTTCTGTCGTTTGTCCTCCTCTGTCCCATCCTCAACTGTCCCTCACCCCTCCATTGCTCCTCTCTTGCCCTTCCCGTGTTTATTCCTCACCCTTCCTCCTTCTCAGGGGGAGAAGGGAACAGTACACAAGGGAGAAGCAAATTCAAATCACCTTGTGATAAATTTGAGACAAAACTTCCACACACTTACTAGAGGTTTACAAGCTCTTGCTTTAAATTTTGTATGGCTTCAGTGTCATGCTAGAGTTATCTTTTGTTTATATTATAGTGACTGACAATGTGATTATTAGGAATTTAGTTGTGCAGCATTTACTAGAAAACTGAGATTAGGGAGATATCAAATCACACCATTTCCTCCACAGCTTTAGAACCAGTCTTGTCCTTTTCAGTGAAGAAAACACCAAATCCAATGTCATGGTCTAGAGATCTGTACTGCCAGCTATAAGGGGAGACAAGCATGCTCTAGTTGAGTATGTGACACACCAAAACTGATTTAAATACTCAAAAATGATTTCAATTTGGGCCACTGACTAAGCAGGTGACTACATGAGCAATGCAATGACTGTTTTGGTTTCAACCTAAAGCATTCTTTTGAGGCAATCAACTTGCCCAAACTATTAGTCAGCTGTCTTCCCAAAGTTGTTTCTTTCAGAGACAGTGACTGTAACACAGGATACTGAGTTGTATGAACCTCCAACAATGATAGTTTGTAGGTGCCTCAAAAGCTCCAAGTAAACCAGTGCTCTTCCTGTGGGTTAGGTTGGAAGTGGACTGGAAAAGGCCCTCTTTTCCTCCCTTTCCTCTCATGCACAAGCCTGTTGAGAACATCTTTACCTGTTCATCCCAGCTCATTTTCTGGAGCGACGATCTTGTGATAAAAGACAGGCTTCAAAACTTGGACCAAAGGTATAATCAGTTCCAGTGTACTTTTCTCTTTATTAGAGTAAATATCATACAAGACCTACCTGAGCACACTCCCAGCTGATTCAACTTCAAAGCTGAGTTTCAGTGCAGTTCCTCGCTTGACACATCCCACTTGGTAACTTTCTTCTGTTAAACTGTCCACCTTGTAATTTTCTTTACAGTAATATGACACTGGTACATCACCACCGTAACAAATCTTCAAAGAGATAAAATGGGTGTTGACCAAAAAATAAACATAGGCACGCAAGTTGTGCATGAGTTATTTTTATCTAAACTAAAAGTCTGTTTACAGTAATGATTTGTTTAATTTGACATGTGTTTTTGGTTGTGATGTAAAGCAAGAAAGAAACTGGAAATTTATAATGTACATACAATGTTACATCGGTAATGGTAAGATAACTAAATAGTACGCCATAAAATGTTTGACTGAACAAACTACAGTAATCTGACACGTCTCCAGATTAATGTAGATACCATCTTATTTTCAAACAGGCAATTTGATTCGTTCTTTGATACAACCCACACTGTGATTGGTGTGACACGCACACATGCATAACTCCCTCACTCACCTATCACATAGCCCTTCCAACCCCCAAGAGGATTTTTTGCTCAAAAATACTCAAGTTAAGAGAACTTTTCACATTTTATACAAGTCGTAAGTTTACCTTTTTACACAACACAAAACAACAACACTACTTCACCGAAAATAGAAAGAAAGAAAAAAAAGCTCTCTGACACGTTGAAAGGTTGATTTAATTAAATTGCACGTTAACTTGGTGCCATGCAGTCTTCAAAGAACATTTGAACAGTTTTCATACTTAATTTTAACTTTAAAAATATCGGACTGAAAAGAATGTCATAAAATGCCCATCAAATAAAAATATTAAACTGCTACTACAGAGACGTAAAAACCATCCAGAAATGAAAGCTTCTTTTTTGTTTAATGTCCTGGAAACAATAGCCGATAACTTGTCAGCTCTAACTGAATTTACTCCCATATAAAAAACAAAAGTGTTAATTTACCATTTGTAACTAAAGATAGCAAACATCTCGTGGGAACAAGTGGTGACGATTCGTCAGCTCTAATTGAATTTACTCCCTTGTGAAAAACAAGAGTGTCAAATTACCCTTTGTAACAAAAAAATAAAAATATCTCGTTATATTTGCATCCAACAAGAACAAACCAATCGTTACCTGCACTTACTATGTAAACATTAGAACTGTTTCAAATCTAAATAGTCTCGTCTCCTCTAAAACATGTCCTAAAAACTAAAAAGAGCCGATTTGTGACCTCTAATTGAATTTACTCCTTGTGAAAAACAAAAGTATCAAGTTGCCTTTGTAACTAAAAATAAAAATATCTCATTCCATTTGCATACTATATGTATGTAACTGTCACACTCCGCTCCAAACTGGACTAAAAATCACAAACCAGCAACATACACGTCGGTCTTTATTTTTCAATTACCAAAGTCCTTAGGTTTAATACAATAAAACGCTCAAGACTTCATATATTCCTTTTCTTCAACTACAATTCATGTTGGTTATTAATGTGAATAAGCGAAAACCCTGATAACATTGAAGAGAAAAGATTAAGTTTCATTAAAACGTATCTTCTCATCCCAGTAGTAAACAAGAACCATTACAATTGTAAATCGTCACAGAATAATATATTTTTGTTCTGTTGACGAAATTAATCGCAGTCTCTTCGCTTTCCACATTGAAACTTATCAATGGATGCTGAAATTAATGACACACCCGGAACACTTATTACGAACTCTGAAACAATATTTAGGTTTCAATACAACACGCAAACAATTTGAACTTGGTCACAACCTCTTCACATTCCCAGTAGTGCATTCCGTCCCCCCTAAAATACAATTGATCCTATCATAGAAACCACATCAACTTGTTTTTCATTCACATCTTAAACCTAGTAGTAGAGCGGCTAAGACTCAATTCAAAAACTTATCTAATGGGAAAAGCTCACCTTTCATCGCATGCTCATAGTTATATGCCAAACACTATGTTTCTTTGACTAATTATCCAGTTGCAAATAACTATCAAACCCGCCCAAAAAATCCTCAGCCTAACCCACAGAAAATGTCGAAGTAAGCCCGATATATGAATACTTCCTCCTCTTTTATAGAAGAATAAATACGGCCATTTTGAACTGTATTGGGATCAAATCTTCTCACATACCATTTACCTTTACAACAAGAAATTTGATTGGCTGTTTATAGTAGATCCAATCTGATCGGTGTGACATACATACATCTCTCACTCATTCACTCACTCACTCATCCATTGACCCGTCCATAACATACCCCGACGCGCCGACTAAGAGGTATTTTTTTTTACAAAAAAATAACTCAAAAATGTGTACAAGATAATTTTTAACAATTTATATATATTTTTTAAGTATGGTACATGACTTTAAAAGTTCAAGAAAACAATAATATTTTTATTAATGTCTTTGAGAACAGAAGTAAAAATAAATATACGTACCCTTGATCTGCACAACGGGTCTCCATCAGGATCTCGACACTTGCCTCCATAGTTCTCTGGCAAATTGTCTTCATCAATATATTCCAGAATCTCTGTTTTCCAATCTCCTACCACAAATAAAATATATCAAAGGTGTGTGCATTTTTTCTGAATAAGGGCTCCATATGCCTCTTGTATCCCTTTTTACGTTTCAAACCACAAATAGACAGACAGATAGACATGCAAACAATCCAGAGTCATACCTCCCAGTATTTTCACTTTGTTTCTTGTGACTTCATTTAGAAAAGGTTTGACTAAAGCATATGCTATAGGAAATATCTTGGGAGCTGCAAAGTAACAAAGTAACACAAACTTGATATGGTGGAACTATTACTTTAACCCTTGAGCACACAGTGCGGGTGGATGCCATCCCCCAGAATTTTTGTTGGGTCACCTGTTTCTTCATTAGCCTATGTGTAGCCGCACCCACACCCCAGGGAATAACAGGCCGGGAGGGAGGGAACGACCATGAAAGTTATTTCTTAACATCACTGATTATAACTATTTTACTATAATTATTACTATTACTACTACTACTACTTTCACTGATTAAAATTTTGCCTCCTTTCAGCCAATCAAAGAGAAAACATTTGCCCATTCCGGTAATTGATTGGAATGTGGATGAAAAATGGGAGAAAACAACAGCTTCAAGAAAACGAGAAACACACCTTTAATTACTAAAATATTCTTCATCACCTCAGGAAAATTATCTTCATAAAATGCAGTAATCTGTTGAATTAAAGTCATTCATTTTAGAGCCCTTGTAATGCAATTCATTTTGGAATAACATCATTTTATGACAATGTTCATTTTTTTTCACCTTCTCAAGAAATACCGTAGAATTCCGAAAGTAACGGTCTCCCCTGAAAATAATGGCTGCCTGAAAGTAATGTTAACTTTTTACTTTCCTATTGAATCCTGAAAGTAACGGTCCCCCTGAAAGTAATGACCCACCCAAAAGTAGCAGCCTTGTGAAGATGACCACTTGACTGCAATAAAAACCAAATAAAAGTCAACGTCATATATTTGATATAACGTTTCAAGCAGTTTTAGTTACATTGCAATATAATGCGACCATACCTTTCTTCTGACAGTACCAATATTGGGGCCTTTATTTGTTTATACAGTCTGCTTTGTATATGTGGGTAGTTGATTAGTAATTAATATACATAATTGAGATTTTTCACTGTGTTACATTTCCACTTTGTCTGAAACGACTGAATTACCATACAAACGTGTTTTAACCATCCAAAAGTACTGGCTGCCCGAAAGTAGCAGCCCCTTTTGCCTGCTAAATCCTTTCGGAATTCTACGGCAAAAATCTTACAAAAAGTGCAATACAATATTTTAACAGACAGAGTAAATGCCCTAAGTTCAGATGTTGCACATGCTGTCCATAGGTAATGTTGTGACTTACTGTGTTAAAAAGCATCACACCTGAAATTAAAGGAAATACATTCATTATAAACAGCATGAGAAGACATAAGAATTTAGTTAGGGCAGATGTCTATTTCTATCACACGGTCAGATTTATTACCAATATTCCTTTTAGTTAATGTTATTGATTGACGTCATCACAGTTTCCTCAATATTATCAGTCATTATTTGGAGTCATGCTCAAGTCCTCTATTAGTGATGAGAAGCATTTATACAGTCAAATGTTATTTCCCTGAAAAGAAAATTTCTGTAACTGATGTGTTCTTTGTTTTTCTGAATTTCCAATGGCTTCTATCCACCTTCAGCAGAGGAGCCATTATTATTGCTGGTCCAACAAACTTGTGTGTTGTTGAAAATCAATGACCCACAAGCATGAGGGAGTGGTTTTTGTTGTTAACAGTGTCCACATTGAAATGCCATGATTCCAAGAAAAGCCTTTTGCTGGAACTTGCTACCATTTGAGGATCTGAGCATCTCTTGGACTGATGTAATCAGTTGACTCAGGGAGTAGTTTGATTGCCGTTGTTGCTCATAAGGCCTGTGTCATGGCTAGTGCTGAGTTAGCTCCATCAACAGCTGGTCACTGTATTAGTCAGGTTACTTTTACTAGTCAGACAATCATTATCACAGCCTGGCAATGTGTCCCCAGAAGGTATCAACATCTCCCCATTACACCAGTTATCCAATTTAGAGAAACTCCACAACCCAGTTAGCATATATTGGTAGCTTCTTGTATACAAACCTGGTTTCCAAAGATGCTTCAGTCCCAGACCCTCCATATCCATCACCATCACAACCTGGTCAACCCGTTTACCAAGCTGGGAAAAAGAGATTTTAATTATATTATTCGATTTTCCAGTGTCTGATAATCTTACAGATTTATTATTTAGCAGAAATTCTCATCATAGTTAAACAGTGTCAGTATTAATATTTACTTCACTACAGCAGAATAAAATATTCTACAGATTACCAGTTATTATACCTTTGCTGACTGTTGTCTGCCTAGGGCCATTCCATATTCACCTAAGTAAGCCTTGAATCTAACAATTTCCTCTTTCTTTACAGATGACAGCAGTCCTTTCAAAAATATAAAAAAATATATTTATAAGGCCACATAAGATATCCTGGACTCCTGCCTATTAAGCAAAACAACTGTAACGAAAACCTACCGATAATCCAACAACTAGAGTCATCTTATTCAGTAACAGAAATGTAGTGACCAGCATAATTTTAGAATGGATATCCTAGTTAATATTTATCCAGTGCTCTTGCACCTTTCAATATCTTCTCACTCAGAGTCCTGTCATCGTACCTCTAAAGTCGATTTGTCCGATGGGATCAATGAAGACTGGCGAGCCCTGTCTGTCAAAACCAAAGTAACTTCCAGGATAGTATTTTGATAACACCTGCAGAGATTCGAATAACAAGCGATTTTTCTAAACATTTAACTATAAAAAATTGCGATAAAATATTTCTAAGCATATTAAGAAAGTTAAAAATTTTTTGTTCAACGACGACGTTTCAACGTTGAGCTAACGTCATTATCAAGTCAAAATGATAGTTGATAAGAAATGTATGAATAGTCAGTAAAACAATAGTTCAATGGATGTGCTAAAATGTTTAAAATTAAGCAAAGAGTTTCGCACAGATGGAGTCAGTTTGCGTGTTCAAGCTTGGATTCCGTTCCTTTATGCAAAGCATCTCATAGACGAGGCAATCAAATTTCCCTTGGCACTTTCAGAGAATTCGAAACTGGCTTTCGTTGAGGAGGCTTATGTCCCCGTGGGCTTCCAAAAAGTGTTTTCCAATTGCCAAGTTTTTATGTTCAGCAATGCGTTGGTGGAGGTGTCGGGCTGTGTAGCCGACATAATCTGCATCGCACAGATCACATGAAAATAAATAAACCACGCATTGTTGATTTACGATCGGAGGC
>Ga0126339_10002922_pt1 | contig 12345 bp, 4 predicted proteins | sample OrbTmetagenome_2_FD_92532 | JGI IMG/M metagenome (GOLD analysis project Ga0126339, IMG submission 92532) | Coral microbial communities from Petempiche,Puerto Morelos, Mexico - Orbicella T R C metagenome | ecosystem: Host-associated > Invertebrates > Cnidaria > Coral | place: Petempiche,Puerto... | reverse complement strand
ATTGGTCATGTGTGCTCTGTGTTCCATATTTGGTCCTCGGAGCACGTGCATCGAGGGTGGCTTGCATAGCTGATAGAGTCTTGTGACTAAAGCCTTGGTAACGGTCAGCTTTCCCGCCGGAATGTAGGCAGTCCTGGTCTCAAACGGTGCGCTCGGTTGTATTTGACCTACACAGATCATTAAATTATCAAAATTTTCCAACCTGAAAAAATTTTAAGACCAGAAAAACACTTTAAGACCAGAAAATCAAGCCACAGAAAAAGTTCCAATCACGACGAACTGGCAGTTGCCACCGTTGATCACGTGACGTTGTCAATCAAAATTTTTCCGGCTTTGCAGCTGAGTCAATGAATAAGTCTACAAACAATGGCTTGAATCACATACTGAAAATTATGAATGGAAAACGTTAAGCGCTACTGCTAGGGGGAAACTGCGGTATATTCGAAGAAAGAATCTTAGGGAAGAGAAGAACGTAACAATTTTTTCTGGATTTTTTCCGTAATCGTTTGAGTTTGATTTTTTATTTTAGTTTTAGGTATACGCAGCAAGTCTCGGTCAGAATCATTTCTGTGTTGATAGCAAAATCAAGTACCCCAAATGATATTCAATTAGGATCAAGTTTTCAGTTCCCTCGTTATGATGGTTGCATTATAATTTCCCTCCTCTTCAATTTTCTCTTCTGCTTGTCGTCACGTCATTTATATTGTAGCACTTGAGCTGCAACATGCTGAGCGTAGATTGTGTTTCATTTTTACGAATACTGAACTAAACCTACACTGGGTCATTTGAAATCATGGAGCATTTCTAAACGACGAAGTCAGACCTGAGCCAAGACATTAAAAAAAGGCGGGGGATAGTCTTCTAAATCTCCTCGTTCGTCCACTATTTTACTTACGCTAAACCCGGCGGCTGTACTTTGTTCGCTACAGTCGGAAATTTCAATTTTTGTTTTGACGATTTGAGAGTCGTACTGCTGTTGTTAAGGAAATATAGACTCGTGACTTGAGTCAAGGCAACGAGAAGTTTATCAGCAGAATGTGTGAATTTTGTTTGTTTTAAGGGACCCGATACCGAGAAAAATATCGATGTCTGGAATAAACAAGTTATGTCGTATAAACAAAAACACTTTGTTTTAATTCCGTAGAGGTTCCAATAAGTTAAAATTAAATGGCAAGCCGAAAGATAATTTCAATACATCTTTAAAAACCGCTATACGTATTTTGGCAGAACTTGAATTTTTTGCTAATTAGTCTGTGTCACTGCTTGACCGAAGCGCAACATACTGCATCATTTTTTTAAAGGTAGATGCTCTGTTGTACCTTTTAGTGAATATTCCAATTTAGGGGCTTCATAAACTGCTCTAATTTTGTCCTATTTCACCCATAACTTTGGTCTGCTCGAATTCTATGTACCCCTTGTCCTTGTTTTTGAATTTGTCCTAATTCGAATAAATTGCCACAATAAAAATGGTCAGCGTAAACTGAAAACTAACTTGACAGCAATTATTGGAGACAGTTGAATGTATTGGGAACAATTTCAAATAAACAAGCTTTGAAGAAAAGAAGTGACCTTGACTAGTCGTGAGTACTGAGGTGACCAACTTGAAGAGAATACACAACTGATCATTACACAAGAACGTAACTGAATGATTTTGGACCCATTCTGCGAGGACCGATTGAGTAATGTTTATTTTCTGAGCCATTTACAAGCTTTTATAGTGTTCCCCCTACACCTTAATCAACCGTGAACCTGAATCCTCCGGCTCTTTTTCCGAATCGAACGTAAAATTGTTGTTACACCGTGCTCCGTGCCTGAGTACGGTGTAACAACGGGAGGGAACGACGCAGAGAGCTTTAACTAGACTCAAGCGGTTTATTCCCCTATTGCTTTTATGAAATGACGCCATCAGTGCCAAGTAACATAGTGGTATAATTGAAGATTAAGGGCCTCACATAAAATCTATTATATTGAATCAATCACAGCACGCGTAACATTCGGCTAAGATTGTTTATAAATATATACTTCCTTGATCCCACGCGTTCTTGCTGTCTAAAACATTCAAAATTCTCCCAGGTTCGCAAAAATCTCAGTCATTCTTCCTTCCGAAATCCAACTCCAAGTTTCAAAATTCTAACCGAAACTCGTTGTTCGGTGCAATGCGGGGTTCCGTCTTAATGCGTTACTCCTTTAGAACCAGAGGCTTCTGCATCCAAACGACAACCTCCTCGAATTTGCATCCTTCAATGATTGAAATTTCCAGACCGGAGAAACCGAATTGAAGAGTGAATTTTCAAGTGTTGAATTAAGAAAACTGCCGTTAAATACTCTAAAATTTTCATTGTGTTTCATATCCGTTCTCTTCTTAAAACTAGTTTATTTCTACCACGTTCAAACACCACAAATATCCGTGTTGACCTCGACAAGGAGCATCAAAAGAAAGGGAGCATCCGTTCTTTTGTAGAGAAACAAGAGAGCAGTTAGATAGGAGAGGGGTTGCAGTCGAAAAGGATATGAACTTTGTGAACGGAAATTGAATTTTGAAGGAGAGCAATTTTTGAATTAAATGCTAGCTGGGAGCCATTTCATGTGACGGTAAAAATTGACATATTCATTCACGCACAGCAATTCCACTCCAGTTTCTTACAATCAAGGAACACTTCATGAACAAACAGTAACACTTGTCCCGTATTTTCAACAAAGTTATTTAATGATCTCTTCCGAATTTCTCCTCTTTGCATCGCTTCATAATGAGGCATATAGGCCAGGAGAATCACTCAAATGATCGAAAATTTCACATTTTCCCAATTTCTCCGAAATAGCATTACTCGCATGATGTATGGGAGATCTCTAAGAAGAATTTATAGATTGCCAGTTCCGAATGTTATACAACGCAGAACAAATGCAAACATATGGTTGTTTTATCCTCAAGAGAAGGAAGACCTTTGAATAGTTTTAAACCATTTTTATTGTTTTTGAGGCTAGGTTCAACTAAACATTCTGAAGAAAACGAAGATATAGGCTGCAAATCTATTTTTACCTATGGAGTATTTCCTGAACGGACGGAACCTTAACTATCGCGGAAATGAAACTAAAGTAATAATTGAACAAAACGACAAAGAAACAATTGGACAACACATAGAAAATGTGAATAATGCCAGAGAAGATTCAGAATTCATTGTTTAACCAAGTTAAGATTTTTTTAAGGGAAAAATTTTGACGGAGGTCCGTTTACAAGTGAGCTTTTTTTTCCTGAAATGATCAACAGTGTTTTTGGGAGTAAAAAATAATTTGTATCTTCCTGCAAGAACGAATAACGCATTTTTCTAAAGGTTTGCGATGTTTCCTAAAAAATGAACATTCAGGCTCGTTCAAATATACACTATGCATACCATATTAAGCACGCGAGGAACAAAAATTAATAACCACTGTCTAAATCGTGTCCTTAATTTTAAAAAAAGATCTTCTCATTCCAAATGTGAAGTTGATAATATTACTCCGCTGATTTGATTTACAATTTCGTGCTTTTCAGAGCCAGCTGATTCTTGCCAACTTATCACGCCTCTGTAGTATCTATAAAAATATGAAAAATTCATGAAAATGATCGACGATGGTTTTAATAAACTATTACACGCTGATCTGTAGTTCAGGTTCTATTAGCTACAAAACAACAAACCACAAAGAAAAGTCGCTAAACTCTAAGTTCAACTAAACTAGTTTGGGTTGAGTTGCTCAGTGACTATTTGTTAAAGTATCATTTTAATTTGATTCTCGAGGACATTATACAATTTGGTGGTCGATCACACGCTGAGCTTAGCATGCGCCGATTAACTTGATGTCTGTTTGATGGACTACAGCGTAATTCATTAAGCTCTAATGAGACGAAATCATAGAGCGATTAAAGCGATGGCACGACCGTTTAACGCATTTCCGGTCACTCTTACCGGGCATTGTTTAAGCTCGGTTGCAGTAGCAGTGTTCAGCGCCTTTCAAAAGTTGCCATTCGGCGGTATCTCACGCAACGAAATAAACCCGTTCATTATTTGATTTCAACAAATTTGTTTTAATAAAGCAGCTCCGTGTTCTAGTCAAGTATGATGGATGACTGCATGTAAAACAAAGGGTCAACGGGAATTGTTATTGATGCGGCTCTTCTGAAGTGCTACCCACCCCTGGCGCCTCGGAGTCGACCCATTGAATGCGTTCGCTGTACTGTTTGAAAACACGGCAGAGCAAAACAAAAAAGATCGATCGGCTTTTGTTTAACATAGAACAACTACGCGTGGCTCGGTACGATCGTATTTACCTCAGCAATTTCAGAAATGCATTATCAGAGAAATGGCATACACGAATTGGCTCTTCTTACTCATTCATTTGTCAAAAAAAAAGAAAATAAAACTATTTTTGCATCTTGTACAATGGTGTTTTAGTTTTGTAGGGTTCTCTTTACTAACATTTTTGTCTTATTTCAGTTAGACTTGACTGCCTAATCTCTGCGGGCATGTTTTAACCACGCTAGCAGTATTAAATTCCAGTAATTTATTGTCACTCCAACACACTCAAGCTCAATTCGGAGATGGTTTTCTCTTCTTGTAAATTCATCCTGTCTCTTTTATTTTATTCTTTTTCGGAAAACATTTCATACATGTCGGCGGCATTCATGAATTCTCTTATCACATTGCTTTTCGCACATTATTAACGGCCATTCTCAGTATTTCCAGGCCGCTGTTGCCTTCAGACAGCCGAAAATGCCGCCACACTTACATGGAGTCAGAAAGGAAACGTCGTGTCTTGCCCAAGATGGTCTTGCTTGTGTTATTATTAACGTTTCCCATCGTACGCCGGGGACAGTTTGTACGTTTTCTTTCTACGCACGTGTTTCTGCCCCCTGCGCGCACTGTAATTTTTTTCCGCTGGAAGAGAAAAATTAGCCCCATTTGTTCTAATTACCACAAGTGTGTTCAGGAGATTCGGGTAATTTATATTACAAACAACTCTTACTGAAGTGTCACTTGAAAAAAGCTGCCTGCAAGCGCTATAAAGTGACTAGTGATTTATGAATCACAAGCTATAGAAGAAAAGGCAAAAATATTTCTACGACAACACGGTTATAGTCTCAACTGATTGAACATTTAATAAACTTGCTATTTGTGTAGTTGAAGCATCTGAGATCCATATCTACACTTATTAATAATAATTTCAGCTACTAAAGCAGAACGTTTTTTGTTCTGTTTCGCGAGTTTTGCACGTGCCTACATGTAGAACATTTTTTTGGTTTCCGCTGGTTGTGTAAGTGCGTCTCCTCATATTCTCCAGTCAATACAGCTCTTGTTAGCAGCCCGCTGTGACGACGACAAAACCCTGCTAGAGAACGATCAGTCACAGATGTTTGCTGTGGAGAAATCATTCACGTTGAATACGAAAGTTATTAACCGCACGAATGGTTAAAATAAGCAAATCCTTGACATATATCTGGTTTACAAGGTCGGAGCAAGTGCCGCTAAAAATAGGATGATTTGCTATTTCAATCCATATTTTTTTAAATTATGATGTGTTAAAATTTCTACCCCCTTTGTGTAAACGGTGGGAATTCAGCCAGTTTGCCTCCAGGTCTCGCTACAGTGTGAAACCCGCGAATTTATCGCTAAATTAAAAGATAAGGAACTTGTTATATTAAATCCTTTTGAAGACAAAGATTTGGTTTTTGTTTTCCACGCCTTAATATTTTATCTACAACGAGATGAAATGGACGCTTTTAATTAAATTTATCACCCGGTTGTCTTGGCTGGTTCACTCACTCGCACGCGCCGTATAACAGGCGCCAGCAGTTTACCGAGTTAGCAGTGCGATGACGTAGTGTATTTGTTGACTAGCCAATCATGAAATTAATCTACCTATCTAATTATAGCGCTGAATTATGACTAGTGCGAGAGAATATTGATCTCGACAGCCTGGTGCCTCTCTCATTTGTAGCTTGAGCCAGTGTTCCGTTGATTACGGTTTTCAAACGCGTGTCTAACATGGACTGTTTTTATCAAGCAAATCAGAGAATTCGCCCGCCTTCCTACTTCAATTCTCCACCTATAATGTACGGTTATGGAGTTCCATCGTACTATTCCCCACCGTTTTTCCCGCTGGGCCGTAACTCTGAGATTCACATGCCGCCAGGGGCTTCTACAAGCCCTCCTTTGAGAGCTGCAAACCCAGTGACGAACTCGGAAAACCGTACAAGCCCTGTTTCGACAGCGTCTCAAAGCCCTCCTGAATCACCGAGCGAAAGTTCCACTCACGAAACAAACGAGCTTAGCGATGAGCCCTGCCAATCTGGAAAGGATGCTAGCGAGTCAGAAGATAAAACAGGTGAGAGGAGATAAGATTTATTTGTTAAAAACGCTTGTGCAGAGCTCAACATGTCCAAGTTTAAGATTTGCGAAGAGTGTTCTTTGGAGTTTGCCACAAGTTGAACGGGTTTTAAACAATGTTTGAATGTGAGATCACTTCAATTACTCACGGGTCAGTTAAAATAAAGAACAGAATAACTCACCCAAAGTAAATATTTAAAAATTAAGTCTTGCATCTCTTTGCTGGATGAAATACTTTGCCTCATGTCTTTAAATGACCTGAATTTAAATCTACTCTACCTTCAAACACTTTTCATTTACCGGATCACTTACTAATAGAATTCAAATTTGTTCAAATATTTAGACGAAGAAGAGGATAAAGATGTCCCCTGGCACTACAAACAGCCTTTCAAGCATCGAAGACGAGTTGCTTACAAGCGAAATCAAATTTTGGAATTAGAAAAAGAATTTCACTTCACACGGTACCTCACGAAGGAAAGACGCACAGAAATGGCAACAATGCTACAACTCTCCGAGCGACAAATCAAAATTTGGTTCCAAAATCGACGAATGAAGTGGAAAAAAGACAACAAGCCGGTAATACCGACAAGTAGAGGAATGCGGCGAGGCTGCACAAGATAGATGTGTTACAAATGTTTTGAGATTATCAATTACAATTGTCGTAAATCCTTTTAGTACAGACTTGAAGGTGTATAAAAATTTCTCTTTCCCGTTTGTCGGGCGAATAGAGTGTTACGCAGCCACCTAAGTGTTACAAATTACGTTCAATTTTCATTCCACCACATGTACGGGGTCTTGTCAAGTCTTTGTCGGTTCGCATTCATTGACTGTCAGTCCAAGGGATCAGTGAGCCAACGCGAGCGTATCGGACACAGGCGTTGAAAAAGAAATTTGTGAAATTGTAAATAAAACATGAAGTCTTGTTCACAGTTTCAGTCAGACGTCCGTAGACCGGTTATAGATGAGGTGTTAAGCCGATTCGTCCAAACAGAGACAACGAGGCTCTGGCACTTCAACCTTTGTTCCAGTGCTTTGTTTTTCAAACGTTAATGTTATCTTAAACTAAAGCATTGTGAACTCAACTATACGCTTCGTCTCTCTTTCTGTGTCATTGCACTTTAACAGTTTAAGACATATTCGTTTTTTATCGAGTGCTATTGTAAAGCGACATTTAATAATTCAATACTGAAAGAGTTCTGTACTTTTTCTCCTGTACATCTGTTTAGACGCGGATTAAAATCTCCAGCAATTAAAAGTACTATACTCTAAACTCCATTTATCGACATTCGTATAAACCATATGTAGAATATTTAAATGGTTTGTGTAAAATGTTTTTATGCCAGTAGCAATAAAACCATTTTTCAAAGCTCTCCATTTGTCGTAATAATTTTGTAGTGAAACTTTTCTCATCCACGATTTATTCTACAGTCGAGTGTGTTAATATGTACAGTTTCCTGTGTACAAGATGTTCTTGTTGTTTGCCACTAAAAACTGCAACTGACGTCCTTTAAGTAATGTTAACTCATACTCATTTATTCAAGAAAGCAACGCGAAATTCCCTGACCGCCGATAGGAGTTTCCATAACTATAGCGAGTGTTTCTTTGAGCTCACCAGCACGCTTTCATTTCCCCAACTGAAATTAAGCTGTAGTTCTTTAAATTCTACACGCTAGATACAGTTGCTGCTAGTAGAAATATCTTATCTGTCGTTTTCTTAATATATGCGATTTCAAACCAATTTCTATTGAAAGTATTAAAGTCTCCTTGCAAATGATCGTAGCGACGCTGGGGGCAACTGTTATGTTGTTGAACGAGCTTTTCAAGGGTCACTGAATGGCAAATTTATTGTGAAGTTATCTGTTTGATTAAGCAAATTATTAAATAAAAACAATTAATACTGAAAATACACTTTTATGCCTTCAAGGCTAAAGTGCAAATTTGCATGAGTTATGGCGATAAAGATCGCTAGTTGTTTTAATCACAGAGGCCGAGAAATAGTCTACGGCATTCGCCATGTTAAACATGTTTGAGTCTCACTGAGTCACTCTAGTGAAACTAAACTTTGAAAAATGTCCATAACTTTAGCCGGCTTTTTGCTCAATATTTCTAAAACCTAAACAACGTTTTGTTCAATATGACATAACATATGGATAGCTTAATTGTTTTGGATATGACAATTTCGACCTTTTGTTTAATCCACCATTTGAACTGTGTTGAAAATTGAAGCTACTTCTGTGTTGAAAACAGTTGAAAACAACGTGTACTGAAGTAAATATTTGTATATGTGTTTCGAGGATAGATAAACCTCTCTTCTTTTTTCTATCACAACATGTGGCGACATAATTTGAACAGTTAACTTCGATAGAGCTCTTGAATTTAATTTCATGAGCTCTCCAAGAAGATACGGCAGAATACCGAATGAACTGCAACAAACAATTGCGGAATACATATATTCTGCTCGTTCACAAACTGGAGCCAGTGAAAGTTTTAACTATAAAAATTGCAAATTAAGACCCTCGTATATTCCTTTTGTCCCTCCATGATTAACAATTCGATTTTTAAGATACTGAATGCTGCTGACAAGTAGAGAGAACAAATTTTTAATTACGCCATTAGCCTTCTGCGACATTCATGTTCTAGTGGCTCGGCTGTTGCGGAGGCTTTGCCCTTCGCTCATTAAATGTTTCCAATCTTTTCTGTTTTTCACAGATTGAACGGCAAAGAATTCTAGTTTAAAAAAGCCCACTTCTTCTCGATACTCTGTGTGTAATAACCCAAACTACAACTCTAGCATGAAATATGCAATTCAAATGGCCATAAAGATAACTTGAGACTATTTTGGTGCAATTTTCGAGGGTCGCTTCATATGACAGGTTTTGTGTTTCGAAATGTCGCAACATTTCGTTGCTGCAGTTGTAACCAGCAGCAGAGAAGGGAAAAGTTGTTTTTTCTTTGCCACTCTTAAACGATTAACAGCTTTTTCACCAAAGTTAATTGTGCGTATAAACAGAATCTCTTGCCAGGTGTGAAAAATGTCAACTTTGCTAAAGAGCTTGGTCTCCAGCAGTCGATATTACTTCGAGTTCAATCTCCCGATTTTCTCGCACAAAATGTCCGTATGATCACCACGATAGCAAAGGTAAGATCTAAGATACCCTCAAAGAGTTTAACCGAACTCCAGACAACGAATTATTGAAATACGAATAGAATTTCGTTTGATGCAGTCAAGAGGCTTCCTGGGGTTTCAACCTATTAGCCATGTTGTCGATTTCCTTTGTCAAACCACAGTGTACAAGTTCAAAAGCCTTTCTGCTCTAGATTTAAACAGACGTGGAAGATACTATAACAACACAAAAGGAAGAAAAAGCTATCGTAATGTACGGAAAATATTGACAACTTTACGGACGGCAAAAATGAACGAGGACTAGAGCACATTTTTACAAGTAGTTAGTTTACAAGCCTCACATTTGCCTGTGAACTGAATGATTTCATTGTACAAAGTGTTTCTCTCGAGATATTCGTTATGCTGCAGGAATTTTAATTTATGACATAGTTCTATTGCATCATTCAAAAGCGCTGAAGTTATGAAACGTTTTCTAACGGGATTCCGTGATTTCTCTTCTCTTAGTACTGGCAGACAAAATGGCCGCTAGTTCTTCCTCAATCTTCTCAACCGTTCTTCGTGTGCATTCACAATAAACATTTTTTCGAACCACATTTCACAAAACTTCTTTCAGCAAAATTGAAACAGCTAAACCTCAAGAGGAAAATAATTAGTTTAATTTAATAGCATGAACGTGCATGAACGATAAACAGTATATACATTGAAGAAGAATTTTTTCCAGTGGTTAAGGAAATCTGATAAACGCCACGCCCAGACCTTGGTTAGATGGAATTACAAGGTGTCGTCTGAAGTAAGGGTCGTGATTCATAACGAAAAAGCGAGGGAATTATAGTTACCCAGCCATACAACGTGAACTATAGCACAGCCAGTACAAGGGAAATCATTCTTCCCATTGTTCGTAAATATGATAAAATAATACCTTCAACCAGCTTCTTCAGAGCTTTTAAAGTTCCGCCTTTGCAATTCAGTTATCTTTTCCCATGGCGAGCTAAACCCTTTTTCTTTTAGTCGTAGACCGCGCAGAAAAATTGTGAACTGAACAGCTTTACCGTGCTGATCACGAACCAAGAGGCACAAGAAATACTCAAACAGTTGACGCGTCCTGGCGTGTCTTTTATTCAGGGATTTAACCTTGGAAGGGCGATCTAAAGTACCTTGAAGTCAAAACCATATTTTACGTCGGCTGCACGTCACATTTCTTGACCTAGAAGACAAATATTTTATATTCATAGGAAGAGCTGAAAGTGTCAGGCTGTCAAGCCATTATTGAATTTCACAAATAGCGTGTCTAAATCTTGTTGAGGATTTACCTCCAAGCGGAAGGATTTCTTGTGTTTAAATTTCTTTTCATTTAGGAAGTGTAGTGCCGAACGTTTTTCGTTAACGATGTGGGATTGCTTGTTCTTCAATCATAACGTTAATTTTCTTCCCTAACTGCACACTAAAATAATTGTGCTGTTAATCACTAAAGAGTATCTTAAAATAATCGAAGTTGTGGGCTTTTGGTCTCTTAAAATTCTGTTTAAAATGTTTTTGTTTTTTTTTTTGAAAAATGTTTTGTTTTTTTCTTTCTGCTCCACCTTCCGTGAATAAACACCGCTCGAGTGCAAGTTTGTTTAGCAGATATGGAGCCGATAAAAGCCAAGATCCTTTTAGTGGAGAAATTAAAACAAAGACAGTCAATATGGATAGTGAAGGTTAAAGATAGCAATGAAATGATAAATCATTTGCCGGACAGTTGTGCGGTCTCGTAATTCTATATCAATTAATAACATTGCGTGCGCAGTTCAGTGAAAAACTAACTTTTTATCAGTAATTAATTTTCTCGCCTTTGGAAACAGTGATTTGTGTTAAGTTCTCTTTTTTTGTCTTTTTGCTTTGAATATTCCTTGAGTCTAAAAACTCTTTAGGAAGCTTTGAAGTTTTTAATCGCCTACCGCAAAGTGAGCTTTATCTATTTATTTACTTTCCTATTGCTATCTAGAAAAATACGTCGTTTCGTGTTTCGCGCATGCCAACCGAAAGTTAAAGCGATTGATTTATGATTTCAGTTGGACGGCAGCCGCAACGCTAGCTGGCAGCAGACTGAACGTCTCCTACAATTCAACGTATGCTTTTCACATGATCTCGTATAACTCATGGTGTAAATACCTGTGAAGTAAGATAAATCAATCTCGTGCAGTTCACTACTGTGTTCAACAAGACAGTTTTCTAACGAGTATAAACTTCGCGTGGATACCGTAACAATTAAACAACGATTTCAAGCGGGTAAAGTACTCAAGAAGGTGCGAAGACACGCAAATTTTCCTCTGAACAGGTAAATCTCCTTGTCTTTTCTCACGCATTTTCTTTGGTTCAATTATACAGTTGTCTTGACAATTATCTTTTACTGTACACTGTGGTTTTGCGCTCTTTTAGCGCAATGGTCTGTCGGCGAAACCTTGTGATTTAATTAGAACGTTAATTATGTGATGTTCCCTTCAGATTTTATTGGACTTGATTTCCGTATGTTTAAAAACTAATTTTGTACCTTTTACCGTTGCGACATGCTATTTAGCAAACTGAAGAACATCATGTATAGAGTTGATATCTCAGTGTAGCTTTGAAAGGCACTCGGAAGGCAGGCCCTCCGTGCTGTGCCTATTCAACCTTGTTTTATGTTTTTACTCTAGACATCATTCAGTCTGTGTTTAAACCGCTGCACTTTTACTACATCAGAAGCAACATTATTTGACAGCGTAAAGCCATGAATTTTCCTTGATAGTGTAAGAAACACGTAAAGAAAATAACTACACTTTAAAAATTCAGCTCTGTTCACGACATCGACGATATACCGAGTTTGTGATATCAGGAATTCAGTGT
>Ga0126339_10002921_pt1 | contig 12347 bp, 4 predicted proteins | sample OrbTmetagenome_2_FD_92532 | JGI IMG/M metagenome (GOLD analysis project Ga0126339, IMG submission 92532) | Coral microbial communities from Petempiche,Puerto Morelos, Mexico - Orbicella T R C metagenome | ecosystem: Host-associated > Invertebrates > Cnidaria > Coral | place: Petempiche,Puerto... | reverse complement strand
GGGGGGGGGGGGGGGGGGGGGGGGGGGGGGGGGGGGGGGGGGGGGGGGAAGAAGCTAGAGGGAAGAGCCTCCGCTGCTCAATCACCGCCCCGCCCCCGCCCAATCCCCTCTCTCCACCTCCCCCCTCCCCCCACCCCTGGCACGTTACTCCCAGCCAGTGCCCTCGAGGCCCTTCCAGCCATGGTCAGACCGTTCTAGCCGGCTAGGGTGTATTTGGGTTTCTGATGGACGCGACATTTATCCTTGATTTCACCACAGCACAAGCTATTAAAAACTGCACTGATTTTGGTAACGTCTGTTCAAAATGTATCGCTAGCAAGTTTAAAAGGTAGTAGACGTCACAAACAACATTTTCATGTAGTCCGAAGACTTTTATTATAAACTCACAGAACGTTTTGAAACAGGTTTTACAACTCCATCTTCATAAAAGTCCACAGTTTTACAAACTCACAAGTGTTATTAAGCTCAAGATAGGCCACTTTCACAAGATTATCTTGATGCACGGTTTTCACAGACTTGATATACTGACAAGCACTTTAAGGTTATGAGCAGTTTTTTTGTTTTGTTTTATAAATAAACAGTTTTTAGAACATCTTCAAGAAATCTACAGACAATTTTTAGGTCCAAAACATTTTCACAAATTCCTCGGTAACTGAAAGTAAAGAAAATGAAAAACACATAGTCAGCATAAAAGTTATTCACTATAGTCTTAGGAAAGTTAGTTTGCAATTGGAAAGGTTGTGCAGATTCTTTTTGTTGATCAGTAGAAAGCATGGAAGATTGGTTCATGTTACAGCTCTCGTAAGGTCTCGCATGAATGGCTTGAAACCCTTTGAGAGAACAATAGATCAAACAACAGAAACAATGCCCCTAGCCCCAAAACAATAACTGCAGCTGCAATGACGACAAATAGAATTACAAGCTTACGAGAGCTGCTATAATACCGAAGATTATCTATCTTAACTATCCTCGTTGAACGTCAAGAGCATGTTCGAGCCTTGAGTGGTCCGTATAACCACTGTACTAGTAGCCTGCACAGGGTAACGTTTGTGTCGCAAAAGAACGAACCGGCGATAGCATGAACCTTGTTCACGCCTCGTCGCCGCTGGTGCGTGTGATTTCCAAACGAGATCCTCAGTCCCAGAAAGAAATGTTGGGACACCAAGTACCAAGCAAGTTGTCCTCTCGCTCTTGCCTGCTACTTTCGTCTGCGATTGTTGCTTACAGGCTAGGCTCTAAAGCGACTAGACTATCCATTAACTTTACCCCGTACATCATGTTCAACTCGCACCGAATTTAAGTTGCCACCAGACTAATCTGACATGCGCTGTAAAATTCAGTTCCTATGCAATAGATTCCAGAGCTTTGGTTGCCATACACTGTACTTTAAATTGGCCATTTTCGTATTCTCGGTATTGGGCTTAAACTAGCTTGCAAAGGAGGTTCATGCGGGTGAATATCATTAAAAAGAGATTGATGTCATTTGCATTTGAGAAGACTTTTCGCATTAGCCTCAGTTTCAAGCTAGTTCCAGTCTAATACCGAGAACACCGAGAACCTAAATATCGTCTATTAGTATCACGCAACTAGTGGACGAATGCAAATCCTGCATTTTAATTGGCTACGCTTCTAGAGGACTATTAGTAATAGTCCTCGAGTGGCAAAATTGGTGCAATCGAGCGTGACGCTTTCTTTCGTTTTATTCCTGAATAAAGATTTCTTCAACTTGCATTTGCTAACTTTATTATTGCCATTTCTATCCGACTAGTTGGGTGATACTAAAACAATTAGACCCTTCGCCCTCAAGGGCCACGGGTCAATAGAGCATTCAGCTTCGCCTCGTGAGCTATTGACCCGTAGCCCTTGCGGGCTACGGGTCTATAATTGTTAATTAAGATAACATATTAGATACAGGTACCTCAGTTTCAAACATGGAGTCTTAATCATCATCTTCAAACTTGATCCCAGGCAGCCTCATCATCGCTGTCGAATACAAGCCCAGACAAGCCCCTAACCAGTGAACAATTAAATCCAGATAGCTGAATCTTAAAATAATGCATACATGACTTGTGATTACAAATGAACCTTGATCAGCTTAAACTCCACGTTATCTCGTATACTCAAATTATTTTCCCTTCGATATTGGCTTTTTCTCAGTCATTTGCTACCAGCCCCAACTATCCGTTCGAACTAGTTTTTGTTATATTGAGAGGTTCAACTATATTGGTAGGTTCAAGTGTAATCTAATATATAGATAAGACTTGAGGGAAGCTTTTAATCATAATATGACATGAATACGACCTTGGCAATGCTGGCCAGAGTACATGCTCAAGAAATTAGCAATACTAGAAATAGCGTTGGTGGTATTTACAAATGATTTTACAAAATAGCCCAAAGAAAATACGCGCGCTTATTGGTTAAAAATCGTGTTTCTATTTAATAAGTGGATTGTGAGCTCGAGATTTCTATCGCGTGATAGTTGACGAAGACTCAGCTCGAGTCAACTGTCACGCATAGAAATCAAGAGCGAATAATCTAATTATTTTCTGTAAAAATCTAGAAGTCGTTCAAAACTTTAATCTAAATTATTTTTCAAAGACATTTCGGAAACGCAAAGAAGCGGCCCCCCAATGAAAACTACTATCTACTCTCTATCTGCAACAGAATAGATATATTTTGCCTAGCGCAGCCAATCAGAGAGCGGCATTCGTGATAGAACGCTGGTAGATATATACTAAAACTCAATAGAAACACGGAGAACATGTTTTCTATTTCTTTTAGAAAATTCCGCGATGAAAAAAAGAAAACAACTTGTTTACTTTGAACATCAAAATTTAAATTCCTAAGCTACAAAATAACCCTAAATTGCCTCACATACATGCTAGATTGCATCTAGAGAAAGGAAGAATCTTGTACGGTTTAGTTAAAAAAAACATGTAATTGAATTGTATTTACAAATTTTGAACACACAAAGTGATTCTCTTTTCAAAATCTCAGGCTCTGATTTATTTTTAAGATATTCTTAAAATTTTGCCAATTTCAGCCTCGATATTCTTATAAAACACATTCTTATAACACCTGTCACAAGTAAGTAATATTTACCTGCTCATCTCTTCAACATCCTCACTTTGGTCAGCTTTAGAATAACTCCTTTTCGATGCAGACTTATTATTCCTGACCTGCTGGCGTCCAGGCAAACCTCTAGCAAAGAAAAGCAGAATTCTGTTAAAATACCAAAAAGTTTAAGAAAATACACACCGCATTTTTTTTCTACCAAAAACAAATTATTGACTAATACTGTCTGGCACTTCTTTAGTTTCCATTCAGTAACTTATGAAGTGAACAGAATAATTATTGCCTTCCCCTGAACAAGATGATACTACGATTATCAGCTTAGTAATTGGTGAAGAAGTTTTGGCCTTACAATTAGGGTGTTGCCACGAGCAACTTTCCTTGTTTCCAATGGTAACAATATCGCCGCCTACAATTTTGCGCACTTGGCTGCTAATGATGTCAAAGACCGACAAGTTGCCACTGGAAACGGAGCCAGTTGCCCGTGACAACAACAGAACTTGAACGTTAAACCCTGGTCAGCAAACTTTCGTCGCGCCTTACTCAACTGATAATCATGAGTAATTTTCCTTTCACATCTTTTGTTGAACCAAGATATTGCGAGTAGTAATACTATCATATAACAATTATTCCACAATCTCGCATTGGATATGAGTTGGCTATAACCATTTCACATCCAACAAACGCGAGTGGAATAATTGTTTTATCATTCTCGTCCCCAGAGGCAGCGCTCCTTTTGGTCAGCACCAAGAATCGCGACCTCTGGGCTGCTCCAACACCGGAAGTCCGCGATTCACGGACTCTCTGTCAAATCTGACAAATCTGATTGGCTGAGAATAGTAAACGAAAACTCTGCGCATGCTCAGAAAATCGGGTCCGGTCACAGTTCGCGATTCTCGTTGCCGACCAAAAGGAGCGCGGCCTCTGGGGGCGAGAATGTTGTTTTATTAGAAAACTCCCCCGAAATATAGATTACTAAAATTAAAAATAAATATATAAATATGCACCAAAAAAGGACGCTTCCGATGACCATATTTGAAGAGTATGGTCTAATGACTCATATACCATGCTCGCTTAGCCAATGAAAAGTCTTAACCTACCTTATCCAATGATCCAGTTTTTGGCAATAATTTATATTCTGGAACACAGAGAGTCACTCTGATAGAAAGACGTATCTTACCCCAAAGCCAGCCAGGGCTTAGGATACGATCTCTAAATTCTAGTTCAACAATTCATGACATAACAACTGGACCACCGCACCAGTCGCGAATGAGCCATAATAATAAATTGTTCACCTTTTAGACTTGTCAACATCACGAATCTGGGCAGCTCTCTTAGCCTTAGATGCGTCTGGTGCAGACCGCTTATCCTTAAATAGGGGGAGGTCCAGTATATCAGAATAGCTGTAGCTCTCGCAAGTACGTGACTTTTGTCCAACAGTCATCTGTCATTGTCGAAAACAAAGAAGGAAAATTGTGAATAGGCCACGTTCGATATATCAATATTCTAACATGGTTCCGAGGCTTTCGGGTCAAAATTGTAGATTTTTTAAGTTTCTTTTGTCCCTCAATTCCCAAAAGAGACTTGGATACAAAGACAGCATCAAATATAGAAGTCAGTCCTGAAAGCTTTGGAGCCATGCTAGAATATTGATACATCGAATGTGGCCTATTGGGCTGGAGACAAAACAACAGGTGTTGCACATATACTGAAAGCCATGCTTCTCTTTAACACTTTGATTATGTGCGCGGGATTTCTATCACGCCTAGAAATCAGGAGCGAGCAACTTACTTGTTTTAGATAAAACTGCCAGTCATTCAAAGCTTTATCTAATCCTCTTCACAGAAACTTCGAAAACGAAAAGAAGCGGCCGCCATTTCGTTAACAACCGCACACTGCTTAAGGTCACTCACTATCTACAATAGAATAGATGGCGAGTGGCTTATAAATGGAAGTACCCCCGGGGGGAGGGGTACTTCCATATATAAGCCATATAGTTATGTACGATGCGATGCGATAAGATACGATACCATAACGTTATTTCTACAAGGTATTTCCCGTCATTATTCCATTTATATGCTGCTGTGAAGGGCGTGGTTTTCGGGTAGTTTAGTCCGGTATAGGGTAGAGATATCAGACAGTTTTGGTCTAGAATAGGGTACAATTTACCCGGGAAGTGGCAAGTGTATAAATAATTTACCTGGAGTTCTATGATGGAAATTGAAACTCGGAAGTGATTACATAAGATATTTGTTTGGTTAACGTATGCTGGATTACGATAGTGATAAAGTTGCAGCATGGAAAATAGCAAGTCTGGGATAGGGTAGGGTTTTTGGTGCCAATTCCAGAATGGGGTTGCGAAATCAAACTGATAGTGGTCTAGTATAGGATAAAAGTTTCAGTGTCCTACACAAAGACTAACAGGGTCCACACACCCCGAGATTGTGACCTCTCGCATGGGTGACTGTATTGGTATTAAAAAGAGAAATTGCATTTTAATCTCTGACCTCCTCCACTACAGCAGGTGATATTTCGTACTTCCTCTCACTATCCACAATAACTTTCTTAGCATCTCCAATCTCCTCTGCCAGTGATCGCCGTCTCTTTCCAGCAGATTGATCCTTAATTGTGCGACGTCTGTCCTTTGACTTTTCCACACTCTTTTGGTGATCAGCGCCTGGCAATATTACCGAACAAGCGGTTTCAAGCTCTTGGATAAAAGACCGTTGTTTCTCGCCAGTTGATGAGCCAGGAGTGGATGACGATTGTTTGATCACTCGCCGCCTTTCAGAGGCCTTCTTCTCGAACTGTTTGGTCTTAGAATGCCCATCGATAACTGATTTGGCGATAGCGATGCTGTCAGCAAACGAGGTTCTTCTTTGGGAAGTTTGCTGTTTGATAATCTTCCTCCTTTCCACATTTCGAGGGTCCCTCTTCTTGTCGTCAGAAATAACGTCATCCTTTGTCTTTTCCTTGCCCTTGTAGTGTGCGCTTGTGGTTTGATAAGCTTGCACCCCTCCACGGGAGTAGGCCTGCCTGTCACTCACAGGTACATTGGGGCTATTTCCTGCCATAAAAGAAGTTGATGATTGATTGAATCTTCACCACTGTTTTAACGAATGAAATGAATTAACCAAAATTACCAAAAAACAAAAAAAACAACAACAAAAAAACAAAACAGGATTGGCCGTGCTTTGTTCTGTGCATCTCTTTTGTTCTGTTTATAAAACACGCGAGGAAGTAACAAGAGCACAAAGGAAGAATAGGGTGAAATATCAGCCTTCGACTGCTTTCACTCCGACTCCTTCAGCACAATACAGGGTAAATTTCAGGTACATTAAGATACTGAACGTCAACCGCCATGTAAATTAAGTATATTGACCAAAAAGGCCAAAAGGTACGCATATTGTAACCTAACCTATTGATTTGAAAATGTTTTTGCACCTGGATTCACTGACGTAGGTTCCGGCCGATAAGTTGAGTAGTAAAGCTGAGGTTGACTTGCTGGAGGTTGGTTTCTATCCACTCTGATACTCTGGAGGTCATGGCCATCACCCTGCCCAGATTCCACGTCTCTGTTGTTCACTCGCTGGGATAACTGTTGATAATACTCTCTCAGTGGCCTGAGCAAAAACATAACAATGCATTAATTGAGTCTGTTGAAGTCATTTGTATAGGTAATAATACGGTTTCGAGTTCAACTTTGAACTGTTTTGCACGAGTAAACTTTTTGAAAAACTCACAAGTGCACATTAACTCCAAAGTGAACGTAAAAAATCGTATTATTACTTATTAATAATATAAACATGAAGAACTTCGCGTGGAGGAGGTGCCAGAAGATCTTTCTTGAAGCCATTTTTCCTCATTCGAGAAAACGTTTTTCAAAGGTTCCGCACAAAAGTTTCTTCATTACTGTACGCGATATCATTGGCTTAGAAAATTTCCTATTGTCCTTCAGTCAATCATAATCCAGAATTACGATGTGTAATTTGCACTGGTGTTGCACTTGAACTGCACTGCTCTCAGCCAATCAGAATCGCGTAATTTTTGCATGTATTATTAACTTTGCAATAATATGTGTGTAAGCTGACTACATGAGTGGCAGCGCTTCCCAGGGAATCATTTTGCTTGGGGTCAAGATTTTTCGGTCACCGAGAATAGTGATGCCTGTGAATCCTAACTAATGTTGGATGAATTTTAGCAAAATAAATTTAAATAATGAAGGGTCCGGATATGTGTAGCTCGTGGTGGTGGTAGCTACATGTTTATAACATCCAAGCAAGAGTATAGAAATAACATAAGAAAGCACATAATTTTAACTTACCAAGCAAACGTGAAACAGGCAGCCATCAATAATACCACCAACAGTCCTCCAACGACGAATAACGTAATTAGAACCCTAGCAACAGCTCCTTCACTTTCCTTTTCTGAATTTTTCCTTTTTCCTTTCTTGGTATGAACACCCTGATTACCAAGTGACTCCAATCTAATATTGAGATTTACATGACCATTTTTCCCATGAGATTTCTTTGGGATTTCCAGTGGCAAACCATTCGCTTTTTTTGTCTCGAATTCCTTGTCTTTGAAAAGAAGCTTTTTCATAACCACAGTATTGGGATATTTTGTGGGCAATTTCAATTTCTGTTTTTTAACTGTGTCCTGTTCAGGGGCTTCCACTGATGGGACAGATTCTGGGTTATCTTGCGAGGATAACTGAGATCGTTCCGGCAGCATTACTTTGGATTCCACTGCTCCTGGAACTCCAGCAGTATCTGACTCAATATCCGGTGATGAAAATACATTGTGCTTCAATTCAGGTTCACGAGTTTGAGGTGATCCAGCGTCCCACTCAATGGCAGACAATGGCACTTTATCTGCTTGTGATTCAGGGTCCGCATCTTCAGGAGCACTGGAACCCCATTTAGTGTCCGATGACAGATTATCTGTTTCTGATTGAAGCTCCATATCTTCAGGTGCACTGTTACTCACTAGGTCATCAATCTCTGGACCCTGTTCGTTTGCATTCATGGTTATCCCATGCATTGACTTTAGCAATCCACGTAAATGAGCATCTCTCACTTTAGAAGAATGATGGCTGGCATTCTTTAATTCCTTATGAAAAGAGGCCAATAGGCTTGGTCTTGATTTCAGCAGGTGTGCAACTTTCTTGGAAAGATGTTTTCCCAAATTGATGTGCTTGAGTTTCAGCAGTTTGTTCAATTCACTTGAAATGACCAACTCTTTGCTATCGACATTCTTTTTTTGGGTACCCCACTCAGTGTCCAATGATAGCTTATCTGTTTCTAATTGAGGCTCCATATCTTCAGGTTTGCCAGAATCCCAATCAGTGTTGGATCCTGACAGTTCGTCTTCCTCTGATTCAGGGTCCTCATCTTCAGGTTCACCAGAGACCCTGTCAGTGTCTGATCCTAACACTTCGTCTGTCTCTGATTCAGGCTCCATATCTTCTGGTTCACCATAGTCCCAGTCAGTGTCCGATCCTGACAGTTCGTCTGTCTCTGATTCAGGGTCCTCATCTTCAGGTTCACCAGAGTCCCAGTCAATGCCCGATCTTGACAGTCCGTCTGATTCAGGGCCCTTATCTCCAATTTTACCAGAGTCCCAATCATTGCCCAACGCTGACAGTTCATCTGTCTCTGATTTAGGGTCCTCATCTCCAGATGCACCAGAGTCCCAATCAATGCCCAATCCTGACTGTTCTTTTGTCTCTGATTCAGGGTCTTCATCTTCAGGTTCACCAGAACCCCAGTCAGTGCCCGATCCTAACAGTTCGTCTGTCTCTGATTCAGGGTCCATATCTTCAGGTTCACCAGAGTCCCAATCAGTGTCTGATCCTGACAGTTCGTCTCTCTCTGATTCAGGTTCCTCTTCTCCAGGTTCAGCAGAGTCCCAGTCAGTGTCCGATCCTGACATTTCATCTGTCTCTGATTCAGGGTCCTCATCTTCAGGTTCACCAGAGTCCCAATCAGTATCCGATGCTGAGAGTTTGTCTGTCTCTGATACAGGGTTCTCATCTTCAGGTTCATTAGAGTCCCAATTAGTTTCCGATCCTGACAGTTCTTCTGTCTCTGATTCAGGGTCCATATCTTCAGGTTCACTAGAGTCCCAATCAGTGTCTGATCCTGACAGCTCGTCTGTCTCTGATTCAGTGTCCTCTTCTGCGGTTTCACCAGAGTCCCAATCAGTGTCCGATCCTGACAGTTCATCTGTCTCTGATTCAGGCTCTATATCTTCAGGTTCACCAAAGTTCCAATGAGTGTTCGATCCTGACAGTTCGCCTGTCTCTGATTCAGGGTCCTCTTCCCCAGGTTCACCGGAGTCCCAATCAATGTCTGATCCTGACAGTTTGTCTGACTCTGATTCAGGGTCTTCATCTTCAGGTTTACCAGAGTCCCAATCAGTGTCTGATCCTGACGGTTCGTCTGTTTCTGATTCAGGGTTCTCTTTTCCATGTTCACTAGAGTCCCAGTGAGTGTCTGATCCTGATAGTTCATCTGTCTCTGATTCAGGCTCCATATCTTCAGGTTCACCAGAGTCCCAATCAGTGTCTGATCCTGACAGTTCGTCTGTCTCTGATTCAGGGTCCTCATCTATAGGTTCACCAGAGTCCCAATTAGTGTCCGATCCTGACAGTTCTTCTGTCTCTGATTCAGGGTGTTCATCTCCAGGTTCACCAGAGTCCAAGTCATTGTCAGATTCTGAAACTTTATCTGTTTTTGTTTCAGGTTCTATACCTTTAAGGGCACTTGGATTCCCCTATAACAGTAAAAACTCACAATATAACAATAGTGGCAATATTTACGTAAAGAACCCAGGTTCTATGATATGAAGGATAAAAAACAATGATTTTAACATTCCGATTTCTCCGCAATGATTCGTCTAATTTGTTTGAAACTTCAGAATATGTTTATTTCATACTTAGTAAACACATTGAACTCAAATGAAAAAAATGTCAAAATTTTGGTTCGTTTGAACTTTAAACGCTTTACAGGGAACCTGTAGATGCATAGACAGAATAGGACTAGGTTAAGATCGGAAAAATTACGTTTGCCCAAAAGTGACTAAGATGGGGTTTATAACTCACAGGCCACAAAATAGACTATAATGGGGCAGGGGTTCCGAGAGGTCAGTGGTACATACCAAGCAAAAAGTAACCTCGCTACCCCCAGGGGTGAATGCATGCATATAAATTTACTGATTAAGGTGACTTATGTTTAGGTTAATTCAGTATCAGGGGATGAATTTCAATGCATTTATGCTATTGGTTAAGATAACTTATGTTAAGGTTCATTAAGGTCAAACTCAATATCAGAGGGTGAATGGACATTTATGTCTTGATCAGGTACCTTATGGTGAGGTTCATGCCTCTCATGGGCCAGATTTGCTTCAGGGTTATCAGATCCAGAAGGTTTGTGAGCCACAGTGCCAGCATTTGTCAAGTCAGCAAAACTGTTAATCACTTGGTCATCCATCTCTGGACCCTGTTTGTTTGAATTCATGGTTGTCCCATGCACAGACTTTGGAAATCCATGTAACTGAGCATCTCTCACTTTAGAAGAATGATAGCTGGCATCCTTTAGTTCCTTATTAAAAGAAGCCAGTAGCCTTGGTCTTGATTTCAGGAGATGTGCAACTTTCTTGGAAAGATGTTTTCCCAAATGGATGTGCTTGAGCTTAAGCAGTTTGTTCAATTCACTTGAAATGGACAACTCTTTGCTGTTGACAATCCCTTTTTGGGTGGCCCAAGATGGGGTATTAGAAGGTTGTTTTCCACTGGCATGTGAGCCAGTTCCAGTAAAATCATCTCTGGTCCCCTCAGGCCTGTGTTTAGCAGAGTCTGAAGCAAACCCAGGAGAAATATTTGTCACTTCGGGATTTCTTGATGGTATAGATTTCCCTAGGGAAACAAAATATAAGTAAGTATTTGTAATAACAGTGAGAGTATCAAAGTAACTGAACCAAACTAATCCTTTCCTTTATCAACATCAGAACCAGCAATGCATATTAATAAATATTTCTAGTCCATTCCTTGGAAGTTATAACTCACATGAAATGAACAAACCTTTGTGGTTGGCAATCCGTTTTTGAATACCCCAAGAATACCCTGGTTTGTCATTGGCATATGAGCCAGTTCCAGTAAAATCATCTGTGGTCCCCTCAGGCCTGTGTTTAACAGAGTCTGAAGCAAACCCAGGAGAAATATTTGCCACCTCGGGATTTCTTGATGGTATAGATTTCCCTAGGGAAACAAAATATAAGTAAGTATTTGTATCAACAGCAAGAGTATCAAAGTAACTGAACCAAACTAATTCCTTCCTTCATCTACATCACAACCAGCAATGTATATTAATCATTACGCAAATGCTGTAATCTGATTGGTTGAGCCATTGAACACTATCAGCCATTAGTGTGGTTGGAGGTCGTCTAGGAAATGGCGACGGTTTTCTTCCTTTTTCCAAAGTTTTACACGAAAAGTTTGATGCAAATGGATAATTAAATTCCTGAGAAGTCTAAACCAAGGACACTTAGGGTTTCTTGACTTTTAAAAACATTGAAATTATTGAAAAAACTCATGTGCGTGCACGCACAACTTCAATTTTAAATGACCATTCAATGTGAGCGATCTTTTTCAGGTGCAAAGTTTAATAATACGTTGAGAAATAATTGGAAACCGTTATTTGAAGTAAATTTTAGTAAGAATTCTACTAAAACAAGTAGATTATGCGCTCTCGATTTCTATGAGATGATAGTTGATTCGGCCTTTGGCCTCATCAACTATCACCCAGGGGCGCCCCTGACTATCACCACATAAAAATATCGAGCTCATAATCTAATTGTTGATTTAATTTAGTATAATTTCCAGGGGTGAATATAAGAATTGGACAAGCTGAATGGTCGCAAATCTCATCATATGACGTTTTATTATATGGAGAAGAGTGTTTTACTGGGAACTAAACCACTCGTAGATTCCATACGCCACTTCATCCGGGACCCGAGTGACGTATTTTCCGTATGTCACCTTTGTGAGTGTCGTTGTCGGAAACGTCTTGTTAGCATGTTGCGTGACAAATAGGGCATGGCGATTTCACATTGATGTAAACTGAGCTAGTAGATAAGAATTAACAATTACTGGAAATTCCTGTGTGACCAAACTAAGATAGCTAATACAAGAATAGGATCGAGTAGAATTACGGACAGTTCGAGAATTGTACTTGATGTGATTAAATGGTGACTGTGTGATTAAAATACAAACG
>Ga0126339_10002920_pt1 | contig 12347 bp, 5 predicted proteins | sample OrbTmetagenome_2_FD_92532 | JGI IMG/M metagenome (GOLD analysis project Ga0126339, IMG submission 92532) | Coral microbial communities from Petempiche,Puerto Morelos, Mexico - Orbicella T R C metagenome | ecosystem: Host-associated > Invertebrates > Cnidaria > Coral | place: Petempiche,Puerto... | reverse complement strand
TATTATTATTATTATTATTAATTTAATGATTTAGCTTATGTTTCAACTCAGTTCTTTCCTGGAAATTTTTTTTTACCCTAGTCCATGAACTACTGATTAAAAGCTAACATTATTAGCCGCCTTCGAGAACATTACGCCTTTTTATCTAATGTACATTTACGCTAAGTAATGCCTGTGCATCCAGTACAAAGCAAGCTAAAGTTCGTTCTCAGATCTTTCGCTGTACTAGGGGGAGAGAGGGCCCTGGGGGTGAGATTGGATGACACGCTGGAATACTCTCTCACTAACTAGACACAAATACTTAGTAATAAAGTAACGATATTCTTCAGATTACAAGCTCGTAAGACCAAGGAATCTTTCTCAGGCAAAACTGAATTAATTCTGCAATTTTGGAACTTGACATTCGTACAAGATTTTCTTTACCTGATCTGCGCAGGCGTACAAGAGCATTTTAAAATGCAAATGTGTAAAACGACATGTAAAACATTGCGAATTACAAAAATACAAAACTGTCAACTTTTACAAATAAAGGTAATGTACGAAAGAAGAATTCAGAAGAAAAATTGGAAAAGAGTCGAAGCTGATCAAATATTCGTGATAATTCAGCAAAAACAAGTCTAAACAGTTTATCTTTGAGGTCCATACGATCAAGGCGTTTCTTACTGCGACAAGAATTCAATGAACTAAAGTTTGAAAACCGGAGAAGCATTATTAGGCGCATCAAATACTGGTATTCGCTTTTAAGCGAACAAGAAATGACTATGGGGGCTTTTGGCCCTCGTAATACAAGTCATTTTAACACGAAAATAAAGTAACTATGGCGGTAGCACGCGCCACCGCATGGCAATCAACCTGCCTTGAGCAATTATCAGTTACAGACTAGTCTACGTAGATCGGCGTGTCTAAAGAAAACTTACTCCTTATGCTCAGGTGCGAAAACAATCGTTAAATCGCGATAATTGTAGTTTAAACTTTGCAAATTTACTACCATGGCATTTAAAGCTTTTTCAGACAAGTTGGAGTAATCGCGCACCAATATGTCAGTGTTATGTTATGACAAATGAGAATATACGGCACGGAATGCCAATTCAGAGACCATCGCCCATCGTAATAGATCCTACGTTATAGGAAATAAAGTTGTACATACTTAAGCTGGGATCTCACAGCACACTTTAGAACGTTCTTAGAAGACTTGCTTTTAAGTGAAGTACAGGCTTAATTCACATTCTTACCATGAAAACTCCTCGTTTTCGCCATTTTAACCGGCTGCAAAGGTGCTCATGCTAATATTTATTCAAAAGATGCGGGGTAATATTCTCAATGTGTCTTAAGCATTCAATTCTGTCAGGCGGTTTGTGAACATCTGCCCGTACTCTAGATCTACAAACTCTAACTGGTTAACTCGCTGCCTTTGTTTGGGCAGGAGGCCCGGACTCTTTAACAAAAATACACTTCCTGTCACTTTGCCGAGAATGAAGTGAAAAAGCAGTCTTTTTAAGTTCTGTTCTAGTAGTTATTAGGTTTAGTATAGTGGCGAGGTTCTGCACGGCGTTGGATCCGTCAAAATGGCTTCTACAGTGTTCTATCTCGCCGTCCTTTCACTGGTCGTGATCTGCACACTTGCTGGGTAAGAAACGAACGGTAGATAAGTTAAGAGTAAGAAATAAGTCTAGGGCAGCCCGCATTAGCTACAATATCAAATATTAGTTATTAGCTTTAGTTTAGTGGCGAGGTTCCACACAACACTGGATCCGTCAAAACGTCGCAAAAAGTTATCCACACATTTTTATCTTGCCATTATCTCAGTGTTGGCTGCGATCAGTAAGACTTCTCCATTTGTTTGTTATTTATATTATTATCATCAGCAAAATAGCAGTGTTGGCTCGGAACGGCCGGGCGACTTGAGAGGAAACAGTTGTAAGCTTCTGAACAAAATATAACAAAGCAGGGGGTGATTTTTTTCTCGCCTGGTATAAAGGGTGAAACTCTCCGAATTGTTAACAAGTGTTCTAATTGTACTGTTGTATTTGAAATTTCCAAGAAAGCGTAAACGCTGTTCAGATATTCAATCGATAGCAGGTATCACCAACTAAGATCAGAAACGTTTTTAATAGATTTACACTCCGACGGAAGTAAAACATGAACAATTTGTTCCAAGCGGGAGGTACGATCTACCACGAGGGAAGGAAGAAAGCCTCTAATTGCTGCGTAACCGACGCAATAGTGATCAACTTATAGACTCTCTTTAAAATATCAGTACAAAGCTAAGCAGACAGGTAAGGAGAATTGAGAAAATCATCAGCTGGAAGATATTGTCTTCATATACTACCAAATTCTCACAGCTATCATTAAAGAAACATATGGAAGTCAAAAATGAGAATGTATATTTAATCTTAGCGATACATACTTAAAGACTGCGTCTTCCGCCGTACGGAGTTCATAATTTGCACTTTCATAGTGTATAAACTATAGCGCATTTATGATGACAGAAATTATGCTCAAATGCACCACTTGTCTCCAAAAGCTATTTCTTTAATTGACAGTTCAATTTATATATTCAACTAATGGAGGTTGTTTTAAATAGAAAACCAACCGTATGCTGGCTTGTATGTACGGTTAAATGTTTCTAAAGTAGCTGAGGGCAACGAAACCGGGCCAGTGAAGCTTATATTGTTGATAAATCCGCGAATTGCGTGCAGCGGTTGTACTATTACGCCGGGCAAATAAACTGTAAAAATTTTGAAAACGATCGTAGAAAGTCAGAGTCTGCGGTATGTTCTCTCTAAGAACTAACTAAAATATGCTTCTGCTGTTTTTGACTCAATAACGTAATGCATTCGTGAGCACTTTAAGTAGGAAAACATGCGGCAGGTATTATATTAAACATACTGGTGAAATAGCTAATTATGCTTTTATAGCTATCCGCTGTTATAGATACAGGTAATGTGTTTTTAAGACTTCCTTTTTACTTTTATTTAAAAGTGTCTATATATAGTTTTGGACCCCAAACCTAGCCTGTAAATAAACAGAGTTTGTGAATTCATTTTTCGACAAATTTAAAACACGAGAAATGAAAATAATCTATTTGTGTTCCGCGTGCGTGTTTAGGCCATATAGCTGCAGCTGCTTTGAACAAAGAGTGTGTTTTCAAATGTTTGACTATTAACTAGCATAAGGACGCCACTTTCCTAATTGGTTTGAAAAATGAATTCAGGTTTCCCACTAGCAATAACAACGCCTCCTTTTTGTTCTGGTTGGTAAATTGAGATGTTTTTGAGTCCTTCATTTACTTAAGTTTCTTTTTACTGTTTATCTTAATATTCTTTAAGATAATTGATACTGAGCTAGACATCAAAGAGAATTTACGAGCAGCAGTCTTCTATCAAAGAAATCCGGCCCAAAAAAAAATTAGTTGTTATATAAAATTTGAACTTTTGAATTTAGATAGTTAGACATTTCCTGAATGTGTGACGAAAAAAAAAAAAGAAAAGCGCGTCAAAGATAGATAGATAGCGCGTGATCGTGTAAAAGAGTGAGAGTCAAAGGGCGTGAACGTGGAATGGTGTGAGCGTGTAAAAGTGTGAGCGTGCAAAAGCGTGAGTGTGTAAAAGTGTGAGCGTCAAACATCGTGTGAGCGTGTAAGTGTGAGAGCTAAAAAGCATGAGTGTTGCAGGACACATTAAGAACTAAAAGGTGCGAGAATTAAAAATAAATAAATCAACAACCAGTCAAGCTACAAAGGCAAGGTGTCAGTGGGCAGTCAATGATGAGGCGCCCGCACGCAGCTGTTTTGTTTTCTTGTCTTTAAAAACATGTTAACTCTTGATTTATAACTCTGTTGGATGGCTTGGCAGTAATGACTCACCCTCCCTTTTCTTTCAGCTATAATCATTAACACTGTTGACCTTTTTGTTAAATGGGCGTAGTCTATATGGGGCCTCTGTAATGAAAAATCATTTATTTATCTCAGCTTCAGTTTAGAAAACACTTTTGTTCTCCAGAAGTTTAAAAACGTACCAAATCACAAAAAACCCTGTTCAATGGTTTTGTATTGAATAACAATATATTCGAAAATTACAGGAACCAGTAAGGAGACGTGAGATGACTAACGATAGCGAGGATTACGATATGATGGAAAAACTTGAGAAACTTGAACTCAAACAAACTTGAGAACGCGAGGCTCGTGTTTTCAGCCGAGTTTATAATATATCATTTATCCGGTGAAATTTTCCAAATATCTTTTCGCAACTTACAGCACCTTTGAGGGTTTGCCATCTCTTTAATTTCATAAGGTGAAGAAGATTTCTCAGTTTTATTTCAGTTTTAAGGGGGCACTCGGCACATGGCATGATTGTATGAAGGTTATCAACACTGTATAGACGTTTAACTTTTTTATTACTAATTTTCAGGGACAAAGTTATTCGTGTCACACCGAAAAGCTCAAATGAAGTCGACTTTCTATCTTCGTTGGAAAGCAGACAGGATCTTGAGGTAGGTCTTAAGGAGGGCCCGGGAGAACTCCGATATGAAAGGTCGGAGATGCTCGTCAGAAAATTTGAATTAAACTCCTAAAGGAGAACAATCTGGGCGCGGCTCCAGCTTTATTTTACCCCTAAAAGATACTTTTTGACAACGGACATGACAGCGTTTTTTATTATTTCTTCCAGAAGAATTCTAAAAGATACCTTAAGAGTTAAAAAATATAGGCGGTTTCGTCCTGAACATCCACAGTGAGACTAAAATCCGTGATTTACACCCCTAAGCGAGACGATAGGCATCCCCCATCTTTTCACATGGGGATCTTCCCAGGGATTGAGGGCCGGGCACAGGGGAAGGAAAATTATCTCCACGCTCTACACAATAACTACTTAGATAGGCAAAAACCTAAAGTAGAAAATTCAAGAAATGAAAAATAATTCCCTCACGATAAAGCATCGTAACTTATCTAAAATAATTCTACAACACTAAGGACCATTCCAAGTCATCCAAGTGTGACCGCTATATCCAGTGAAGTTGGGATTGAGTCCGAAGGAAAATTGTTCCAAGAACTTGGATTTTGTGTTACTTGAGCGAAGGGTCAATATACAGGCTAAGGGATGTACAGCGGGAATTTTTTTTTTGGTAAGCACGAGAAGAACACGAAGTCTTCATGAACATGACAGGATGTTTACTGTGGGAACATTCGGATTCTCCGGTATAGCGGGCTTATTTTCATGCTTTCTCAGAGACGTTCAACATTTTATTTTGGATAAAAATTCATTATACTGAACGTATAATTGGGGACTCCCAGTTCAGACTGGATCACAAGATTTTCTAAAATTAGTCACTTGCGAGGAAAAAGTTACTGGTATTCCGCCATTTTATCATATTACTAATTAGGTCAAGAGAACACGTAAAATAGAGCGGTTTTCAATTGAGTGTCGGAAAAACCAAAACCAAACCAATTACATACCAATTAGACTATTCAGCCAATATCAAACCGTAGAAAAACCAAAACCAAAGTAATTGTCTAATTACTTTCAACACTCAAATGAAAAACCAGAAACTGCAAGGGACCGCATATGATAAACGCTGCCAACGTGGGATCTGGCTGGCGTTACATATCTTCGCTACACAGTGCTGACGAGCCCCAAGAAGGGCGAAACAGCTGTCCACTGTTGCGATCCTACTTTTATCGGTTCTTGTCATGTTGGTGTCTCGAAACGTTTTTCACGTAGTATCAGCCTTGCAGTCTATTGTTTGTCTTCACTTAAATGAAAACCGCTCTATGAGCCCGTATTGAATTGTAGAGTCATAATTGTTTTTCGTCTTTCACATACGCCTTATGCTCCCAGTAGGGGGAATACTCCTATCTAGAAAGGACCGGAGTGCTTGTCGGAAATTTTGAAAAGAACCCCCAAGACGTACCAGGATGCTGTTTTATGGGGGTGATTTAAATTTTTTTCATCCCTAAGAGGTACTAATTCTAAAACAAAACATTATCTCAGCATTATAGTTTTTGGGCTCGATACCCTAAAAGGTATCACTAAGGCTCCCGCTGTGGATGTCCTGTGGCTAAACACCCTAAGAGGCGCCAAGACCACCTGTTTAACCCCTAAAAGGTACGACCAGCACCCCTGTTTTTTTTATATGGGAGTCCCCCACCGGGGCTTATGCAGTCGGTACGATTTTCGGGTGATGCTGTATGTATTACAAAAACTAGAAGCAGAAATAATAGAAAATGACATGATAATGGAAAGATAAGTCACTAACCTCGTGGCTCAGGAAAATATACACAACTCGCAAAATATCCACTCATATTATATGTTAAATCATTGAATAAGGTGTACGTATTTCATGGTCTTGTAGCTTGATTTCTGGAAGGCGCCACAGAAGCCCGACCTCCCCGTTGATATTCACGTGACAGATGAAGCATACAAGGTGCTGGCTGTTATGCTGAAAGAACAAAATATTCAGTTTCAAATAGTAATCGTTGATGTTGAGAAGATGATGCACGATGAAAGGCGTGAAGTACAGACACGTGGTATAGAGTTCGGCTTTCAGTACAACAGATATCATCCTTTAGATGAGGTAATACGAGTATTTATTAACCTAGCGGTACGAATACGGTGGAAATTCAAACGATCTAATTCAGCACAATAGTGCCAATTTAACGCACTGAGGGTCCATGGCCTTATTTATCCCCTCACCGGGGGAGATACTCCCTTATTCAGGCTATATAGGTATGTGCGGCCCCAAAGGGTATGGGGTTTTTAGCCGTTCTGGTCAGAAATAGGGTATCGATTTTGGCCATTTTGGTCTCAAATGGGATATAGTTTTAGCACTCTTGTCTTGAATTGGGTGTGTTTTTAGAAGAAGCTACTTTTTCCACATTACCGCCATCGGTAAGACCATCAAAAAGGGCCCTTCACAATGCCTTCAGAACGGTCTGAAATAGGGAACTAATAAGGAAGGTCTGAAACAGGGTATCGATTTAATGGTCAGAGGCCCGTTTGTTGAAGGTCCCGAAATGTTTCGCACCCGGAAAGCCATAGCAAAATCTCAAACGTTATGGTTGCAGAGCTGTGTTATTCCCATATTCTTAACATAAACAGAAGATCTCGTCATATAAGAAACTTCAGGCGCATACCCTTCTCTGTTTTTAGATACGCATTAATTAAAATTGGCTTTGCAGGCCCGAAAAGTTTTTAGGGCTTTCGAGAAACGGACCCCAGGTCTTAAAAAGGGCATCGAATTTTTGGTCAGGTCATAGATAGGGTAGGGAAAACTTGCAAATTTTGGTCTTAAATAGGGTAAGGGTTTTGAGAAGTGGGTCGCACACCCCCACCCAATTTTTCTGGGAGTACCCTTCCCCCGCCCCCCTCCTTGTGAAGCTATTTGAGTACAATGTTTGCCGAAAAAAATTAAATAACTATTTTAGTCCACACTGTGACTCTTTTCAGCCCGTGGGTCCATATTAACCGACGCAAACCAGAGTTTTGGCCCTATTTTAGAAAACAAATTAGATCCCAAATATTTGTGTTTATGTTATCCCTGCAGGTAAAAATTTTAACATATCAGTCCAAGTTGAACAACAGGAACTTTTGTCTTTTTTTCTAGATTGTACAAGAGTTGAGAGACCTAGCACACACACATTCAGGAATGGCTCATCTGTTTAGTGTGGGTAAATCTTATGAAGGACGTCACCAGCATGCTATTAAGGTAAAGCCTCTCCTGTATAACATAGAGCGGTTTTCATTTGAGTGAGTATTTTTTTTTTGTATTCAAAGTTTTTTTTTTTTTGAAATGTTGCAGCTAAAAGGCCAATCTTCACCAAACAAACCTGTTTTCTTCATGAACTGTGGAATTCATGCGAGGGAATGGGTATCACCTGCAACTTGTATGTACATGATCAAACAGGTTTGTGACTGCTTGCATTGTAACTGGTTTTCGACCGGGCTGGACGGAAATAAGTAAAATACCATTAGTAACATTTCAATCAACTCAAGTTTGGGTTCAAAAAAACGTAAAGTAGATTCTTTGGAACTAGGAAAATCATAGTGCATCATAAAATGTCACTAAATCGTTGATGCTGCAGTGATTAAAAAAGAGAAAATATGACCAGCCAAGAATCCATTTGCCTAAGGTCCGCGACAAATGAATTTGTGTGTTGTGTGACAACGTGCCTTGATTGATCTTTGTTTGTTTGTAGATCGTCTCAAAATACGGACGAGACTCCAACGTGACAGAGATGCTGAACAAGATGGATTTCGTTATCATGCCTGTGCTGAACGTCGATGGCTATGCGTACACTTGGCAATCAGTTTGTATACATTGTCATAAATTAGTATTTTTTTTTTATATCGAGTACTAGGGAGAAGACGCATCTTAAATTTTTTGTTAGCATTCTTGAGTTTTATAAGAGTCAGGTTGGTTGATGTAACCATATTGGGTCAATTGTCTTCATATTTTAAATTTCGCGCTATCTTTTGATAGAAACAATCAACGATGCCTTGTAAAATCGAACAAGCTTGTGCCTTCGTTCCAGAGTGCGCTCAGTGTTTTCTTATTCCAAAATAAGGCGAAAAAGAAGTTAGCTTGCTACACTTAATTATCTAACTAAGCGTTACCATGGTTTCTGCGTAGTGAAAAGCGCGCTTAAGGTTGTGGTGGTTTGCGCCTTTGTTGCGTCTTTCACACTCACGCTTGTGGGTTTGTTTTGTTCAAGTTTTTAAGAAGAGCAGATGCTGTTTGTAGCCTACAACAGTGGCGGATCTAGGGGAGGGGTCCGGGGGGCTCAGTTGCCCCCCCCCCCCACTTTATTTTCGATAAAAAAAAGAAGAAATAACAGAAGGAAGATAAGCCGGCAAGGCAAGCAAAACACCCGCCCCCCGCTAGCTCAAGGTCTGGATCCGCCACTGTGTATTAAACTTCTTACGTCAGTAATGCTGTTAGGCAACTATATTGTATATATTTTTATAGGATGACTACAGTCATAGGTTCTGGAGAAAGACGCGTAAACCAAACCTCGGAACCAGTTGTGTTGGAACAGACCCAAACAGAAACTGGGACTACAAATGGGGACGTAAGTACAGGGTTCATCTGTATGCAAAACTGAGGCGTGGTGGCCTTGTGGCTTATGTGGCTTGTGAGGAAATACACAAGCGGGAGGACTCATGCAAGAATCCAACACCAAAAAGCCAGGGGAATTTAGGAGGGAACCCATCGGAAGCCTTCGGTGGAACGTAGGTCAAAATAAGCGAAAACGTATTTTGAAAGCTAGAAAAAAGGAAGGGAACTCACAGGAAATGCACAGGGAATACACGGGGCATGCAACACACGAACAAATGCAACGGTGCAACAGACGAGCAAACGCATGGTGAAATACACAGCCGACCCCCCGGTGTGTTCCAATCGAACGTCAGGGAAATACATATAGAAGGAAGCCCCCCCGGGCATTAACACAGGGGGAATGTACCTAATTGTTTATAGGGGAAAGTGAAGGAAGGAGGCCCACCGGGGCATCCATGGGAGAACAAACTAGGAAATCTTTGTTCCCGAATTCTCATTGGAATTCTCACTGGCATGCTTGATTCAGTATTGATATTCGGGTGAGAAAATGCTTACTGATCAATGTTTTCTCTATGTTGCGTTAGTTCCAGGTGCCAGTTCTGATCCCTGTAACGATGCGTATCGCGGAACTCAGCCATTTACTGAAATAGAAGTGAAGAATGTGGCGGATTACTTGAGGGAAAACCGAAAGCGAATAGCCGGCTACATGGACATACACGCCTACAGTCAACTCTGGATGATACCCTGGGGATACACCGAAGATCCAACGGACGACCATGACGAACTGGTACGATAACTGAAACATGCAATTATAGTCACCATTTTGGCTTCTGAAGCGTTACATCACCAATGTGAAGATTTAACGCTAAAACCCGACCTCTTTGTTCGTCTGTTTTCATGATTGGTCGAACATATAGCTCCCCTTAACCGGCTAGCAAAATTAAACTTTGATTTCATAGTTTCAGTTGACCGATTTCTTATTTTTTCGCTTCTTCTTCTTCATTAGATAAGAACGCAGAATTTTGCTCATTTGAAAGACCACATCAAAAAGAGAAATTCTCCGATGATGTTTCAGAAACGCTCAAATTAGCCGCCATTTTTCACACCACTCGCACTAGGCTTCCCTCTCTTTAATTGTCATTCACACTACCTGCAACACTGGTACGTCTACTTACACAATTTACAACTATAATACAACTTCAAAAGTCCCTTATATTATTAACAAAACTTGTTATACAATTCAATTACTTATGCACTACTTACACTACTTACAATACGATGCAATTACAATACCACAATTTGCCTAACTTACTCAACAAAACAATACGATTACTTATGTAACTTACGATACTAATACTTACACTACTTATATATTAGGAGTACTGACGCTACTTACATTCATATTATAGTCTAACAATGAGCAACAAAATAAAAGATGCATTCATACTGAAATAGAAAAGCAACAAAATAAGATGGGTACTAGTCTTCTCTCGGTTGACATGGACTTGTGACGTAGGGTAAGGAACACCTGACTTCGCTTTCTATTTCAGAGGTACTTTTCATCAGGAAAGACATAATTTAGGGTTAGTTTACAGAACACCAAGCTAGATCTTGCTGTCTTGATGTCTCAGGGCAACGGGTTTCTGAATCTACGTCATGAAGTGAGCCCTCGCTTTCCTGATCAGCTGGAGGGGTGCACCAAATAAATGTAGAGTTTAAAAATGTCATAAAACGTTCGAATGGAAAATGGTTTTCAGAGAACGTCGACCGCGTTCCGTTTCTACGTAGTATTACAATGGGCAAGGGTGCTAGAGGAAGGGTGAATGATAGACGGCGGGCAAGCGTGCTAGTTTCATTAAAGAACTCTTTCAATTCTAAATTATAAAATGGTAGTTTTCGAAGACACGCTAAAAATCTTACTATTTTTATTTATATTGAGAAAATAAAGATATTTTTTTGGTAGTATTTCAATGAGAAAGTGAAAATATATTATGGCATGGGTACTTTTTCTTTTACCTTATTTCAGATGAGAGTCAGCAAGGAAGGAGTTAAAGCCATAAGAAGGGCTGGTTACGGGACTCTTTACAAATATGGACCATCCTCTGTCATCATCTGTAAGTCACAGAAAATTTTAATGAAAATTCTACAATTTATATTATGTACATAACAAAGGAGAGCTAGGAAATGAATTGATCAACACCTTGAAACACAGCATGGCAACATCAAAGCAAAGACTGACCACCTTTTTAAAGTTCTGAGGAAATGCAACGGCAAGTTCCATTGCTTAGTCTGCTAGCTGTTGAACATAAAAGACATCAAGCTTTCTCTTAACACACAAACCGACTCCGTTCGCGCCAAACTGTTTACGTGACATTTTCGTGCATTTTTTTCCTTACTATGTTCCTTACCTTAGGAACTATTCCCATAGGACCCGGAAATATTTTATGTATTGTTTCATATTTTATATATTCGTATTACACCTTATCCTTTTTCGCTTTTTAACTTGATAATGGCGTAACCTGGCGCCGAAACGTCGTTCACTTTTTTAAATGTGTTTTAAAAATCTTCTAGCGTTTAACTTCTTGGTAAATTATCTCCTTGGTTTTTTTTTTATTTTTAACTTTTTTGGGGGAGGTGGGGAGGGGAGGGTGGTGGCTATTAAAGATAATTAGACACCACTGGGGAAGGGGATGTTTATCTTAACTACCAGAGCGGTGTTAAATTAAATGTAGTTGTTATGGCACCTTTTCATTGCAATTGTCGTAGTCAAGAAATTCAATGAGGTTAACTTCTGTAGAAGAGGTAAAATAAATAAAACGCGTTGGAAATTAAACGTATACTAGCAGTGATGGGGGTTCTCCTCAGCCTCCCAGCTGAATTTTTAATCTTTATAAACATTAGAAAATATTTCACTTGCTCAAGAATTTACATTTTAGATCTAAAACATTCCAGTTTTGGAAGTGAAAGAATAATAATAATAATAATAATAATAATAATAATAATAATAAAATTAAAATTGCTAGGTAGAACTCTGGAGGCAAACATTTCCAAATTGGAAAAAGATATAAATCACAAGCGTGAGAACTAGTTAAGCTTCTGAACCCGAGAGGGGGGGGGGGGGGAACCCCCAAAATAAAAAGGCCGGGGGGGCCTGTGCGTCCCTTTTAAGCTAAACAACCCGAAAAGTAACCAAAACCCTTTTTTTTAACCCTTAAAAGGAACAAAAACCCCCCCCGGCCCTTTTTAATTTGGATTTTCCCCCCCCCCCCCTCTCGGGTTCAGAAGCTTAACTAGTT
>Ga0126339_10002919_pt1 | contig 12349 bp, 10 predicted proteins | sample OrbTmetagenome_2_FD_92532 | JGI IMG/M metagenome (GOLD analysis project Ga0126339, IMG submission 92532) | Coral microbial communities from Petempiche,Puerto Morelos, Mexico - Orbicella T R C metagenome | ecosystem: Host-associated > Invertebrates > Cnidaria > Coral | place: Petempiche,Puerto... | reverse complement strand
TAAGATGCTATTGTTTTTATGTGAGATACAAAAGCGAGGTACACGGCTACCGCAGTGAAATCACGTATGTCATTTGTAGTAGAGATGAGACCAAACGTCTAAATTTCAGTAAGACCTAGAAAAGACCAAAGCTACGAAAGCAAATTTGGGTCTCTGGTAATGTTTAGATCGGTGCTTGGCGACGTTGTTTATCAAACATTAACGCCCCAATTTTCATGTCTTTCAGGCAAATCTCATGGTATCCCAGTGGTTCTACTTGTTCTTGAGGGAGGCCCAAACACAATCCTGACGGTGTTGGAATCTGTAACGAGTACCCCAGCTGTGCCTGTCGTCATTGCCGAGGGCAGCGGAAGGGCTGCCGATATCTTAGCGCATGCTCATGGCCTTGTCACATCAAATGATGGGTGCGTGTTTGAGGTTAAATTTACAGAAACAAGTAAAATGTTTTTCATTTTTTTTTTCAATTAAAGGGTTGCACACATTTTTGCGTGTTCACAGAACCGACATGGAAGACATGTCCGAGGTTGTTGAACACAGACAGCTTCTTATGAGAATTCAAAAAGCCTTCCCAGAATGCAACGAGACGAAATGTTATGCAATTTACCATGACGTGCTTAAATGTGTGGGGAACAAGAGATATGTAAGTTGACAACGAGGTTATAGTTTGAAAGAAACATTACCTATTCAGTTGTTAAAACTGTAGTAATGCTTATAGTTGGGTAAAATACACATAACAATCTATGAAACAGAAAGTACAGAAGTAGTATTGTCAGTTAATTATTTTAAGATATCTTCATGTTGATGTTTATCCAGGTAGCATTAGAGCAGGTTTCGGTTGAGTGTCGCAAAACCAAAACCAAAGTAATAGCTCTAGCCAATCACAAAGTACACAGACGACACAGAGAACCAATCAAAACTCGAGGTAGTTTTACTCGAGTAAAACGAGTGCGAGTGAGTTACAATGGTTTTGGTCTTACTTTCTGATTGGATGAAAAAGGGGCGCGAATTGTTTAAGCCACTCGTGTAGCGTAGTTGATGCAAAACTACTAACTTTTTGACAGTTAACTATTCGATAGTTGCGACCATGTCATTTTCGGTGTGGATATAGACTATTTGTTTTGTAAAAATATCGCGGATCCGTTACCAGGATTGATCATGATGATATAGGATATAGCGTTCTCTGGTACTTTTTACCAGAGAACGCTATATCCTATATTTGTTTTGACTTGTTCTCTTCTAGATAACAATATTCCGAATGGACGAGGATGGTATCGAGATCGACAGAGCGATACTGAGAGCTCTATTGAAAGGTTTGAAAAAACGTCCGTTTTTACCGAAACCATATTTGGGTTAATGACCAAGCTTGTTCGGTCAAGGTGTTCCTTTCTTTGCGTGTTTATGGATAAAATGCGCCACCTGTTAATACTGTTTAATTAATTAATCGACATCCTCTCGGAAAAAAAATCCGAGTTCCAGATGGAATTTGAACCCACAACCCTCCGTGATCTAGCCAGAGGCACTAACCCATGAGCGTCCGGCTAGATCACGGAGAGTCGTGGGTTCAAATCCCATCTGGGACTCGGATTTTTTCCCGAGTGGAAGTCATTCGTACATTTATTATTCCTTATAATAATTAATTGATTAATTAATTAATTAATTAGTTAATTAAGAGATGATTTGTTGTACTAAAGTTTGCTCATGAGGCGTCGTGCACGAGGAAGCAACAAATCTAAGCAAAGAGGCAAAAAGAAGAACAACAAACCTAACCAACCAAGTAAAAGGAACAACGGGCTAGTGAACCGATACATGAAATGACTGCCAACTTGAAAGCCTTGTGCCATTCCACTCTAAATTTTATTTCATAACAAAAGCGTTTTAAGACTAAGACTTTGCAGTGAGGCTTTGTTTGTTTATAGTCTCATAAGAAAGATATCTAAAGTAGGGTTTCAAGGCTCTCCTCGTGAAAACAATAAACTGGAGAGATTCAGGGATTCAGCACACTGTGTGCAGTTCCTACCATATTGTTAGTTGTTAGTGGGGTTTTGTCTTGTTGTTTATAGCACAGCACGCATCCGCCGCAGACCAGTTGAGTTTGGCCCTGATATGGAACCGAGCCGATATTGCCCGAACAGAAATCTTCACAGAAGATCAAAAGTGGGAGGTATGGATAAGTGAAATAAATGGATACATTTTGCATTTTAAGCTGGTCAGGAAACCTATAAGAGTGATAAACTCTCCCTTTAAACATTAGACTTGCTTATCATGCGATCTGGTGTCATGTCGTGTCGTTTTGGTGTCGTTTGGATGAATTTTTTTTGCCTATTGAAAAAACAAAGTTAACTTGAGACGTAAAGTTTCGTTTCCGTTGTATTTCTGAGGAGAGGTACCGAAACATTATTTTGAGGAAACCGCCAAGATTGCTATTAAGTGAAATCAGTGGACTAATCTACGTCTGCTTTGCGTGAGTAGAACTCTCGGCGATTTTTATTGGTCAAAACAACTTCTTTCAGCAGTCTATATATGTGCCCAAGGTGAAAGTAATTCTCAATGCCAAGAAAAGTAGTATTTATTTTTTTTAATCGTTTTATCAGATGGATGCTTTGGAGGATGCGATGATGGATGCTCTAGTTAACAATCGAGTGGAGTTTGTTAATCTGCTGTTGGAGAATGGTGTCAGTATGAACAAATTTCTGACGTCAACTCGACTAGAGGAACTATACAAAGCGGTGAGTGCAAGATTCAAGGAGCCGACTTTTAACGCAACATTGTTGGGTTAAAAGTCGATATCGTGTAGCTTGGCTTACAGGGCGACTTTCACCGCTGAAAGAGAGAAACATTTCAAAATAAACATAATAGACTTAAAAGTCCCAGCTGGCGGGAGGCAGACCAGTTGGCTATTTACAAGCATGACGGAAGAGTTGAACTAGGGTCTACCGAGAAACAACTCCAGCTTGGTGGTCAGAGCGGGACTTGAACCGGCGACCTCCAGATTTCAAGTCCGACGCCCTAACCACTTGGCCACGCTGCCTCCGCGTTATTTTACTTTCACGCTATTTTACTTCCATCAAAATTCCAAGTCCATGTTTAATTCTGAAACCTTCCAATGTGATTTTCCGTTAAACTATTCGGTTTCTCTTTAGAGGAGGAAGTCTTCTTCAAGTGCTGTATTCAGACAATTGATCGGCATGGAAAAGGTAGGTCTGGGGAAGAAATCCTTTGCTTGTGGTGTAATTATCGAGTAAGGAGCAGCACTAAAATGTTAGTTTTTCTGCAGGTAGATTCCTGTCGGATTACCCTTTCCGATGTAAACCATGTCATTCGGCGATTGCTAGGAAGCACATACAAAGGACACGGAGAGAACTTTAACACGATCACAAGGGTAAGTCGCGTATTTTTATTTTGGCGTAAAATCAAATCTATCGGCGTACAGTCCATGACCGTGGTATCTCACGAAAATAAGTTCATTTGTCGTTACAATGCCCAAAACTTCATTTTGTTTGTTATTAGCTAAGATTTTATCATTAAACGAATTAAGTCTCAAACATCAGAAAATTCATTTTAAACCTTTAAACATCTTCACGCAGTGGCATCAGAATTTATTCAGTGCTCTCTAGCTAAGTTTCTGATCCACTCATAAGCACAGTTTGTTGTCGAAAGCCTCAGTTTCTTACAGTTGTTTCTTTTAAAGGCTTTTGATATGGCTAACTCGACCATGTTTGTGGATGGACACCGAGACCACATGGCGAACGCAGTTCACGTGATCAACCCATACAACGAGTTGCTGATGTGGTCAGTGCTGTGCAATATGCAGAAAATGGCGCTCTTTATGTGGGAGCGAGGGGACGAGAATCTGGCGCGGGCACTAGTGGCGGGAAAATTATACTACGTCATGGCTAAGTTGACTGAGCGTGACGAGGCGAAGACGGATATCACTGACGAGCTTTACGCGCATGTCGAGTGAGTTTTCTTGGCCGCTGGTCAGTCCTGATATTTCCGTTGGCGTTTATGGTTGTCATAGGCGTTTTTAGCGATCCCCATCAGTTATTTTGATTTCTTAGGGGTGAAAAGTCTTACTCCTGGGACCCTTTCTCGAAAGCCGGGGGAAAATTTTGGGCCCGCAAAGCCAATTTTTTGTTCATTTGTATCTAAAAACGGAGAAGTGTATACGCCTGAAATTTCTTGTATGAAGGGAACCTCTGTCCATATTAAGAATATTTGAATAGAACAGCTCTGCAGTCAAGCATTGCCATACCATACAACGCCGGACTATTCTATACCATACTGCACCCCACCTCTCAACGATGCACTTCACAATAAGGCCACACAGTACTACACAAGCGTGCGTGCTGCACCGTACTACGAATCCGACTAAATTTCTTACCACATTTGCAATTCGTGTTTATACTTAGAGAGTTTAAACGACTGGCTTTGGGGGTGTTAGATCAATGCTTTCAAACAAACGAAGAGCTCACTCAGCAGCTGCTGACTTATCACTTGGAGAACTGGGGAGAACAAACATGTCTGGCACTTGCTGTCGCCATTGAATACGAGGAATTTCTAGCTCATGCTAGTTGCCAGGCTCTTCTCACCGATATATGGACGGGAGCAATGAAGAATGCGCACAGGTCTTCTATTAAGGTGAGAGAATGAGACGCAGTTTTAACGAGATAAAACTCTAGTGCTTATTATTAGGGCTCTAGCAGCAGCTGGGTAAACGTATTTACCTGCGTAAACGTATTTAAGAACGTTCTTAGCTCAAGAGAAGTTTTTTCTCAGGGATATGGTAAGAAACAAGGAGAAGAAAACGGATAAAGAGCCTGCCAGCACCGTTTACAATTCTGAATGGCGCGACCAAATTACTGCTTGTTCGAGATTTCCATTTTCCTCTCCTTCTATATTTCCACGCGAAAAGCCTGCTTGCAGGCCGGAACATTCTACGGTGCAAAGATCAACTTTGTGGTCTCCAAGTTACCATACTATATATGAAGTTTACAAAAAACATTGCAGAAGAGAGCAGACTGGGGTTAATAGGAAATTTATTGCTTCTCAGTGAACACTTCTGGAATAAATATCGATAAATAGCTCCAAGAACATATTCTGCTTGCTTTTTCTAAACTCAGTTAGCCATACCGACTTTCTGTAAAGAAACTCGTCCGGTTACAAAAAAATGTGTAAGGCTGGGGCTGAGATAAATAACTCCAAGAATAGATTCTGTTTTCTTTTTCCTAAACTCAATTGGCCATACAGACTCTCTGTAGAGAAACTCCACCGGCCATTTACAGACAGGTGTTTGAAGGCTGAGGCTGACTAAAACTGCAACCATTATAGATGCCTTCACTCCCGCGAGTAATAATGCTATACTTTTCTTTATGTCATTAGACCATGCTCGGTCTCCTTATACCACCAACGATATTTTTGCTGGAATTCAAAACAAAACAAGAACTCTTGTCGATGCCAGTAACATCTGAGGAACACGAGCAGGAGCTAGCCACCGAGGAAGTGGAAACGGAGGAGGAGGATGACGAAGAGGAAGCTGAACACGTACAGGAAAACCGCACCTTCGACGGGTCCTGCCGAGCCATGACAGGACAGAATGGGGATATAGAGCTAAGGTGCCTAAATTAACTCTTTTTTCGCAGCACACCATGCAGTAGTGATGTATATTTTAGCAAGAGTCGGGTTTGAAAGAGCCCGATAGGCCACCACGACTGAAAAAGTGCAATTGACAAACGATGGAAATTATAAAGGTTTACTAGAAGAAAGATTTGTTATCCGCTTAACACTAATGGCCAATTTGCTCTGTGAGCTTCTATGAGAAGCGCCTGCAGGGAATTATGGTAGTTGTGTTCATCAAAACAAATATCCAGACCAGGATGATGAGTACAACTACCATGATTCCCTGCAGGCGCATCTAATAGAGGAAATTGGCCATTACTGGCCATAATCTAGCCTTTTACTGTGTTATCTTTGGCGCACGGTTAGGAGGTCTTGGACAAGGGCAAATCACTTACTGTACATAATCAATCACCGTACAACATTGTGTGAAATCACGCGCTTGCAGTTTTGTAGAAGGGACTCAAGGCAGGGTTGATTAGCCGCGTCACGCAAAGACTGGCCGATCGAAAATTGAGTTAAAATTGGCAAAAGGACGTCTTTCAAAGTTTTGAAGTTTCAAGTTTCTTTCAAGTTTCACTGATGACTAAATTCTAGGCTTCGACCGTAACATGCTCTTAACTAGTGATAATCGATCTCTGAATAAGCATAGTAGTTTTCGCACTATTGAAAAAGGAGTTTAATCACGGCTTTTTTTCTCACCAATCAGAACGCTCTCTGTATCACGTGAACTGCACAGAATTCCTACCTACCAGGTGTGGACACAGCAAACTCGTGTCGTGAAACTAAAATGGGGAAGAAAGATCTTAGAGTTTTACAAGGCGCCTGTCACTAAATTCTGGTCTAACGTGGTAAGCAGCTTGTTTTCACTCTGTTCTTGAGAAAAAATATACCTTTGGACTCTAAGAGCCTCGACGTTCAAATTCGGGGCTTTAATTTCATCCACTGAAGTAAGTCAAAATTTATAAGAACTATTGTACCTTGTGTAGCAGAGTAAAAACTGTCACATGAAAGTGCTGCTCAATAGATTTCATTCGCACTAGGGATTTATCCACAGCTTTGATTATACTGATGTAAATAAGATTGCGCAGTTACTAATTTAAAGGCGGAGTTTTGTTTTTTGTATTACAGTTTGCCTACCTGGCGTTCTTGGTCTTGTTCAGTTACGTCATTCTTGTGCGTCAAGAGAACATTCCCTCAATCAGTGAAGTCGTACTCATCATCTTTGTTTGTACATTATTTACTGAGGAAATTAGACAGGTAACGACACATATAAGGATTTTCCAGCAACTTTCGCTCATAGCGTTGCAAAACATCACTTAAGTGCATTACTTGCAAAAAATTTCGGACGATTTTAACTTAGGACAAAAAAGGGTCCGAACTGAAAAAAAACCGTCCGAAATATTTACAATACAGTATAGAACGTTAAAAATAGATCCAAAGCTCTTAGTTTCCTTTATGGAGCGAACTCTAGTTGATACTGCTTGATAGGCGTAAGTGCTAGATATAATTTTTCTTATTTTCTCGTCGGTGTATCTGTAAAACCTTGAGGGTGCAGTAAAGCTGTCATTTTCACAGATGTTGTTTCAGTCTAAAACGTGTCTTGTAGGGGTAAATTTACGTTAGCTTTGTTTCAGCAAAGTGTTAGAAATTTTTGTTCGAAATTTGTCCGAAATGAGATAAGAAGAGTCCGAAATTTTTTTTGCAAGTAATGTACTTGCTTCTGATAAACCTTGATTTTTCTCGTATCAGATTCTGCACTCTGAACCACCAACGCTGGGAAACAAATTCAAAGACTGGGCATCCAGTAAATGGAATCTTCTTGACGGTTTCGCTGTCGTATCATTTTTTGTTGGTCTCGCACTCAGGCTTCACCCAACCACGCGTAGTGCTGGTCACGTGGTCTATTGCCTCGACGTGATGCTGTGGATTATTCGCTTGTTGGACATATTTTCTGTCAGCAAACATTTGGGGCCGTACGTGGTGATGATTGGACGAATGGTAATGTAGTATAGTATTGTATTTATTAGCACTGCCAGCCAGTTTTCGTTAACAAGCCATTTTATAGTTGTGTGCTTAGTTACCTGGCCTATGAATGCAAAGGAGGTTGGAGGTGACCTTGCTTTTATACAGACCTCTCTGCTTTTCTCATTTAAATGCCAGCTAGTTAGCATAAAAACAACTTGATTTACACAGCAAAAGCAGTGAGGTCTTTATTAAACAAGGTCACCTGCAGTCTCGCTGCCATTCAAAGGCCAGGTCACTGAACAGACAGCTGTAAAATGGTCTATTGTTGAAACAATGATACCTAAACAATAAGACGTTTTAAGTCAACAAATCCCGTTTTATCAGTTTTTTTCATAACTTTAAAACTTAACAATGTAATTATAATATTTGTACAATAGTTTCTGTTAGTTTATGTTTGCGCCTACTGCAAAATTTGCGAATGTTTAAAAAAGATAACCGCATCGGCCCATAAAATAAAATTGTTTGTTTTCTTAGTGGTACTAAAAGACCTTTTCGTTCTTTTCTCAGACTGTAGATATGCTGTATTTTCTTCTGATCATGGTCATATTCCTGTTGGCTTATGGAGTAGCTCAGCAAGCTATCCTGTATCCTAACGAGACTGCTTCCTGGTCCATGTTGTCCCGGATCTTCTTCAGACCTTATTTCCAAGTTTATGGAGAGCTGTTCGTGGATCCACCAGATACACGTAACTATTTTCTTTTTCTTAATACACAAAAGATGAATTGGTTAAAAACATTTAACAGGTTAGGGCTCCTGGAAGTCACGCTTGGGTAAGGAACAAACAAGTCTTAAAGTGTGCAAGACTCGTCAAGGCGCGAAAAGAGTTAACCAGGAATTATGTTGTAACTCTCAGTCTTTTCGTTTTACAATGCTGTAAGTTAGAAATGACCTGAATGGTGTGATGGGCTCCTGCATTATAAAGTGCAAGCAGGATATCACCCTCTTTGGGCTTAATGTAAAGACTCTTCTACCGTTCACCGCCAGTGACAATAACGTAACTCCTCAGAAATCCTTGCAGAGTCTATGATTGCATGCCAGTGGTTGTCACCTACGCGCGAAAATTTAAAATAGAGCAACGCGTACCGAAATTTAGAATTCACCAAACAGAGGCTTTGACTTCTGTCCTGTGATCATGCGGTGTATATTCAAGTCTAACTACCTAATCGTACCTGAGCTAATTTGGTCTCGCCATGAGTATGTATTTTTAACTACAAACAATCGCTCTTTCAAACTTGCCTGAGATACCTCTGCAAACATGATCATGTGGTATTATTGTTACCAAAAAGGCATCATTAAGTACGAGTCACGGATTCCGAGAGAAGAATGATCTGATTAAATAACCATTTACAGCAGCAACCAAATAAAACTGAAATTAAGTTGAAATAGACTGTGACTGCAGTAAATTGTGAATTGCCATTTCTTAACAGTTAGCAAGACAAGCACTGCTTTTGATACTCCACGAAATGACGAGCATGGAGACACTATCGTGCTGTTTATCATGGCGTTTTATCTGCTGGTCGCCAATATTCTGCTTCTAAATCTCCTCATAGCCATTTTCAAGTGAGTGTTGAATTTGATTTTTTTTTTCCCGCTAATATGCTGAAAATTCCAACTTTGCTGTAAGATCTTGGTCACAAATTTCAATTTTTGTAAATTTTCAACTTTATTCGGTGGTAATGCTCACAACTTCATCTAAAAGTTTAGAGCGCACCCCGAGACAACAAGGCGAAATAACATGTTCAACAGGTCAACTGGTGTTCACTAATGTGACAAAAGTTAACTGCACTCTAAAAATCACCTGAATTTGCCACTCGAATCACAGATATTTTTATAATAATTTTGTCTTTTCCTTCTCAGCAACACGTTTTCCAGTGTGCAGGCCAACGCAAATCAGATATGGAAGTTTCAACGATATTATTTGGTGATGGAGTACGCACAGAGACCGGTCTTAATACCACCTTTTATCATCCTTAATCACGTGATCCACGCGATAAAGGGCTTATATCGTTGGCTAAAACGCTGTCGAGGTCGAGGACACAGAAACCAAGAAAGTTCTAGTTTTGGACTAAGTACGTAAGATTGCCGTTTTTCTTTTAGTTTAGCGTAGTTGAGAAACAACTTATTTTCTTACTTTAGTGTTTTGTTAACAAAATTGTGACTAGCCACGCGTTATATAAATTATCTGTTTCTGCTTTGGCAGAGCTTTTCCTAGAAACGAACGATCTTCAGAAGATTATGATGTTTGAAGAGCGATGTGTAGATTCCTACTTGAGAGAGAAAGACACATTACTTCACGCTTCTCAAGAGGAGAAAATCAGAGTGATGGGAGACAGGTAAGTGATCACGTGCTAATGTGCGGATTGCGCTTGTTATTCAGTATTAGGGAGTTTAATAATCTAGGACGCGACGCCGAGGACAACGTCGATTAAAAAATTATTTTATATTTTACCTACGAATCTCGCGATACTCTAAAGTCATTTTCTTTTGTTTTAGCGTCAAAACCATCGCGAAATTGAACCTCGGACAGGGCGAAACATTTGCAATAAAAATAAAAAAATTAGCCGTCGTGGCTCACGTTCTCCGAACAACGTAGAATTTGGTCGTTTCACGTTGTTGTTTTGCAGAGGACGGCAAAGAAATGTACCAAGAATTATAACGCACGTCCACAACCATTGTTCTACTCATTAAACCTTTTGTTTAGCGACGTTCCCGTTGCCGTCGCCGTCGTGATTTTCTTAAACTCCCTATTATTAGGTGCTCAATTTTAAAACTGAATGGTAACTTAGTGCATGTTCCTCTTCAGTTGTTAACATTAAATGTTAACGGACTAACGAAGGGATCGAATGACTGACCTAATGAGTGACTGACTGACTGGTTGAATGGCTGACTGTCTGTCTCTCAGTCTGTCTGAGTGGCTGACTGGCTGACGGACGAACGGATGGACAGACAGACAGACAGACGGACGGACGGACGGACGGACGGAGGACAGACGGACAGACGGACGGACAGACGGAGAAACGAACTAACTGGCTGACTGAATTATGGACGGATGGAGGGACTGACTCACTGACTGATTGCCTGCCTGACTGACGGCTTGGCTGTGTAGCGGCTTGAAAGCTTGACTGTCAACCTGAATTAGTGTTTGCTTGACTGCTTGTATTTCTTGCTTAATTAATCCAATTTTACTGATGGTATTTTCTATATTACTGAAACTCACAGGATGGAATCAGTTTCCTGTCAACTCCACGATATGTACAAAGAGACCGTCAGCCAATCCAACTCGGGCAAGAAGTCGATTTCCTCTCTGGATATCCGACTTACTAGACTGGAAGAACACATGCACAAAATTGTTGACATACTGCACGAGTTGGCGGCGCCAGAACCAAAAACAACGCCGAGTGATGTAGAGCCCGCGAGGTCTGGAAGAACTGTATCTTTATCAGACGTTGAACTTACAGGTGAAACATGAACATACCGTGTCCCCATAAACATTTCTTGTTGTTATTTTTGGGAAAACGTAATGAAAGGGATTGACAAATACTTGTAAAATGCTCGTGGCAATTCTGACCCGGCATTTCGTCTCGTCCATGACACTCTTCAGAGACCTTTAAGAATTTAACGAAGAACTTAATGGTCATAAAAATTGTTCCAACATATTAATGATACGTGGTTCATCATAACTTATTATTTGTTTCACATCAAAATGTCTAGGGCATGTTCTGAAATCAATCAAAGTTTCGTTCGTTTTTCACTTGACATGCAATTTCTGATCAAGCCTGTACCCAATTTACATTTGTTTGAAGCTTGTTATCGCTGACTTAATTGAATCCTTGGAGCGAGGAAAAGAATTGAGAGTTCTTGAACATATCAAATTCATTACAGTGTTTACGTGGGATTCATTTCAGGTTCTGGTAGACACAGGCCCCTTTCTCAAAGGTTGTCTTACGAAGGGGCTCTGACGAGTAGAAAGAATGTGGGCCACAAAGAACTTCCAGGTTAGTATATAGTAATGACAGAGTACCATAGGATGAGAAGCCTATAAGCTTACATTACTTGCAGTTGAGAATACTCGACTAAGAAATGACTTTTACAATAATCAGGTTTTCAACTTGACTTATACCATCCTGATCGAGTGGTATACGCGAATGAAATCATTTACGAACTTCATCAGATCACACCCATCTTTCCTTCACTTCCACAAAACGACCTTTTTTTTTCAAAAAAATAAGTCTGACTGTAGCCTGTGCAATATCTATCAAAGCTGAGAAAAACGAGAGAAAAATGGAGAGGATAGAAAAAGCAAAATCTTTCCTCCCCCATTCCTTTATTTGTTTCTCGGGTGGGCGACCCACTCTTCACATCAGGAGATATTTTCATATTTTGCCTCCGAAACTCGCGATACTATTAAGTCATTTACTTTGTTTATCACTGTCAAAACTATCTCGATATTGAATCTGGAACACAGCGGTAAACTTGAAACATAAATTTTAAACATTAGCCCCGGTGGTTCACGCTCTCCACACAATGCAGAAGTTTTGCAGAGGACGGTAAAGAAATCTACCAGGAATTATAACACACGTGCACAGCCATTATTCTGCTCATTATACCTTTTCTTTAGTGACGTCCCTGTTGTCATTGTCGTTGTGGTTTTCTTGAACTCCCTATCAACTGCTAACAGAGTGAATTTTAATTCAAAACAGAGGAATTC
>Ga0126339_10002918_pt1 | contig 12350 bp, 11 predicted proteins | sample OrbTmetagenome_2_FD_92532 | JGI IMG/M metagenome (GOLD analysis project Ga0126339, IMG submission 92532) | Coral microbial communities from Petempiche,Puerto Morelos, Mexico - Orbicella T R C metagenome | ecosystem: Host-associated > Invertebrates > Cnidaria > Coral | place: Petempiche,Puerto... | reverse complement strand
TGCAGATTGTAATGTGGGGGGGGGGGGGGAGGTCATTGAAAGAGTCATTAAAGTAAACACATTTTGCAAGTTAGGCTTGTTTTTCGCAGCAGAAGTGAAAACAAATGGCATCATTGAAAAGCAAGTGCACACGCAAAGGTTTAGTTTTTGGTTGTGATTCTGGACCGTGCAATCAACACTAACCTGGCCTGTTTCATCGGGATGCCAGATGACGTGCTACATAACTGGGACAATTAATGTTCACGAAGACAACTTTTGAATCGCGTTGGCTTGGGGATGTTTACTGTGGGAACAGCTTTATTTCATGGGCTACATTTGTCCTGGGATGTGTTAATTAGTTCCAGTGGAGACAAATAGTTCAATTAACCTCAGCTCTTACACAGACGCTCCCCACCTTAATGTACATGGAACGGCATCAGAAATGTTGTCTACTTTTATTCCTCAGCGGAAATATTAGAATCGGTCGATGGTTGCACGGAGTTTGTTTACGATAAATCAGCTCCGATTGCAAATGTCACCTAATATTCATGCTTCCAGCTGAGAAAACTGAATGTAAGTAATACTTCAAGAAATTAACTTTTGTGCTTAAGCATGACTAGAAAATGTTTAGCGTGAAGTTTGAAGGCAAATGCAAATATTTAGTCCTTTTAAATTTGTGAGTCTAAAGAAACTGCACCGTCACACAACGTATCAAGAAATCATGGTTTATCAGTCGAGAGGACCTCAACTTGCTAACCATATATACACAGGAAAACACTGGGCTTTGTTATTATTTTATATCTGTCCGTAAAACTTTGGTTGTTGATACAAAAATGCTGATTTTAGCAACAGATGGGAGTTGAAAGTAATGAAGTCAATCATGCATAAATTTTCTTCCGACAGTTGCAGACTGCACGGCGCGACACGCACAATGTTTACTAGAACATATGACTAAAATTTCATTTCTGCAGAAATTGTCAGGATTTTCATCCAATCGAAGGAATTTCAATGTGACATAATTTAAATATGTAATTGCAGAAAGTTCTGTTCAAGAACTGGAACTTCGTATGATTGTTGTATAATTGACTGATTGTTCCTTATTCATCCAAGAATTTTGTGCATATACAGAAAGCGAATGTTTACCCACCTTATAATAAATGGCATGTGAACAATAAATATGGCAGCGAGTGTCTGAAAAAGACTAAGACCTAAGGCCTAACACTCCTTCCGAATCTCAAAAACAAGTCAAAATTCACCAAAAAACAACACCCGCTAAGAGAAATCACACTAATGGCCGCTGCACAAAAACACTCAACCTTTTGCCAGTGGAACCCAGTCTACACGCCAAGTAAAAAACACGTGACAAACGCTTTGCTCTCCTGGACAAATAAATAAATATTGCTGGCGTTGACAAAGTGTGGGAAATCCCACACAAAAAAGAAAGACTGACTATTATTTTACAAAGCTTTAAAGATAATGCAGATCCCCCAAGAGAAATAATTGCCCTAGGGCTTGACCAAGAAGCATTCTTTAGTATTGTAATAAGCAATGGTTTAGATAAAAAACAGAATCAGGTTGAAGTCAGAATAATTAACAATTGAAGGGTTTCATGCAAAAAGGGCGTATATCGCTTTTTGGGCCGATTTTCATTTTTTCAGGATCGCACTAATATTTGGTAGACTGACTTGTTTTGACATGAAAAGCATCGCTCCGTAACTGTTTTTGTTGATTTGCGTTTCATTTTCGAAAAATAACGAATGCAAAAAGGTCAGTTTTCCAAGGGCATCTTTAGGAGATCTTTTGTTGCACGAAACCTTTTGTTTCGCTAAATGATGAAGTCACCGAAGCGTGGCATTTGCTGCTAGTTGTTCAAACCAATACAAGTTTTATCGTTCATATAATTACGCTAATCTCTTACTGTTGCTTCGTTAGCACAAGCAAATAAGGTGGTCAATTTTTTTTCCCAGTCTATTTCTCCACTTCTTTCAAAAATGCTGTCGTGCTCACGAAGCTGCCAAAGGTAGCCGTTTAAGTTTGCGTGGCATCAAAATCCACCTTCAGAGGATTCACTCCAAAGGATGCTGCTTGAAAAACTGATTTTTTTTGCATACATTATTTCTCGAAGACGAAGCACAAAAATAAACAGAAACAATTACGAAACACTGATTTCATGTCAAAACAAGTCAGTCTGCCAAAAATTAGCTCAATCCTGCAAAAAATAAAAATCAGCCCAAAAAGCCATATATGCCCTTTTTGTATGAAAGCCTTCAATTATTCGCCGAAGGCAAAGTGAACATTGGCGACTGTTCATCAAGTCAAAAGTCAAGGTGAATATTCGCCAATGTTCACTTCGCCTTTGGTGAATAATTGCATTAGTATAATTTTCAGAGCTGAACAAAGAGGACTACAGAATAGCGGACTAACACATAAAAACACAGACCCAATTGTTTGTTTGCATACTGATATGCAGCCATAGTTTTAATAAAAAGCTTACATGTACATCGATTGTGAATCAATTTACTCCAGTTCAGCAGTAAAACAAACAAGCGAAACACTATGAAAAATACATTCATCCAATACCTTTGTTTTATCGTTGTTGACTTCATTCATTGCTGTCATTGTCGTCTAAAATGAGTGGCTTTAGATTGAAGAAAAATATATTTTGGTCAATCGATCTGACTTGCTAGTGATCAACGTAACCACTGCCTAGCATTCATTTTGAAAATTCTCCATCCTTTCAAATATTCTGGACTTGGAGTGATGTCTTCCGAATAAATGAAAAATTAATTCAGCAACTGTCCACCATGTTTACTTGCTGAGATGGCAAAGGTGGCAAGCTTAGTAACCAGGCCTTGAAATGTGGCATATAAGGAATTGCTCAACCAATCAGATTGCTGGAAACTCTTTGTTCAACTCCGAAATAATACTAAAAACTGTATAAAGGAAATGAAAGTACCCATTAACAGGATCTCCTCAATCATGAGGTTAGTGACTTGACCTCATTATCTAACTGAACAAGAAAAGTAAGTTTTAGATAACTTACCGAATTGCTTCTCGCTGTTCAGCTTCCCTCCTTTTTTTCTGGTCCTGTTTCTTCTCCCTCTGCCTCTTGGAAGCACTTTTTTGTTTTTTTCTCTTGATCTTATCTTTTGGCTGATTTACTTCATCTTCCTTCAATATATTAAACAATATCCACCAGTCAATTCAAGCAGTGCCCAGACTGACCCTCTCCCCCAGTCAAGTATTTTCTTGTTTCCTGATCCCAAGGGTGGGGCATTTGAAATCCAGGGACCACGCATTTAATTATTTTTGGGACAATGCCAGGGGCATTTGACACCCTTGCAGTACTGGTTTTACATGGGCTGAAGAAGAACACAAAAATGATGTTGTTCCCATATCTATTTCATCATGATCAGCTTTTGATCAAATCTGGATCGACAACATTAACAACAACTGGAACTTTTGACTCACATGTGATCAGGCTGCATGTACCTTGAAACATTGAGGGTCTTGGGGAAACAAAACTCACTGTTTCTCTTGGGGCCATGCAGTCATTAAGAGGAAAATGATCATCATTATGAGAAAGCCAAATGTCCAGCTTCTGGCAAGACCTGTATGTCTTAAGTGTGCATGGTAAACAGGGGCATTTTCCTGTGAAGCACATACCAGGAGAAGAAGTATATATGCCCCAAGTGATTCAGGCAATGAAGTACATCAAACAAATATAAGCACTTAACACAAGAATATGAAGAGGGAGGCAGCAAGTCCACTGAAGCAAATTGCAGTGCAATGCCTTTACTGAAAAAGGCTCGGGAAATGTTAGAGGACTTGTAGGAATAATTTCTAATACCATCCCAAATACAAAAAAAAATCCCCATCACACAGGTTCAGAGAATAACTGCAATACCACATTTCAAGATGAAAATTACCGAAATACCGCAAAAATAATTGTCCTATACCGCAATTCCAAAAACATCAATGTATACCTGTAAACTTTTTTTCAGTAAAATGCGTGAGATTTTTCGTCTCCACAGAACCTGAATTTCCGAAGATTGCCGAAGATCTGCAAAGACTTCCGAAGATCGCCGAAGATTTCCGATGACTTCCGATGATTGCCGAAGATTTCCCAATGACTTCCGAGACATGTCATGTCACACAATCTAAACCTAAGTTTGTATCGCGAACTCAATACGCATAACGGAGTAAGCTTGAAGACGCTTTTTTGCTGGACTCACCAACTGTTTTTCGCCGAAAAAAAAAAACTGAATTTCTTTAATCAGCTTTTAAGCAATTACACTTGCTATTGTCAGTTAGGCATGAGAAATTGGTCTGAATGTGTGAGATCACAATGTTAGATCCATAGGCGTGAGACTCACGCATAATGGGTGAGAGTTGGCAGGTATATCAATGTCCCCTTTGACACCCTAGTCACCACAGCAAGCTTGGCAATCACTTTTTGAAAGACTTAACCTAGTGGCTTTTGTTTCTACAGGATTTGAATGGCATGAGCATGTTCTATGATAAACAATGAGTTACCAGTTCATGTTTACACTTGTACACCAATGTCTGCACAAGGTCATTCGGCACCATGTTTGGGGACTTTTGGCTTTGTGACACATTTGACAATGTTGGCATTCAGAGTCGCCACTCCATTACCTTCAAAGAACTCTTTATTTCTTTTATTGCTATTGCCTTAGCAACCACTGTGAGGACTACGGCTTTTTTAGTGTCACACAAGATCACTGTGAAGCTGTAGTTCACATACTCACATCCAGTAGTACCAATTGTTTAACATCTTGTGACACTAATATTTACCTTTTTATATCTGTTGCAAGTTTAACATTGTACTTATATAAGGCAGTGCAATTTCCCAGCATTGAAATGCCCCATCTGATGTTTTATCTCGCTTGCAAGTTGTGCAGTTCTGAGACCTGAGCTTTGCTAATCTGCGATATGAGCCTGACAACGACACCCACAGGTGAGGAATATCTCACGTTAACTGTTAAGACATCCAAGACGGATAAACAGTGTTGTGGGGCTGTTCTCTACACTGGTCATGCCAAACATGTCGTCTGTGCTGTATATGCAGTGAAGCCAAAATTGGCACCTCCAAAAGACACAACCAGATTATCAGCCCAGTGACCCTCACTTTCATCTCTCTTTGGGATCTCCTCTAACCTGCCAATGCCTAATGAACTTTGTTTCTCCTCCACTCTGGCTTACTGGCTAAGACCCCCCTCCCCCCCCCCCCCCCCATCCACCCCTCCAAAACTCAACCATAAACAGACACTACACCCCTCTTTTCTTCCCTGTTTGGGAACCCCTCTCCCTTCACAACCCCAATCAACACTTTTTGTCCCTCCCGCGGGATTTACGGGGTAAACCCCCCCCCCCCCCCCCCCCCAACACAGTGGTCACAACTTACACATTGGAGGGGCCACATCCGTTTCTGTTGTGGGCCTTAAGTGCTAGGTAATCAACTTGCTTGGACAATGGTCTTCGGATTGTTATAAATGCTATATTCGCTTACTCCTGAGCCTCTTTCTCAGGGTACCATGCCAAATTACCCACATAGGACTCACATCCTATCAATATGCAAACTCTTATATTTCCCCTTTCTTAAATATTTCTGGACCACCATCTTTGGGAAGTTGTATTGTGTCCCAGTACAATATAATAAACTGCTCAGTAAAGGCCCAACATGAGTGTTCTCTCTTCATTAATTAATGACACAAGAAGTGGAATTAATATTAATTGAATTTAATGGGGAGTGGCAAGGTTTGCTAGGATCAGGTTTTCCAGTTGAACTTTCGTCATCTTTGCTTGCTCACCATGCATTACAGCCAAATCATGTACCCTACACTCCCTTCCCAAGCAGCTGCATTGTGTCCCTATACAATATACAGAGTATATTAGACTTCTTAGTAAAGGCCAAACATGAGTATTCCTCACTTCATTTATATTTAATTTAGTAATGAGACGTTAAGGTGGCTCCCTAGAGTATTTACAAACACCCTCCCTATAGAGCGCAAGTTAGAAAAGGAAACTTAGTTAATTTCTCTTAAAGTTTTCCCTGTAGAGATATACCAGTATGGGTACTGTTAAAATAAGGCTTATGTTTTGGTTGTCAATTTTTGGATTAAGGCCATTACCACGGCAACATCTCATCTAATGACTGGCAGATATATTCCTCATTTTGACCTAAACTCCTTAATATCTCTACTTTCCTTCGATGAAATTTTTTCATACTTTGCCACATCGTGGAAATGATATTGCCTGACATTTTGAATTAGTGAATTGGTCAAGGTTGTTCAGATGGGTTTTCCAATATTCTTCAAAATATATTAGATTAGCTCTGACAGATTTTAACAAAAATAGGGTATTTTATAGGAATTGTATGTGGTTAGAACTGAGCCGAATTTAAAAAAAAATTCACAGAAGGAAACGCGAGAAAATTAGCATTTATTTGGTCACACTGACATCACAAAAATCAGAAAAACACGATTGGTGTCACGCACGGTTATTTATTTAGGCGCACTCTCGTGTGATGTCATGTATCGCGTGTGAAAAAGCAAGAGTAAATTAGAGCTCTTTTACAGGTTATTTATATAGCTTTTTTGTCATATTTTTTTGGCCCTAGGCTTAAACACATGTTTGAATGGAATGTGCTCTGAAAATGAGTCTCGCATAACATTCTCATGTATACTTCCTGGAGTATGACTTTTGTTAAAACTTTGAATAAATTTCACACATCTCATAACTGAAGACAATGCAGCAAAAGGGACAACGAAAAGAGACAATGCACGTCTTGAGTTTTTCAGTCATATTATTCTAAAAAACATCTAACAAAATTACATTTGTCAGTTCGGTCTCTGATTCAACAAGCATCGACTATGCTTTACTGTACCTTCTGCAGCTTTACATATGTGTAATTATCTGTAATTGTTTAGATTTAGGTACATGGTAATACTGTTGCAGACATGCTGTGCAGCTTTAACTGTTGCTGTTCTAGAAATGATTCAGATTCAGAATGAAACTGTTCGACTTGATCACGTTTTATTTCCAGTGGTTTCATTGGTTCCAGTTGTCAGGGTCACCATCATTGTTCATTTGTTCATTACACCCATTCAACTTATCTGTGAGTCTCATTTCATGAATTTCAGAGTTGTTGATAAATCAGGAGAGCTTATTGAGATTATTTGCAGTGCAAGGGCATTTTTAATAACAAAAAAAAAACAGAGAAAAGATCAAGAACCACATGCACTGAAAGAAGAGTTAATTCAGCAATCCACTCCCATACCCAGAGTCTTGATTGTCTAACATATAATTTCTTTGGTGTAAAAAACAGTCACCAAATTTGAATTTAGTCCTCATTAACTTTTTAAGTTCATAGGGTGAGAAAAAAAACACAGTAGCAGCTAGTTAGAGTCCTCAACAAAAAATGCATTTAAGAAAATCTTTTATTCATCCTATAACTTGATGTGCGGGACCCTTGTTAAAGCAGTAGGATTAAAGTGGAAGATCAAAAATACCTCTGAACCAGAGCCACTACTGCTATCACTGTTGCCCATGTCATCCTCAGTGGATTGCCTCATTGCAGTGCTGCCTGCAGACTTGTTTGACTTGCTGTCTGCCTCCCCATTTTCTCCTCTGACTCCACCCTCTTCTTCTTGATTTTGCTGCGCATTGGCATTTGGGCTAGATGAACTGGGTGCTCTAAGCAACTTCTCTGACTCACAAGTTCTGCCAACTTCAGGCGTAGCAGATTCCGTGGCTATATGTACATTTGTGCATGTCAAAAGGAAGGGTTCTTGTTAATTTGAGATCAGTAAATTATTCATGCAGTAAACATACAGTAAATTTGCAAAAGTATTTGGCCCTATAATGAGCCCTGTCACAAGAAGAAGACTTGTTATGATAAATATATAAGTTTGCAACAATATTTATCTTGTTCATGCTCCATATAGTGTGAAAATTTTCTTGGTAGCTAGATCAGCTACCCAAAAGTAGGCCTCAACCCTCCAAAGGTAAGAAAGGAAAGTTAGCCTGCTGAATCCAAAAGTAACCACTAGTAACAAGGGCCATTACTTTTACAACTTTGTAATACTATGCTTGAGCCTTGTACATAAAGAACATTGACAATCTCTCATAACAACATTCTGTTAAAGACCACTTAAGGCATCCTGAATATTACATAAATTGATAAACCAGGTTAATTACAAGACTATTGAAGAACAAATAATACAGCACATGTATTTGACAGCCACCAAGGGACAATTCTGTCCTTCATATACAATAGGATCTACCTGTAAGCTGATACCCAGTGTTGGATGCCTGCTTAATAGACATTGGCTCTGATTCCCTGGAGTCACTTAAGGGGTGTTCAATAGCTGGTACTAATCCCGATGTTGTGTCAGGAAGTGTCTTCTGCTGCCCTTCAGGTAGCTCCTTTGATAGTTGTAGGTTCTGCAAAGCAGTTGCAGTCACATCATCAACTCCACCAGGGACAGAATCAACTTCATTTCCAACAGACTTCCGTTTTGCAGGTTTCCCTTCTTGTTCACCTTCATCCTTTCTTTTCCTTTGTACTCCATCTGTTGAAAGTAAAGTGGTAACCACACCAGTTAACAGGTCCATAATCATAAAAATTAATGAAAGACAGATGAGACATTCCAGGTACTCTATAAACACAATTAATTATTACAATTAATTGATGATCAGAAAAAAATTATAATCAAATGTATTTAGCACTGTATTCTTCTCTTCCAAAGAAAATCCAAGGCCATATATCATGGAAATCTGGAAACTTTACGGACGGCCAGAAACTATCAGTCAAAAATATATTCCATCTTGTCAGGACCCCACCAATAATGTAAGCTTCTCCCATGATCTAGTGGCCTCCCCCAATCCTGCTAGGAATCCCAGTTTTCAATGGAACTCTCCTGGACAAAATAATGTGTTCAACTCAGGCTAAACTTCTCTGTGATTCTGACTATGATAAGGTTTTACACTTAGTGCATAGTATGTTAAAGGATATATTCACTACGCTCTATATGAAGACAATCCTAAGGAATTATGTGAAATTATGTGAAATTCCCTCTATGATGGGGATATGGATATTTTCTGGAACAACACATTTCACTTTCCTGAGATAATTATTAATACAAGATGGTAAATCTAAGATGGCACATGTTATGATGTCAAAACTAACAAAAGTTGTGTTGTACAGCAAACTGAGGGCTATCAAAACAATCCTTCCACCCCCTTTGTAACACAGACAGACATTGATTTACTTGATATCTCGAGCTTCACCTTTCTGTAAAGTATGCACTTTCAAAAACATTGTTTATTTTTATTTATTTGTTTATTTATTTATTTATTTATTTATTTTTTAACATTTAGGCAGATTTTGCCCGCCTATACTTCCTTATCTGCTACAATTATCAGAATAATGCACCAGTCAGTGCAGGTTCCTGCTTCCTTCCCCCGGGGACCCCTTTCCCCAGGCCCCAGATTAGCGGTGCAATTAATAAGTCACTTATACTTCGAAATAAAATGACTGGTGCATAAATCCCTTTACCTGTAGGAAACAAAAGGAGATAATTATTACCGAAGAATAAGATTAATATATTGAAGACGATCAAAACTATAATACCGCTATGAAGCCACCGGCAACCAAACAAACTCCCGTACATTTGGTAGGGATGGATGACGTCGTTGTTCAGAAACCGAAAGTGAATCAGTCCTTCGACAGAAACAATTTAACTCTTTTTTCTCGAAACTATTTTAGTTCAACAACAACTGGTCCAACTGGTATCAACTTTATATTCACCAGTCTTACCAAGTGAAACGCCTGTGTCTTCCTGAAAGTCAGATTCTTCTACATTCGTTGCGGGTGCCTTGCTGTTGTCGTCAACTGACGGTGAACATGGTGAACTCGGTTCTTCTTTTGCCTTCAATATTTTGCAGCCACATTTAAAGCAGAAATCGTGGTCTTCTCCGAGAAAAGTGTTTCCACACTCTGGACACTTCATTTTCGGTGTCTCAGGACGATGTTTGAGAAACTAATAAAGCCGAATACAGAGACTGTTCGCAGCCCTGCACTGACCCGCTCTTCATCTTCAGCGAGCTTTACCGCATTTCCGTGCGTATTCTCCGAAAGGCGGAAGTGATTCCTGGAAACGAAATCGCCTGGGGATTCTGTCGTCAAAGGGAGGTGGTAAGGGTGGGGTGGGAGGGGAGGGTTAGTGTTTTTTGGTTCTAAAACAGGACGTAACACATCGATAATTCCGATACTCGATCAAAATCGATAAACATCGATAATAATCAATCGATTAATATCGGAAATCGATCAAAATCGATGGCCCAGTTCTTTGTGATTATCGATTTTGATCGATTATATCGGGAACTGAGGAAAAGCAACTTTCAAAATCAATCCTGACGTGTGACGCTGAAAGAATTGCAGTCACTTCCCCTCCCAGTTGTTTCGCTAACGGTTAGTGAGATCAGTTCGCTAACGTTGATTTTAGAACAAAGAATATAACACCATCACTCCGCGAAGAAATATACGTTTGCAAACTAACTTAACACGTTCGGTAGCCCAGCGGTTAGCGACACATTCACGCCTGCAGCATAATCTGGCATAATGCATCTGAGCCTGTGCAACAAAGCAGGCAAAACACAAGCACAAAAAGAAAAATAACAAGTTTTGAAGCAGCCCAATAGAATCAAGGTACCTGTATGAAGAAAAAAAAATGAAATTTAAATGACGCAGGTAGACCCCCTCCCCCAGTATCCTCTCCTTTTCATATGGCGCCTCGCTCGCGCTCGAGTTGTACAGTATTTTTCATTCGAATGCAAACTGTTTTGGCTGCTCCACGCCATGGTATAACAGTATAAGTAACCTCGGCTATGAAACTGATAAAGGTGCACTAGCCCGGTTGACGAACGACTACATTTTCGTAACGTAATGAATGGATCGGTTTTTAATGAAAATTATATTTTTGTCGAGAATCATGGCTTACGCCTGCTTACGAAATGTGTTTCCTAAGCTAGGGTTTTACGCTTGAGGTCACCAATGTAAGGTGAGAGGCGACGGTTTAACAAGCTACGCCTGTAATAAGTCAGTGCCCCCTTTTCGTGACTCGTATACAGTATTCCTAATGCCTTGATATCACTCTCAACACTACTGTTTCGATCAAATTGGCTTCCTGAGTATATTATTAGCGGGTGTTTTGTCGCGGTATCCCGACAGTTTCTCAAAATCGATAGAAATCTATACCCGATACTTAAACTACTGTGATTATCGATTTCGATCGATTAATTTGCTTAGTCCGTTGATTATTATCGATTGAAATCGAGTAATATCGATTTATCAATTAGGTTTCCAATGATCGATTTCGATCGATGCGTTACGTCCCGTCTAAAGAAAAGTCACGTCGACGAGTTTAGTTTAGTTTAGTTTGCAAAGTGCACGACTGCAATGTCTTTTTTGTCTGAAACTTTATTTTGTCTTCACTCTTTGCCGAAAAGTAACACCGAATTATCATTAAAAAGCAGATTTCAAAGAAAAGACCAAAGTCCTGATGTGATCATCAGTTTTACGCTTATACTTAGCCCGCAGAACAGGATTTTCCGTGGTTTTTGGCAAAGTTCCAGTAACATGCGCGTGAAAGGAGAAGCGAAAAATATTGCGTGTACGGCACACAGAGTTGCATTGTGGTGTGAGCTGAGTGTTGCAATGTTTGCGTTGAAAAGATATATACATTTGGCTGGACCTCTATAAGAAAGATATTAAGAGGTCCCTGTAAGACTTTCTACGACATTGTCATCCATAATTGGACCATAACCAAAGACGAATATAAAAGAAAAAAATATCTGCTGGAGTCTTTGTGTGATCTCGTGAGCTGTCACCCTCTTCCCTGGCGTGAACAAACCATGACAACCATCATGCCTGTCACACATCACACAACAACGCGATTTGAGACGTCACGTGACCGATGTGGTCGCCCGACTTCACGAGATTTGTTTGGGCTCAGAAAATAAAGCGAACTGAGGGGATAATGGACGCGTATATCGGATACCATGAGCACAGCCGTCAGAGATTTCATACTGCATGACATAGATATCAGTTGAGATCGTTCACAAGAGGCTCGGGATATGGGAGACATGTCGACAGAAAGATCGCCGAGAGGGAGACCAAGGAAAATTTCCGAGAACGTTCGCGAACTGCACGCTGTACTGACAAGAGTACTCAACAACGAAGATCGAACGTTTTTAATTCAATCACTAAACCAATATCAAAGAGAAAAGAATGTCAACAATCTTGTGGCATCTCTCAAGTCAGTCCTCGATACACCAAGAAAGAGAGA
>Ga0126339_10002917_pt1 | contig 12351 bp, 4 predicted proteins | sample OrbTmetagenome_2_FD_92532 | JGI IMG/M metagenome (GOLD analysis project Ga0126339, IMG submission 92532) | Coral microbial communities from Petempiche,Puerto Morelos, Mexico - Orbicella T R C metagenome | ecosystem: Host-associated > Invertebrates > Cnidaria > Coral | place: Petempiche,Puerto... | reverse complement strand
GCGCTCTTGGCTCAAATTGACTCGGTCGCTTATAGAGAACAAATGAGATTAATCCATCGCACCATGATAATGAAAATACTACTCTGAACCTTTAACTTGCATGCATTTTTATGTTCGATTGGGAAAGATGTTAATTGATATTTACGTTTTATTGTTATTCTTATTTTTTTGAGGATGGCTGGATTACTTGCTCTCACGATTAATTTATCAAGCAAAAGCTTTTGTGATGAACGCTTCCAGAAATCACGGAGAGGTCGCTGAACGGATGGATTCGATTAAGCGCCGTTTGGTCCAGATTGAAGAAAGAGAAACTGAAATGATGGAAGAGCTTGGTAACCACTTGGAGGCTCGTGTCAAGAGCGCTGTTGATGAGCTCTCCGAGCATCTTAAGTCGGATGATGTCAAAGCTCGCTTCACTACCTGGACCTTAGACGAAGTTCCAAAGGCAGAGGGCTCCTGGGAAGAAACTAACAGCAAAATCACGAAAGCGTTAGAAAAACGGCTTCGAGAAATCATCGAGCATTGGGAAGAACATCACCAAGTATTTTCAGATGCTCGCAAGTCCCTTGTGCAACGCTCTAAGCAGCGGTACAACATTGTTGTAGGGCAACTGAGGAATCTCCAGTGTGCTGTAACAAATGATGACCTGGATGTTCCCGAAACTGTTCCTCCTAAACAAGGCTTAACTATGGCGGAAAAGGTTGTCATCGGCGTCACTAGTCTAATATGGGTTCCAGTTTCCCTAGTTACGCTGTTGATTGGCGCCCCTGTGATCGGCATACTTGCGATTAAAAACAAACTGAAAAATAGAAGTAACATCAAGAAATACGAAAGAGACAAATGTGCTTTTATGGCTGAAGCATCCGCAGACTACCTCGATGATGCAACAAACGAAAGCGAGCTCAAGGTGTTCGTGGAGAACCAAGTGAATGAGGCTAAGCTGTGTCTGGAACAAATTGAAGCCCGTATTTCCGAGCTGATCGAGGCTGACAAGATGTTATGTAAAGAACTCGGCGATGTAAGGCTTTCACAGATAGAGAAACAAGCATTGTACCAACCAATCGTGGATGAAGCTTCTGATATCAGGAGACATCTGGCGGCACTTGCATTAAATGGCATCCGTGCCATTGACATCAGCAGCGAGGAGTCAGACTGGAAAGAAGAGAGTTAAGATAGATTACTTTTGTTCAGTCCTATTAAAGCAGTTGTGTAGACCACATGTCCCGATTCATCGCCTACTCTATAGTAGTACTCCAAACCAGAATACACAACAGGTGTATAAATCCCTCCACTTTGGTCTGGAACAAAGTGTGCTTTGGAAATCCGAAGGGAGAGACATGCAACGAAATTTCAGTCAGCTCGCGATACAGATTTTTGTTTTTGAGCAGATGAACGCAGCAGAAAAACCATTACATATTCTAAAGAATAGAAAACTCCTTGTTAAAACTATATATAGTTTGAAATAGGTTGTTTGCTTGCCTATATCGAAGGTATATATGTTTAAAGCGTTTTTCCCAAATGTGCAGTTTACAATTAGTCGGGAAATATATGCTATGGTATAGAGACTAAGGGTTTCCCGCGACACTTGCTGCCAACTGTGCCACGACCATTACATGACTGATCATTAAGTAAAATGGATCGGGCAGGGGTTAAAGATTTCATAGTGGTCACAGGCAAATTGGTCAAATCAATGATCCACTGTCTGCAGGTCACTGCTTTTTTAATGTTCCTCATGTCCTTACTGATCCTATATGTCAAAGCGTGTATCAAAAAAATATATCCAGTACATTTTACATTTCCCCCGTTTTTATACCTCCCTAAACTTAACGTCAAAAGTACCAGGTACCTTTGTCTTTGAGTGCTTGGAACCGCTACTAGATTCAAAAATCGTGTACGTCTAACCCGTTCATTGTTATCAACAGGCTGCAACCCTTCTAAACTGAATCTTTGCTTTGACCAGTCAACTTCCCTTCTTTGGAGCCGTCATGTAATCTGGTGCATAGGTCTACAATCAGGACGTGAGAGTTGACGAAAAGTAAATTTCCACCAGGGGTACTAAAAGGAGGTGAAAGACTAAATAGATGTTTCTTGTTGGCTGGAAAAACCAGCATTTTATTACACAGCGCTCTCACGTCGTTACATCTCACTGAATTTATTTAGGTATAGGAGAGTTGGTGGATCCCTTTAAGAGGGAGGGGAACAAAACAATAGACGACCCCCCTTCTCGATACTTATCTGAAGATGTGTGGAGTGAGAATGCTTTCCACTCTCTATGATCGTGTCCCACGGGTATTAAAGCTGAGCTCTGCAATTTACGCTTTCTTTTCGAGTATTGTGAATAACTGGTAATTAATGTTCCCCCTCCTGCTAGCGAACTTCCTCGGAATTGTTTGGTTTGATGTATGGGGGCATGAAATATTTATTTTCTGGCCCGAACACACTCTAATTTAGGTGAGGTGTCTCCGCATGAGGAGGTCTTTGGTTTGTATTTTTACATTTTTACATTTGAAATTTGGAAAATTTGTTTGAATATTGTAATTTCAAGTATGAATTCTACAGATTGGTGACTGTTTTTTTTGTTAGTTTAGTTTAACTTAGGTAATTTGCTTTAACTTTGGCCTATTCTGAAACGGGAGCACTCTTCTACGTTGGATGGCGCCGTGCATTAAAGGTAGGAGCGCTGTTCCCTTTCAGAAATGGTCCAAGTTAAAATTAGTCAATTCTTGCTCAGTAAAGAATGTTTGTATGCACCGGTCGTTATGTCTAGAGCTGAGAAACGCAGGAAAATTAATACAACGAGCAGAACAAACTGGCAGACAAATTAAAGTTTGTTTATTAATATATTTATCAAACAGCGCAGCAGTAAATTACACCATTATACACTTCATTGTGTTCCATTTATTCACAAATAACATACTCTATATCCGTGGTACGTTACACCATAGTGCATTATGCTGTACCACATTTCATTTTGACTTCTACTTTAATTTGCTTACGTTTTTCTTTAACTAACTACTTATTCTTATAGCTCCGTCAATTTCAAGAGTGATCATCTTCCCTGGTCATTCACTTATACACAAACAGCCAAAAACTAGCCATAAAAGTGGACGACATTCCGTATCGTCATGACGGAACTATATTTCTATGAAGGCTCATAATTTCTTCTTGAGCTGAGGCAAAATGATTATCAAAAGTGAAAAGTGAACTGATCAACATGACACGAGCGTAGGACAAAGAAAAATCTGCGTCCCCGACAGGAATTTAACCCATGATCTCCCGAGCACCGGGCGGGCACTCTATCCACTGAGCTACGAGAACTCATGGAGAAGAAGGTAATTTAACTGAGTTCATATGTGACAGGCAGGGCGCTTTTATGTAGGGCGGTGAAACGAGCGGGTCCGAGCTAAAAGGTGTGATGTAGTAGACTGGGGTCTACTAAAACGAGCAGATTCCGCTTACTTACACTGGAACTTAGATTTCTAAAGAAATTCCACGAAACTCCCTTCTATATGAAGAAGGAAGGCTTTTGGTGCACTTTTGTTCTGAGGCAATGGGGAAAGGTTGAACCTTACTTTTACTTTTACTTTTAGTTAAGTTTAACTATCAGCCTGTATGTTTATGTTCTAATTTTCTTGGAACAATTTTAGAAATAGCATGTACACGTCATCGCTTCTGCGTGCATTGCATGCCGTTTATTTACTATGTTATGTAAAAGCTATCGATCTTCAACATATGTAAAATTTAGAGTGGAGTAATGTGGAGTACTCGTAAAAGAAGCAGCGGATCACGACTTGGTCATGATAAGCGGGACATACCTGCATTCGACACTGTCTTCACTCAAATTTGGGTAGCCTTCGACGAAACTACTTAAGCGTCATTACAACGGACATAAACGAATTGACTTTTGGGTCTAAAGCATAAAAAAAGGCTTTTGAAAATACACCACTGATGGCTCAAAAATAAAGACAGAAAAGTTGGTTTCTGGTTCGTCGAGAGGAGATTTTTGGCAGCCATTGATCTCACCGGAAGCGCGGAAGAAGCGCTCGTGCCAGTCTTTCTCCGCATCACACATTGGACCAAGAGCGGACTGCCCGTTTCACCGCCCGGCCTTTTTCCGCCTTGGTGACAGCCGTCCTGCATATTGCTAGGATCAGCACTGTCGAAGCCGATAACGCAAACCTATCTCTGCAAATACAAGCTTAAGCCTATTTTTATAACCTTATGATGCATTGAAATATCCGTGATCGTCAATATATAAGGTGGCTCACAAAGGTTTGTGGCATTTCTTAACACCTTTTCTTTAATTAATCACTGCTACCGCTCTTTTTTTCAGCTAATGCCGTAATAATGACTCAAAAAATTTCCTATCATCGTTAAAAAATAATTTGGGTAATTTTTGGGTTGCAAAATATCTCCATAGCTGCAGTTGTGTCGTCAGCAAACTGCAGTAGATTAGTTTCCACGCCGTTAATTTCTATTCCTCCTATGTTTTCCTGAGCTCTGACAGCAATGGCCAAAATTTCGACTGCGATCAAAAAAAAGGTGCGGATGAAGCGGGTCTCCTTGTCGCGCTAAAAAGAGGGCTATCCATTTACTGGGAAAGCCAATATCATTTAGTCTATTTTATTCCCGAAAATGATTTATCCGAGCTCCATGCATTTTACCTGTTGAAATTGTAAAAGAATTTCAAACTAGCTTTAATATTTAATTTTTGATGGAATGGAAAAGACAAAGTTATTCGCCTCTCAACTTATCCACCTTATGAATTTGGTGGTCTTAAAATTATAGATTATTAAAGTACGTATGGTTAAAGCTTTACGGTTGAGTTGGATACAAATAATTCCTGACAACTAAGAATTGTAATGGCTTTTGGAAGTCTTATTGCAATTACCTTTTAAAACGTCAAGGAGGACAAATTTTGTTGGAATGCAATTGTAGCACCGATCAAATCAATATTCCACCATCCTTCAAAAATCAACTCCTGACATGGTACGCAGCAAAAAATAGGAGAAATTGCTTACCTTAATAATAGTTGTAAATACATTATTTGGAAAAATAAGGAAATAGTTGCTTTTATTGCTGGTAAAAGTGTGTTCTATAAAAATACTTTGTTAAGGGAATTACTGAAGTATACAAATGACCTGTTATTTGACATCAATCATGTTGAGTCCTTCAATATCATGAAACAAAAGTGAATAGTTAAATAACTCAGAAAATGAGTGCCACTACATTTACGAGAAAAGAAGCCCAACTCTAAATGATCTCTGATCTAGAAAATTATTGATGTCGTCATTATTACAGTACTTTGATAAAGTTTATATGTGAGAGGCCAAAGAAATGGGTCATGCTAGCGGATCAGTTTAACTTAACATAAGAACAACTCTCCAAAACATACACCTGTTACCACTGCAAGTTTTTTTCAGAGCCTTATGTACGTTTCTTTCAGTATAAGGTGTTAAATGGCATTTTATTTATTAGCGATCTCGATCTTCTGTCTAAAATAGCAGATATCGCCAATCCCAATTGTACATTTTGTAATGAAACTTTTTATTGTACTATTTGGAAATCCTTTAGGAATGATATAATTTGTAACATTTTTAGTAAATTAAGTAGTTGGAGATACCTATTATTGGGTGAAGTCATCATTGGTTTCATGAGGGAGGGGATGGATCTAGTAAATTATGTCTTACTTTTAGGAAAAAAATATTTATGGGATTGTAGACGCAATGTCAATAAGCCATCAATTGCTTATTTTATTCAAATTTTGAAAAACAAATATAACATAGAAAAGCTTATCCCCTCCCCCCCCAAGAAAAAAGAAAAAAAAAAGAAAAAAAAAAGAAAAAAAGAAGAATCGATCTTTCAGAATTAAATAGCATGTTTATGAAAGACATATTTTGTATCTTAAACTTTATATTGTAATACCTTTTCGCTGCTACTGTGATTGCTACTTTTCCTATAGACTTATATATGGTGTATCACTCTTAAACTTTTATCCCCAATACAATTGATGTACTGTCAAAAAAAAAAAGAAAATTCGAAATAATGTCTAAACCTTGTTTTTATCCTTACTATTATCTGAATTTGCTCTATTTGTATCAGAAAGCAGTGAACGGTTACACTAAAAAAATAAAACTTTTGGCATAAAACTTGTAAAATAATGTAGTGTAGTCAACTCTTAAAAAAAAATCGAAATAACTTTTAATCTTTGTTAATATTTATAAAACTTTTATTTTGAATTTGCTGTATTTGTTATGAAAAGCAACAAATGATCACAATGAAAGTTCCATAAGAATAGTGTAATAAGTCTCTCTTTCTTCTCTTCTTGACCCCCACTGTCGTTCCATGTGTTTTCTTTCAACGTGTTTATATTCTTCGTTATCTAACAGCATCATTAACAGAACTAAAAGCTTGAAAACTAGTTCACATCCCTCCTCATCCGAAATCACCGCGGCGCGTGTGCAGCGTCTTGTCGCGGCGACTTGTTTTGGAAGCTGTAAACACGGAGCGACTCGTCGCGGAGACCTGTCACAGCGACCGGTCGCTTAGTATGTGTCTCGGCCTTAATTGTTTGCGATGCATGATCATTGTTTCATCTAAGTAAGCCTATTTTTACTTACTTGGAAAAAATTTTTAGGCTGCTCTACATGGATGAGACTACAAGATTGCTTATACCACTTAACAGCTGATCAAGTTCTCAGTTATGACACCATACGTCTGAGCGAGTTGAGCTCTTTGGCACGACAAATAAATGATCGGTGACTGCTCATCGAGACCTTCAGTGCCACTATGATCAGATTCTCGATACCCATTTTTTTTTTTACATTTTCGTACACAAGAGGTCTTTCTTAGATATCTTGGCAAATTTCAATCTATTACGAACATTGGTATTCTTTTTCTGGACCTTTACTTCCGAGAATTTACGGCCACGATTAATTTTCCCTGTTCCAAGTCTTGGTTGAGAATTGGAGAAAATGACGTCATTTTCTGAAAAATACCTCACGGGTTGAAATTGTAAAAACAATTAGTACAGCAATTCGCACAAAGAATAACAAAAACTTTGGCTCATACATTCGTGCAATTTTCTACATGAATTGTTAACATAATTTCAACCTGTGCAGTATTTTTGAGAAAATGACATTATTCTCTCAAAATCTCAACTAAGACTTGGAACAAGGGAAATTAATGGTGGCCGTAAATTGATATTTTTGAGATTTTCTTCCAGGGTTGTCTTGGAGTTTCCCAAGCTTTCCTGAAGGGTTTACATGGTGACGTCATCTTCCTACTGCTTAAAGAACCCCACTGCCTCCTCATAGAGTTTATACAAAAGTGTGCATCTGTCTTGCCAGCTTCCGATAAAACTTGACAGCTCTAGTGAATACAAAAGAGTGAAAAGCCAGACTGGATGTTCTCCAATTTACAAAGATGTAATGTTTTTCCCTCGTAGCATTTCACAGATATCGATTCCAGTAGTTTCATTTAATTAATTCGTCTTTATGCAAATAGTTTAATAATAAAAATAATATGACTCCTCGATCTAGATTAGCATAACGTTTGCCACCAATATGTTTATGTTTTGTTTCGTCTCGTTTGCCATAAGGTACTAATAAATAACGCATACTTACTAGGGAATTTATAATACTTACTTCTCCAACTTTTCGTTTCGATGATCACTCTAGATCTTCCAAATATTCACGCGGTCTGGTCTTAATTCCATCAACTCCTTTGTATCCCTTTGTACTAAGACCAAATGATTCATTATTTTGAAGAGGTCCTCCATTCTTCGATTTCGTCTATTTCAATGGACATTTTTCCTCTATTTCTCTAACGGGCAGCGCTTAAAGAACTCCAGGCATCAATAGCAATCAATCTGTTTATATCAATGCGGGGTGTTAACATGGAAAGGAGGGGCCTCCTAATATCTCATAAAAGTACAGGGAGAGGGGCTAGTTTCTTCCAGTGTCATGGTTACCGATGAAAAGGCAAAATAACTTGCTGGACCAATAACTGCGAACTAGCTTTCGTGGTGTTATTTGTATTAACGCGCCACTAAATAATTAGCTGCCAACTTTGATGCTACAAATAGCTCCTGAACTGATCATACGATCAATCTGCGACACATTAATGACATGCCACCCCTCTGTAAAGGACAAAAAACTCTCATCCTTTGCCTCTTATCTAAGAAATACTTTGTCACTCCTTCTTCCAAGTGGTTTTTCCCCCGCAAAGACGAGTACGAAAAGGATAACAGTCTGCGTTGTGGTTGAAATTTGAATATACTTGAACTTGCAATAGGACTTCATGCGGTATTTTGATGCCCCGTTGATAATTGGACTCCTGAAAGCTGCAGCCTTAGTATAGTGGCTGGACTTATTGTTTGGGCATCTGAGTTTCTATGGTATATTCCTCGAATCATGGATTTTTTCGGAACAAAATGAGTCTCACTGATAAGAGACTGCTATGCACGACAAGGGCAAAATGACGTATCCCCCCCGTACTAATTTTTTGAAACTCACTTAGTCATGCCTCCTGCACACAAGAACGACGCTGCAATTGTCTGTAGCTCCAGGGACGAGGAAATCGTTCATTTTGCGTCAAAACTTGGCCTATTTCCGTGTTGCAAGTAGCCATTCATCTTCATCCATCGAGTTACTAGTGATTTCTACTCAAATTTGTTTAAACCAGTGAAATGGAGGCTTCTGGTGAATCGAAAACCATCGAAGAAATCGACGATCTATCGGAAATGAGTGACTTGATGAAGGCGCTTGGTATTTCGTGTAAAGGACTAAAAACACTGGATGAGATGAAAACTCGAGTGAGAACGGAATTGAATTCAGTAGAAAAGCCCAGCTGGACGGCAGGTCAGGTAAGAATTCTTCAGAAATGCTATTAGGAAATGTTGGAAACTGGGTTACGTAATAAATCAAAGCAAAACGTTTAGCAACGCGTCTTACAGTACAGCGACCGCATTGAAATTAATACACCTTGCTAAACGGTAGTCATATTAAAAAACAAAACGAGCGTTACTGTATATTTGTCCGCTATTCAAGATTAGAGTATTGATTGTAGACTCGGGTTTTCCGTGCAGTTTGTGGCAAGCGGATGTTGACAAAACACGCGGACCTCCAGTCACTGGAATACCCGAGTCAAGAGTAGCGGAAAACGAACGAAAAATACCACGCAATTCCGGAATTTTTTTAACTTGAATGTTTTTATTTAAGGAGAATTAATATGTCTGGGCATGCATTTAATCGCGGTTGGCAATCACGGGCGGTGTTTTTGTCTTCATATATTGTTACCTGAACAGGCTGAAGCTTCGGCCATCAGGATCGAGTAAACCATGCATCGAGAAGCGTGATTAGGTAAGAGGCGGATATGTATTTTCTCCATACTGTTCATTGCACAAAACACTTTGAATTAAGGCAGACAGAATTTCATTTGGAGCCAGTTATCCGGAGTTAGTGAGTGGTTTTCTACGAATTTTAGAGAAAGGGATTATTGAAAGTTGTTTACTGATTTTGAAATGGAACTAGCTTTGGATGCTAACTTTTTTTCATATTTCTTACGAACACGTCTACGAAAATGACCAAAAATGTTTTGAAACATTTTTCATTTATTAGTAGCCTATATATTTGTAAGCTGCAGTCCTCATTCCGGTTGCGAGGGTGGCAAGGAGTTTATGTGTGACACGTGATAAGGACAAAAATATAGTTTGTGACGCGTGAGCGAAAAGCAACTACATGTAAATTAAAGGTATACGTGATGCGTGAAATTATATATATATAAATAATTTTATAACATAGCGTACGTGCTAGTCCTATCTAATTCCTATTGAGCCATAATGAACAAGATCTCTATGTACGTATGTACGTATGTCCGTGCGTATATAAGACTGATAAGATGACGTGTGCAGTTTCAAATCGGCTGCAAAATTTCCGTCGAGTTTAGTGCAAGTTCCTTTTGTTTACGTTTCGGCGATGTGAAGATTATTCTGAACAATTCAAACTTTACCTCGAGCCTTCGACTTTTGCCAAGCTAAGATGTTTACTTAAAGGTGAGTATTTTGACCTAGTTTGTCTACTTTTTCATCGAGTATTTTTGACTTTGTCTGCCTACATTTTCATTATAACCAATTCAAAGAAGTGAATTTTTCATTAAGAATTTTAGAAACCAGGTTAAGCGTTTTCTCTCAACCGTTGCTCAACTGATTGCGGCGTGTTAGGATCCTAATGATCTTTGTTTTTCTTCACCGTGGATTGTGAGAACTTTGTAGTCAATCACAAATAAAACATGTTTAAGCGCCTAAGTTGTTGTCGCCATGTTATAAAAGAATTAGTTCATGCATTTAGCTGTGCGTATATCGAGTTATAGATGCACTTGGAAAGTTTGGAGAGCACTCAAGAAGCTAGAGTTGCTCTCGGCTGTCGTCTCGAGCAACTCTTATGCTCCTTTCGTGCTCTCCAACTTCCCACGTGCATCCATTACTCGATATACGCACGCTAAGCATGAACCAATTCTTAAATAATAGAAGAAAAAAAAACAAAACAAAAACAAAAACAAAAACAAAACAAACAAACAAACAAAGAAACAAAAAAACATTTTTAAGGTATCAGTATACCCCCAAAATTGACCATTTGCCAAAAAAAAAGAAACGTTTTTTGCTTTTTCAGATAGATCATATTGTAATCTTTCATTGAAAACAAAATATGACAAAAAGTTGACTTTAAGTAAAGTTATAAACGAAAAACGTTTCTTTGCATCATGATTACTTCTGACTGATAGCCGTCAACGGGTTGTCAAGAGAAGTACATTAAAAAGCTGCGTGACAGATGCCTGCGTAGTACGATTGTCAAACGTTTGTGTTTGGTAGTCGACAAGCTGCTCTGAGTGTTCTCCGTTTGTAGATTGTTGATTTGAGCTCCAATATTTGAAAGCCCGAAGAAAGCACTAAGAGGAAAAAGCCGGGGCGGGAAGGTTTCAAAAACATTCGATCAGAATTGGGCTGATGCTGCCTAACAACAAAGGTTCCTGCTTTGAGCCAGAGAGGTTGCTTACACTGGACGAGGAAGAAATTTGACATTCTCCAAGCATATTACTTACATACATACATACATACATACACACACACACACACACACACACATACATACATACATACATACATACATACATAAAATTTATTTATTTAAACTTCCTTGGTACTTTCGCCTTTCGGAGCGGTAACGGCAATATCTCAACTCAGTCGGTATCTCGTGGAGGCCTACTCTGGGACCTTAAGTCACCTAAAGTCGCCTTAAGTCGCCTTAAGTCGCCCTAAGTCGCCTAAAGTCGCCTTAAGTTGCTATCGGTTACAGGTTGCCCCTGTAGAAGGTTATTAGAGTTGTCACCGTCAAGTTAGGGTAAACTCCACTCTAACCCTATGGAGGAGGAGGCACGATGACCCAATGGTTGGTGCAATGGACCCCTATTGGGGATCATCGCATTGTGTTCATACTCTCATAGTGCCTCTCCTCACCCAGATGTATAAATTGGGTACTGGTTACGTGCTTTTATTATTTTTTTTAACACTCGTTCCCAATGCATTGGAGCCATCTAAACCCCCCCCCCCCTTAAAGGGCCCTAGGCAGCCACACCTTTGTTTTTGTTTATATACAAGAGGTTGGCTTTTATGTTTTATTCGGAGCATGTCAAAGCAAAGAAAATCACTGTGAAGCTAATAAAGACAAAGGGACATACTTTTAGGAACACAACTTACAGTAAAGCAACAAGACTTCGCCTCACCATGCAATATCAAAAAAAATGATGGCATCGAAAATAGCAGAGGCTGATTACGGTCCTTTAAGAAGCTGAGGACCCGGCAATTAATGTATTATGCCTCAAAGCTGTGGCTCCCTTATACATAAAAACCCTAATATTATTATAGTCCTGCACCTCTCTAGCCCCGATGTTAGCAGGAATAATTTCTACATGTGGACAATACTTAAAAAGGAACGACAATCTGATGTATACTCTCTCACAAATGGCTTTTTATTTCTATTAAGTTTTATTTTTTTTCTTGTATTTCATTGTAAAAGAGCGAATAAAAAGATGACACCCTGTGTTATCATCAGGAAATATATTAAATGTGGAAAGATACAGCAAATGACTATACTGCAATAATTTCATTTAAGCTTATTAATTTTTGTACGATATTTCTGAATCAAATCTTCCGAAGACCTACAGTGTATAATTAAGAGCAGCTTCGCCTAAATATCAACTAGACTTGGAAATAGAGAAAAAATCGAATTTCTTCAAACTCGCCCAGAATGAAGCCCTACGGGCACTAGTTACAAAAATATCGTTTTAAGTTCG
>Ga0126339_10002915_pt1 | contig 12353 bp, 9 predicted proteins | sample OrbTmetagenome_2_FD_92532 | JGI IMG/M metagenome (GOLD analysis project Ga0126339, IMG submission 92532) | Coral microbial communities from Petempiche,Puerto Morelos, Mexico - Orbicella T R C metagenome | ecosystem: Host-associated > Invertebrates > Cnidaria > Coral | place: Petempiche,Puerto... | reverse complement strand
CTGGAATGTGCGTTCGTTTTATTTTTACAAGCAAATATATTCGGGGATGAGAAATTATTGCCACCACCAGTGGAAAATAGGCTATAACTTTGAAATGAAAAGAAGAATTAAAATTCGCAGACACGGATTTGTAGGTAAGCTATCTGACAACAATTTGGCCAAATTTCAGCCAAATTGGTCCAGGGGCTGCCGACTTGGAGTTCAAAACGCATGCACAACTCGCCCAAATTTTCATATCGAGAAACCAGGAAAAATAGAATTTCGACCGCAATGAGGTTAGCGACACCTTGGCGTCAAGCAAATAAAGTGTTGATCGAAAAAAGAAAGTATCAGTTTTCTTGAACAATAGTACTTTGACACGTAACAAGAAACAGACAAATTTTTGCGGCGGTGGGAAACTATCTCGTTGAGAAAAAGACGCTTCCAAGACCGGCCCAACAATTTATTCCTTGAGGTTAGTGAACGCCGAATCATTTGACTGACTTCTCAAATAGATCAGATTACACGCAGCAATGAAAACATCTTGATGACTTTATTTTTAATTATAGCTAGGTTTGTAAAGATGCCAAAGACAAGAAAGGACCAGAAAGCGATCGAGAGCAGCAGCTAACACTCCGGCGCCGGCATTCCAGCCGATCTCCTGCAGTTCAACGTCCCCGTGACAGAATTGACATGAAACTGACTCGTGAAGCTTTTCTTGCAGGTTTTCTCCAGAAACAATGGTTCGACCATTCAACTTTGCCCACGATCCAACATCTTCTTGTTCTTCTTCATTTTCTTCTAACCGAATTTTAGAACAGCTTGCACACATTTCAACCGACTGCTTTTCACTCGTATCCGGTTTGCGTTCATGTTCTTCGATTTCTTGTAGCCATTTGTCTTGGTTGAAGAAAGAACCTTTGTCGCTCGAAGCGATGTCTGCTGCCGATTCACAGCTAAATGCTTTCTTCCCTTTCTTTGGTCTTGGCTTTGACGAGGAAAAGGGACACGACCTTTATTCTTTTCGAAGACATTCATGATTTCACAAGACGACAACTTTGAGAGCTTCCAAGATGGCGAATCGCGTGTGTTTTGTGAAACATAAATACACATGTGCTTAGCTGTCACGTAACCTCCTCTTATTTGACAACGTGAGGACAAGAGTTGTCAGCGGCTAATTAGAATAATTAAGATGGCAAAATTGTTTTCGCTGAATAACTTCCCGTACGAATAACAACTTTTTTGTGGATTTTTTTTAAACGAAAGCTTTTCAGTTAAGATTCATCGAATCATTTAAAAATCCAAAATTACGTAAAACGGTCAATTTTGGGTTGGCTGATACCTTAAAAGAACTGAAATGAAAGAAAATATTTATGAGATACATAAAAGTTCAAGTTTTTAACATGCCTTATTCGAAATAAGCTAAGTAAGTAATTATAAATTGAAACAACAAAAATAGGAAAGAATAATCTGTACACTACAAACGTGTTCTTGTAAGTCTAATTTATGGAAAAGTTTCAAAATATTCAATTTTAAAGCTGTAAACCTGGTTCAAGCCATTGTCTCGAACTTTCCTGGGCTACGATAAATTTGAAAATGAAAATACATGTTAAAACATTTGTTTAGAAATTACAACCCTGAAGAAAGTTGACTTGTTTTGCGCTAACCCTTGACGCTGTACGCATTTCAGTTACGCATTGCAAATATGCATTGCTGACTTATTCTGCATCATCGACTAAATTAATTGTGACTTGATGAGTAACAAAAACTAAACTGTTTGAAAGAACATTGAAAAATTACCAAAAGCTTAAAAATGAAGATGAATATTAAAACATTTTACATTTTAGAAATTACGTCTAGGAAAATTGACTTGTTTTGAATAACCTAGCTTGACAGTTTTAGAAATGTCATAAGAGAATACCCTTTTACGTGGATTGATTCGACGGTTGTCAGTTTAGAGCAGTAGTGAGTAAATAATAGTCTCTAACAATACAGTAAAGCCCAAAATTAAGACAGGCTCTGGTACAAGCTGTAAAACATCTTAATTTCCTTCAGTTCCCGGCTTGAACTACATAACTTTAAACAATCTCTTTTCTGCTAAAGCGGATCTACAGTTAAGCTTTTTTGCTTGTTATGTTTAAACAAGGAAGATATCGTTAATTATTTATCAGGAACGTGTGCATTTTCAAATTAAACAAACTGCCCCTCGTCCAATTTCGAGTTTATCCTGCAGCAGAACTTTACAGGTTGAGACTGAAGCGTTTGCTCCCAGAAAAAAAAAAAAAAATAGGTGCTCGATGAACACATGAATCCACGGACGTAGGTAAGTCGATTAGGAATCTTTGCAGGACCTGGGTTTAATTCAATGTCTCTAGATAACAAAAGCTTCTTTTCTGACAAGAGGTAGTTCTTATTATCAAATTGAAGTCGGACAAAAATTCTGGATAACATTTATGATTCGTACCAGAAGACCATGCAACACTTTTCTTGCTCAAATTTTGTTTAAAAGAATCAGGCAAAACAAGACTCTTCTTCATGAGCAAGCTTGACAATCCATAGTTCATCCCTTGAAATATCTCGAAATGGCTGAATAATCCCTCGAAAGGGATTCGAGTTTCCTTGAGAGGAATGAATTACCGCGAACAGTGACTTCGTGATTCTGTGCCATTTGAGTCGCCCAGTGATGTAACCGGCCTGATTGCAGATTCTGTTCTACATTGCGTAATATTGTTTTAAAATTTGAGTGCATGGCATTAATGTCCTCTGCATCACAAGCAACATTAGGGACCTTTATACAATGCAAGGACGAGAAGGCCAAGACGGGAACGGCAGTCAGGACGCGGGAAACTTTCGCGTGCCCTGTCGCCAAAGACAAAATGCTTTAAGTTGTGTAATTTTCGTATAGGACGGCGACGTCAATAACTCTAGCTTCATAAAAGCTTTTCATAAAACCAATGAAATGTGAACGATCTTAGTATCGACCTGGTTCACATAGCTTTTTGTTAGCAGAGCGTTTTAGAATCGATCCTGCCTGTAGCTGAAACAAATATTTATAATAAAACAACCATTAAGTTGAGTTCCAGGTTGCACGAAAACATGAAATAAATATCAATTTGCAAATGTGCATTTTATTTACTCGATAGCTGCTTTGAAGGCACTTAGCAATCGTATTTCCGATTAAAACCTTTCGGAAACCCCTCAAGATCATTCGAGAACAATGTTTTGGCACATTCCCTGATAGCTGTACCTGATTATATCAGAAAAAATAGAAAACTTTGTCTACTCACCAATCCACCGTAGGAAAAAAACTGGCGGCTGTACATTTTACCACAATACCTTGCGAACCTAACACAGTCTATAATGCACAAAGAAAGCCAAATTTTTACAGTATTTGTCCCTGTACCAAGGACGTTGTGCAGCCTAGGTTTGAAGATTTTATAACTTTTCTGTACGTTTATGAATGTTGCTAAGGTTTTCTTACGTCACTTCCAAGTGATCTGTGACGCCATTGCGGGGGCCTGGGAAAAGAGATTTTAATGCCGTATCCCATTAACCAACGCGCGCCATGCGGGAAGGTTTGCGACAAAGAAATCGTTCCATGGAAGAGAGATATTTATTATAAATTAGACTGAAAGTGAAGGGTCAAAGTCTTACGTACTAGGATGTCTTCTGTGGGTCGAATCCTCGTATAATTCTTTGGGATTTCGTCAGCGCTAAATTCTTTCCCGTAGAAGAGTGTTGAATTTACATTCAATCAGTGAGCAAATTTTGACGACGTACTCAGTTTTATTCTGCGGTGGAAGTGTTAACAGATCTAAACAAGCCAGCTGTCGACCGGCTCTGACGAGAGTCGGATCTTTCAGGACCGGATATCTTTCCTCGGGATATCCATGGACGTGCGAACTTGGTGGGTAAGTTTCCTGTAGGTCTCCACCGGCTGCTCGCTTTAAGGGTGGAATTTTTAGTAGCAGCTCTTTTAATTGGCTGACTTTTGGCTCTCTTTGACGCATCAGTCCTACCGTAATCCGTCAAACTTGATCGACTTCTCATCAAGATGGACAGACTTGGCCAATCCAGTTTTAAGTGCAGACAAGAACTGCTGGTCACTACCGAGAACAACTATAACATAAAAAGGATCAAAAAATGGAACGAATAGAGTTCAGCCCTCCATTTTCAAATGTCTATGCAGGGTTGTGCAACACCCCACCACTTTGTTAAACTGTAAAAATTCTGTTATGCCACCAGATATCATTGTGGTATACAGAAAAAAATATCATTTAAGGTGGCGCAATAGGGTTTTTTGGCCGCGCGAAGAATGGGTACGAAAAATAACGCGAGCTTTAAATGGCAACAAATATCAAAACAAACATGGCGGCTTCACGCGAGCGCACAATTTTTGTCACGTAAACGCGAAGCTTGCTTGATGAGAGTGAAATGGCATCGGTACTTTCCAGTAACGAGCACAATAATCACAGTAAAAGACCAGAAGTTTAACGCCTACACAACATCCGTAATGTGTCAGGTCGCTTTCGGAAAGTGGAAGCGATCGAGACCAGAAAAGAAACAAAAATAAACATACTGCACGAAGGGTTCAAAAACTGGAATTCCAAAAGGAAACTCCAGTATGATATCATATCCAAGGAAAACGAGCCCTCAGCAAAACCAATGACAAGAGCACTTGAGGTCAGTACATTTTTCTTTACCCGGGAGTCTTGAATTTTTGGTAAGATTTTCTTGCCCAGCTTGTCCTTTTCATCGGCCTACCTGTTCTATTGACTCCAACCCTGATTCCTACCAGCAGATTTCAGCTAAGAGGGAGGCAAACCGGCCACAAGGATCCAGACTGGTGGACATAGAAACCCTTACAGACAGTCTGAAGGAATGCTTGTTTTGTCATCGCGGTAAATACTTACTATTTTTCACTGCACTATAGCATATTTTGAGCATCTCGAAAATTTCTTCAATTCTGGCGGGTTTGTTTCGTATTGTCATTTTTCTAAATGTTGACTTATTTGGTGCTACAAGTATAATCCTACAATATATTCATCCATGCATTCAAATGATTTGTTTATTTCCAAAAACGTACAGTAAATGTATCATTTCTTCGACCTTGCAGAGATGCCTATTTCAAGAATTTACAGAAAATAACAAATCCTGCACTGGCTTGTAATATTGGTTTCTAAAGTTGCAAGCTTTACGGCCAGGACCACTTCATTCACCAGCCTAAAACTTGGTTGTATCGGCCCACTGTTTCGAAAATAATTTCTTGGTTCATGAGAAATTGAAAGTGAGATTACGCTCAATGTCATCTTCATGGTCAGAAGGAAACAATATTCACTCTCTCCTCAAACCAAGGTTAGGTGAAATTTGAACTGGACTTAGAATAACATGGCCTTCCCACCAACAAGCCTTATTCACAATAGCTGCCATATTGGTCCCATATTACAACCAAAATTAGCCATGTGGTCTTCCAGGGAGCAAACAGTGCAAATTATTGGGAGATAAGCTTATCCTCATGCTCCCGTATTTTTCTCAAAAGCACACTGGAGTGTCAGATAATAGACTATGATGGAATTGTGACAAGTTAGGAAAGATTACTCTGTATGCCATTAACGTGTTAGTGGCACAAGGAGTTATCTTTTAAAACAGCTGAAAATCTCTTCTTTTTTTTCAAGTGTACCATGTAGTGCAACGGCATAAGCAAACAGCAAATGTGAAGAAAATTCATCACAATACAAAAAACCTGGCTAAAATTTCTGGATTTGAAGTTGTTTACCCCTTCAGAAATCTCGTGGTCAGTTAATTTTGCACTATACACCATTATCATATAAAAAACATAACAAATATTGTGAATGGACTACTTTTTCTCTGTTAGTTTACAGTGTATTTTACAATATTTTTAAACCCTTTGTCCCTCGGCAATATTATTGTAGAACAACAAAATGGTTTGGCAAGCACGTTTACTGTTCTATGCAGCCAATGCAATCCAGAAAACACCATTAAAACATCAAAAGGGCCATATCCGGTGCACGTGGTCCATTGACCTTTGATGTGAACACGAGAGCTGCCCTTGGTTGTTTACATACAGGAGTGGGCAACACCCGTTTAAACAATTTACTTTCAACCCTCCATGTGCCTGCAATGAACTCATCAACTTTTAAAAATCGGGAAAGGGAAGCTGGAATGGCAATAGAACTAGTAGCCAAAAACAGTTGCCAACAATTTCTAAACCGTGAATGAGAGAAAGCAATCGAAAATGGTAACAAGCCGGACGAGAACAATTTGGTACCCATGGCCTGTTCTTTGGGTGGCAACTTCAATACCGGACGTGCTGCAGTCATGGGCCTTTCAACTGGAAAGGTCCTCGACTACACAACGAAAAATAAAATGTGCCACTCCTGTGATGAAGCTAAAAAGGCAGGAAAACAACGAAAAGACCACGACTGTACAAAAAATCATTCGGGCTCTTCAAATTCAATGGAACCTTTAGCTGCAGTTGAACTTTTGAATAAGGTAACTGAATCAAATGTCAAATTTTCACTTTACACTGGGGATGATGATTCAGCAACTGAATCTCACCTAAAGTAAAAGGTACCCTACGGTGTGGAAAAATGGAGTGACACAGTTCACATAAAAAGATCCCTTACAACACTCCTACACAACTCGAGGCAACGAAGTAAGCTCCCCAACAGTTCGGGCAAGCACTCTTCCCTCCAAAACGCCGAAGGTCAATATCCAAAGCCTAGCCAGAGTTCTGTCTACGAACATTTATTTCAAACAACCTTTGACGCCCACGACGCCCTAGGGGACCTGATCGCTCTTCGAAGAATCTTGTTTCCGTCTAGGCTGGCTTTGTCTGATGAAATGCTGGTGAACAGAAGTTCTGTAATCTCTGTCAAGGATGCCGCCGGAGACTTGAAATATCTTCACAACCGTCATCAGAGACTCCTGTCCTTTCGAGGAGAGCTGTACAACCCAGTTCATGCGGATAGCCCAATAAAAAAAAAGCATCGCCGAAAAAATTGCTGGCAGTGGCCTAAGGTATGAGGATTTGAAGAATTTGTACCAGTGATTTGGACGGAAAGGCCTTGTGTGTATTTTGTCGAGTCGCTCATCGCTTCCAAGGGTCACAAACACGACGAGAATAGTCTCCGCAATTTTGAAACACTTCGAAGACATTTCCAAAGATTCTGCGACATAATGAATTAAGATATGTCCTCAACTGACTTTCAGGTCAAAAGCATTTTGTATAAAAACGTCAAAGATAAGTGACTGCCTGTGTTTGCACATTCGTTCTCGACGCGTGGTTCGAAAGTTCGCGCATGCCCAAAAAACGATCGTGGCGAGTTCCTATTCTGATAACGCAATTGCCTTTGAGGTAAACAGATAGAAAGTTCCCCCTCAGATTTCTCGAATTTCCTTCGGTGAAATTCCTTAAAATTTGACAGAGATGTTATACCTTTTTAACTTTCCTTGCTGTCAATTTATCAGAAAAATTTGTAAGACAAGGTTTTCGCTCAGCCAAAACAGCACAAAAATTCTAAAAACGAAGAAATTACCTTGACAACCCCTACTTTTTCCGATTTTAAAAGTTTCTTCTTGTCAGACTCTACCCGGTCGGAGAATATCAGAAAATTTTACCGAAGGAAATTGAAGAAAATTGAAATCAAAGCCAAACAGACATTAATTAATGGCAATGTTTGAGTAGTTTTAATTTGAGACTAAAAGCGTTGATTTCAATGGTCACTGTTGTACAGCAAATTTTGGCCCCGTTTGTTATGTTTCAGTGGCTTTGATTTGGAAAATAGCAAAAAGAAGGAGAATACTAACTTTCGATTGCTGTCATTGGCGCGCGCTTCGTGATCCTGCATAACTCTATTGAGCCACCTTAAGAACCTAAGATTTAAGAACCTGTTGGGCTAAAATTTCTATTTATACCCCATTTATGTAAAATGTAGGTTTTCATAATTATACAGGATTTTTAGTGTACCGGTAGCCCTTTTTTATTTTTAAATATCCCAAAGAGGGTGCAAACTTGTGAAAGATATGCACATTATTACCTAATTTTAAAAGTACTTTGATGATTTTTCAAAATGGCACTTTATACTTTGGTTTTTGTTACTCTTATTGTGTAGTTCTAAGAAATATCTATAACCACCCTACAGATCCCTACCTCCATTGTGTCAAGGAAAGTAAAGCTAAAGAAAAAATTTCTGGTGCCTTGGTGGGTTTAAACCAAAAAACCTTCTCTGGAGAAGATGTGGATATTTCCCTGCACAATACAATCACTGTCAGTGTAAACTAGTTTGAATCGACACATTTTACCTGCTACAATTTTTGCAATTCGCAAACATAGCGTTTGATCTGACCGAAGGTCTAGGTGAGCAGTACCAGGGTAGTACTCAGAAAGGGTGTACCATTCAAATTTTTACGCCCAGTGCTCCCAAGATTTTGTTTGGTAAACTCTCCGTGCTTCCTTTGGTGGGGGTTTTTCCACACAGTTCAGTCTCAAAGTGTTCTGGCAACTCTCTGCATCTGAAACTGTGGTTCTGGACACACTCTATACACACTCTATACACTTTATTGTTTTCAAATTATATTTCAAAAAAGAAGGGCATGTACGCAACTAGCAAAGGCTAATCTAGACGGGCCATGCCTTAATAGCCGAACTACAAAAACACGAAATCAGAAATTAACTAATTAAATTGAAGGAAAAAATACAGTATTAAATAACAACAAGAAAATCCGTTTCATTGACCTAATTTAAAATATTAAAGGTACAGCTACAGTTGGCTCCGGTGGTCTGGGGCTTCTGGGATTGGATAAGTGGATTTGGCAGATGAACTGCCAGTAGATAATCTTCTCTCCTTACCATCCCCACATGTACGTCTAATAATTTTTATCTCTTGCCCAGTCAGTGGGTGGTTAATTATTTATAGCTCTTTAAGTTGTTTGTAAAAAGCATGACCACATTCTTTTGTTGTCTCATGGTCATCATTCCCCAACCAAAGGGCAACAGTCAAAACCGTGCTAAGTAAATTGTAAGGCTCGATAAGTTTCACTCTTAAACTGGTTCTCCTGTCAAATGACGAGACCATTTTAGCCAAGAAAAGCCATCTGTGTAATCCATTAGAGTCAGACAATTATTGGGTGTTTTGATTACACTCTGAGTACCAGGTTGGGTAAGAAACAGTGACAATGTACTTTTCAATGTCAGCATGACCTATACCACTTCTCCAAATTCACTGAATTCTAGACCAATTTGTTTCCGTAATTCTTGGTGGGTGTCATTCAGATGACCAAAAATCTCATCCTTACTTAAAATTGGATTGATGCCAATGGGCCCTGCCAATTTTTTCCCCCACTTGTTTCTCTGTACATCTTGTGTTTCTTTTTGTCCAATCGCAAGTGACCCCACAATTCGACAAGAAAATGCCATAAATGTCGAGTGCTGTTTTCTAAAAACACAAGGCATAATGGGCTCCTGGCATAACATTCTTGAGAAAAGAACCATTGTCAATTTCGAGGAGCCAGTCGCAAGAATACGGTTTGTTCTTTTGAACTATTTCATTGAACACTTGTCTCTGGTTGTAGAAACCAGTGCTTGGTGAGGGCTCTGGACAAAACAGTGCTTGAAGTTCTGGGCAGCGCAGGAACAGTTCATTTCTGAACTTGCATAATTTGCTGTGAAAATCGCGAGTTCCATCAGTTCCGTGGAATAAAAAGTCGACGGGTGACAAAATTTTGGCAATCCTTGGTAAAACTAAATCCACAAGTTCTTCATCGTTCATACAGTTCAGCGGCTTGCTGACCCTTTGCTTCCTTGAATAAGGATTGCTCTCGTCGTCTAGAAATTTTTCTGCGCATTGTCTTAATGGAATCCGTTTCCAGGAGATTGGCAAGCAACCCGGTTTGTGCTCAGGATAAAGACGAAGTTGTTCGTTTAAACTCTTTTTGTTTTTGTAAAATTTACCACAGTTTTGAAATGGGCAATGAAGACGAATTGCTGACTCGGCGTTACGCGCATTTTCCTTAATTTGCTCGACAAGACATCCAAACAAATAATGATAAGCCACAATAAAAACAATTAGCTGGCAAAAGAAACGATATGTAACTACTTTAAATGTTGAATGTCGCCGCGTCAAAAAGTCCGTAAAAATTGTGCCACCCGCGACAATGAAACTGACTTCGAGAGAGCAACAAAGGCTCCATCAAAACTTCTTTAAAATCAGCACATATAAACAAAATAAAATTAAGACAGACACACCATTCCCAAAAACCAATAACAGCTTTAATGCGAGTAACATTTACTGTTGATAAAGCTAATGCCCAGTACATAACAAAGAAATAAAAAAGCTAACTTCATACAACGCACGAGTACATTAAACTTACGTTTGTATTGTCTGCGACGCTCCTCGCCAAAAGCTGTCAAAGCATTCAACAACGCAGAGTTTCTCTTCTTGGCAATAGCTGCATTGTACAAACTACCCAGTGACAAGTCTTCCCACTTGTTGATGGCGAAAGTATTTAACTGCATCGAGCTCGCATCACGCCGACCAGCCGCCATGATTTGAAAACAGATTGAATTGCTCCGCGCGTTGGTTTATGGGATACGGCATTAAAATTTCTTTCTCCAGGTCCCCGCAATGACGTCACAGATCACCTGGATCGAAGAGCGTGGGAAAACGAGTCTGCACTGTCATACGCACGGTCAGCGGTTAGAGATCGTAGACATTGACAATGCTCCGTAAACGCTGTGCTTCTGCTAGTAAATTTGCATTTTTTTTCCTCCATTTTGACAAGCAACTCCCTCTTACGAACATTGACAGGTTTGACTAACCGAAAGTCTACCGACAAATCAATCGTGACTAATCTTCACATATTTTGCTCCTCTCAATCTTACAGTCGGTCATTCAGGCATTAATCGGGAAGCGATCTTCGCACATCCGAAGTTTGATTAAGTGCGAATATTCTTTTGTTACACGATTTTTGGTTAACGGACACGCTCGATAACATAGAATCTATGGCCCTCCGGCCGTAGATTCAAAAACACAACAAAACAGGCAAAATGAACCCAAATTATGAAATACTCAATTTTCTGCTATACGAAATGTATGGTTGACGTCTTAACAGTATATGTAGCAGTTTTTTACCAGCCCTAGCTTAGTTTTCAGTGTTTACTACAAGAGGAAGTCGCAGTTTGCACAACCAAGATAAACCCTTCTGGTAAGCCCCTCCGTGTGTTGCATAATTTTGGTGAAAAAAGTAATCTTGATTACATTCGATTCAGAGTTATATATAATGTTTTCAGTGGTATTGTTTCATATCAATTGATTGTTCCCTAAGTATTCAGACCTAACGCTTGAAAAAGATGGATTTTCCTCCTTGCAGAAGGCATCGGGAAAAGTTGTTCAAAACGAATTTGGTTTAAATGCTTAAGACATCAAAAGTATTTCAACAATTTATCTGTAGTGTATGGGTTCATGGAATGTGAAAATAAGCCCTCGTTCCCAAGTATTAGCCAGGTGTAGGTGCAAGGTACACGGATCTTTTACTCTGTCTTTGTCATTTTCTTGTCTGATAACGACTGTTAAATACGACCGTTGAAGTGGCAAACATCAGTGTTAAAGAAATGCCAAAGAAAACGTACCGGATAGCGTGATAAATTAATTCTTTTATTCCGCCAAAGAAATCTGGAAATGACCACGAATCTTCAACTACGTGAAGAGCAGTTTTTTTTAATTATTATTTTATTTTTTTAATTTCATCTTAGAAGTTACAATACTCACTTACAAATACATACACATATGATACACAGTGGACCTCTTTAGAGATATTTATTATATGGCTTTGGCTTGTGGCCGATATAACGCGCGCTCTGATTGGCTACGAGCGAAATCTGAGCGGTCATTATGCAGCCGTAATGCCAACGGGCCGATTACGGATTATGCAAATTAGGAAGAGCCCGATGAAAGCCGATTAAAAACAGTAAGAGAAGTAAATTTAATTCCGAGTAGCTAGAAGTTTAGGGATTTTTCCTTAATAAAATTCATATAGAAGTCGTTTTTGACTTACCAGCCGGTAACCTTGGCGGGCACTAGTGAAAAACAATCAAAGTTTGCCGAGTCTTAAGTAATGCTAAAATCGCTAAGTGAAAAACACCATCGGCTAGTCTGTCATGCATCCTGAGCAGAACACCACGAGGAAACTTATAAGTTATCATCTTAGTCACAGCAATTACCGAAATTAAGCAACTCCGTCACAGTTCTCATCAAATAGATTCCCTCTCTTTAACACAAGCAAGTGTAAATCAGCTTCCAGGATCATCAGATGTCAACAATCGGGCGGTTTCTGTCGGTAGCAGTGTTCCTGAT
>Ga0126339_10002914_pt1 | contig 12353 bp, 9 predicted proteins | sample OrbTmetagenome_2_FD_92532 | JGI IMG/M metagenome (GOLD analysis project Ga0126339, IMG submission 92532) | Coral microbial communities from Petempiche,Puerto Morelos, Mexico - Orbicella T R C metagenome | ecosystem: Host-associated > Invertebrates > Cnidaria > Coral | place: Petempiche,Puerto... | reverse complement strand
CTCGCGCCACTTATTTATCCAATCAGAGGTAAAACCAGACCTAATCCTGATTCGCTCGCACACCGCGTTTTGCCCGCGCTTATTTACTTCGAGTATTCATTGGTTCATTGTCTGTTGTCTGTTGTCCTTTGTGACTGGCTAAAATAATTACTTTGGTTTTGGTTTTATGACACTCAATCGATAAATGCTCTAAATCAGGTACTAGGAATAATTTCAATCCCCTTTTACAAGCCGCGCGAGGGATTTTGAAAACAATGGGTATGCCAATCAGATTCGAAGAGCATCAATAGAACGCGCAAGTAGCGTGATTTTGGTATCTCGTGAGATAGTTGCCACAAACTAGGTGAGCTCCCCAGATGGCTGGCTATTCATACGGTGCTAGGGTTAAATCATAAAATTAACGCAGCAAGCACTCACGTCTTCCTTGGAGAAATAACTTTACGCCTAGGTCCCACGTGAACTCGCCCATTTCAGGAAAAAATAACAAGAAGTGGTAGATGGAAACTGCAGCATCTTTAGGATTCCTTGCGATGTAAATGTACTTGCAAGTCGTGGTGTCGTCTTTGCCTTTGGGAATCACCTCATAAGGCAGATGTGTGGACAACAGACGGGGCCTGGGGAGAAGCTCGATGACGGGCTTGGAGTCTGGTGACGACTCAGGATTTTCAGGTTCACGCTTGCGCAGTACAGGATGATTTTCGAACCAGAAAACTCGACTTCCAATATTTTCTTCGCTGATAGCGCCGTCGTTGTGAATCTGCCATAACAGCTCTCGCATACAGGTCGTTCCTGCCAATGAGAAACAGGTTTGATGTTTCACCGTCTTGATCACGAAAGGTGCACCACAAAAAGAGCTTATCGAAGGAATATCGAAACCATTACCTCATACTAGACCATGCTCAGCTTAATTTTGCAACCCTATTCTAGACTAGGTACCAAAACCCCTACCCTATCTCAGACTAGCTATTTTCCATGCAGAAACTTGTCACTGTCGTAGTCCTCCGGGAGGGGGGGGGGTACTTCCTTATATGGGCTATATAGGTATGTGCGGCCCCAAAGGGTATGGTTTTTCAGCAATTTTAGTCATAAATATTGTATCGATTTTAGTTAATTTTAGCCATTTTGGTCATAAATAGGGTATGGCTTTTGCACTCTAACCTTGATATGGGTATTTTATATAGAAGAAGATATTTTTTCGCCATTATTGAAAATAAAATTAACAAATGCCCTTCACCAATTATGTTTACGGTAATTTAACATTGGTCTGAACTAGAGAACTAATTGTAACGGAGGTCTGAAACAGGATTTTGATTTAAGGGTCAGGTCATAAATAGGGTAGGGAATATCGCAGATTTTAGTCATAAATAGGGTAAGGGTTTTGGGAAGCGGGCCGCACACCCCCGCGCAATTTTTCTGGGAGTACCCCACCCCCACCCCCCGGGCGTAGTCCAACGTACGCTAACTAAACCACTACAAAGCCACTTCTGAGTTTCAATATCCTATTGCCGGAACTCTGGGTATAGAACCCCGTTTTAGACTAAAGGATTCATACACTGGCCACTAGCTTTTGCGATAAATTTTATCCTATTCTTGATCAAAACTGTCTCATTTCTATACCCTGTCTCACAATTGGTATCTACTGAATGAGTACACCAAGCGCGGGTAAAACTTTGGTTCCGCACGGAAATGTCGATTTAGGCCCCGTGCACAAAACGGAGGTTTGACTCTGAAAACGCGTCAAATGTTTTCCGTCCACACCAGTGGCGGATCCCGACCTTGAGCTGGGAGGGGGGGGGGGCTTGATTTGCTTGCCCATCAAGCTTTTATTTGTTCTCTGAGTTTTTTTTTTTTTTCACCAAAAATAAGGGGGGTGGGCCCTCCGCCCTCCCCCCCCCCTAGATCCGCCACTGCACACTATGCCGGAGGAATTTAAAAAAGCAAAAACCACCAGTCATTTTGGATTTGTTTTTAATGAAAACTGGGGCAGGGAAATCACATTATTGTGACGCCATTGTTTTTGAAAACCAATCAGATTGTGGCGAGTGTCAAGAATAAGATTGCGACAGTAGAATATCCCCCTCCCCCAGCCCCCCACCCCAAGAAAAAGAAAGGAATTGAGCCCGAAAAAAAAAAATCCTGCAAAGGCAGTGGACTTGAAAAAAAAAATCCTGCAAGCTGAAAAAGTCCACCTTCCCCCCTGCCTGTCACTTTTCTAATGGTCCGTCCCTTATACAAAGAAATCTGTTGTTTCTTGGATGGTTTTGATCTGGCGCCTTTGTCATGTCAGTCATGTGTCTCAGGATGACATGACTGACATTTTAATGAAATGTCCCACCTTAACTTACTGTGAAACAGGATATATGAAATTTCTGGGTTTGTACAAGTGGCATGTATACTTCGCTGAAGTCAGTTCTATCCAGGTCTTCACACAATCTACCTATGTTATTATCATTGCTTGTGCGTATTTTCTTTGTCTCACATTTAGTTTTAGTCCGCTACAACCACCAAGAGTGTCCAATAAATCCAGCAGTTTTTCAAGCGAGGATACCTCCTTGTAAAAAACTGTAGTGTCGTCCGCGTATTGGGAAAGTTTTTCTACTCCTAAAACAAGTAGTAACCCTGATAAGAGAAAATCTTGTCTGACACCACGATGTAATTCAAACCAATTTGATGCATAATCATTATTAATTGCGCAGCTAGTGATATGTGTACAAAATTTTAATTCAAGCCTGAATTCATGACCAAACTGAAAGGTATCTGGCGTTTGAAGAAGAAAGTCACATTCGAAGCTGTCAAAAGCTTTTTCAAAGTCAATAAAACCAGCAATGCCCCCTAAATTTTCCTGAGCTGTGAAAGTGTAAGATGTCCGATATAAGTCGGATATTTTCGCCTATAAACCGACTCTCCATATAGCCAGTTTGGGCATCATTTATAATTTAGGGTAACACCTTAAAGCTAGAGCTTTTGTAGCGATCTTATAATCTAAGTTTAGCAAGGAGATCGGTCGCCAATTTTTAAGGAGCGATAAATCTATCTTTATCTTTCTTCGGAATAAGCCTTATAATCCAGAGGAAGCTGTAGAACTCAGCCGGTTGAACCATCCGTTCCGGGGGACTTATTTTTCCCAAAGTTCTATAGCGCCTCTTTACAGTCTTTCACTCTTTCTTTTATATCTTTTGTTACTTATAATTGATTTAGTTTTTTTTTCTTAATTAAGCCTTCTTAAGTATTAATTTTATAGGATGAAAAAAAAAATAAGTGTCGATGTTGCCGTCCTATTTTTCAATTGCTTCCACCGATTTGATTTTTAGAACAAATCCTAACATACATGCATGCACGACCGAAATGTTTCTGGTGTACTCATTTAGAGGAATTCAAATATTAGGTTTAAAGTTGCTAATTTTGCTATGATGATTTTTAACCACGTGCTGGTTAAGAGAAAAGGGACACAGGCTTGTATTGTATATCTAAATTCGGGATTAAACGCAAAAGCGGAAAGCTCCCCAGAGAAAACGAATGAACTCTTGCAGTACAAGTATTTTATAGCTATATGTTATTGTTTTTGGGTGTTGACTAGCCTGCGAACAGGCTTCCGGTGAGCCCGAACGAAGCTTCGCTCATTCTTCTGTTTTGCGCTGGCCGAATTTGTTTTCCCTCACCGGGAGCTTGTTCGTAGGTTAGGTCTTGACGCAATTACAAGAAACTGGAGGGCAAAAACCATGAGCGGATTCATCACCCTAAAATGTAAACAAGCTTCTTCTCATTCGCATGTCTACTAAAGGCATGTCTGTGAGACAATAACAAACTAACTTTTCAGGCAAAAATGCCAAGAATACATGTAAATGCATTAAACAACCGTTTCCTACAACATATGATTAAAGCTAAGTAACAGGTTTGCACAGTGTATGCTTCGTTCTTTAGCACAATCCGATACGCGCAAAAATTCATCAGAGTAACTCAGTCAATCCTTCTGCAACGCCAGTAGTGTTCAAAAACTTGACGTTTTCAAAATGCCGCTTCTTCAAGTTAAAGATTCACGTGTATGAGCCCCGACGTGAACTAATCATGATAGCTAACTTATTGTTACGATCACAGCTAGGCAAATTCCACAGCGCCAAAGTGTAAATGCTGCTTTTTTTCAAATTTACGTTTAGAGCATACCAAATCTCAGGCTCTCTTGGGATATTAATTATCTAAATTGTTTACATCTATCTGGACGAATACAAATACCTTTAATGGGAATGTTAACACACGTTACCAAAGCTACGCAATCTTTACAACTCATAGAATAAGAGTTATATAATCGCTAACAGCCAAAGACAGATTCCAAGGTAAAATATGCCAAATATGGAGTGTTACGTAATCCTCACAATAACTCACGGACTTAAGGGTTTCACTTGCCATATGGGGCAATATAGCTTATACAGCTTGGTGCGCGTTCAAGCAGTGGTCTTCTCGCTAAAAACCGCCTTCGACAAGGTAAGTAACGTTCCCAGACTATCAGGCAAGTATTTTCCTCGTTTACGTTTTATCTTGAAGGCTCTTTAACCACTATTGTGTGCTAGGTATACTGGCTAGTCATGTCGTCTCGCAGGTACTGTCATTTTAGGTAATTCGTTCAGGATTTTCTTCATCTTGCCTCAGTGCACTGCGAGCTATATAATTATCATAGCCAAGAGCTCATTACGGGCTGTCACAGCATTCAACCATTCGTTGTTTTTGTTAGTATCTTACACAAATCTAACATCTAAGGTTACTCTACTGACAAATCATGATTAGAAGTACATTGAGAGTAAACCTGAAATAACCGGTCATCACGGCCTTATTTCTGCTAGGCATAATGGTGCAAGAATTTCTTTGAGATTCTTGGTTCTACGGTATGAGCAGGAGAGATAGATCTAGCTAGGGAAATATACCTAATTTCTGAAAGCAATGAACCAGCCAGCGCTTTCTGAAAATGTTTCTACACTAAGTATGCGCCCATTTTCAACAGTTCTTTTGCCATTTCCATGACAAACGTAATAAGCCAGGAGTTAAGGACGTTCGCCCTAATTCCTGTGCATCCTTACTGCGCACGAAAATTCACGCGCCACGTCAAGCATCGAGCGCGCGCGCTAAGTACTAAAATGAACAATGATAGAGCAGATGGCCATTGCTATAGCTTTGCTTGGATTTAACGATCTTGGACGTTCGGTGACCCCTACTTTTCTTTCCAGAAGCAGATTTTATTTACAGTTATATACACATCGTCCAAAAATGAACAAAAAATCAATGTCGAAAGTTAAGACAATCGATGTCCACTTTAAACTAATATTGAGTATTTTTAAAGCCCATTTGTTTTTGTAGTTTGTGGAAGCTGGAAGAACTTCACCAGCCAGAAGTTTTTCTTTAAAAAAGAAAACGACTTGTTCCGCGATGCATCGTTGTCCTCCGTGTATGCAATCAGGGAGTTTCGAAAAATGGGCTTGCTTTTCCGTTAAACAAATGGTACAAATTACACAGGGAATATAACTGCTTTACTGCATTGTATTTTAATGCGTGTTTGAAAAGTCTTGTCAACAACTCAGTCGTGCTTGTATTTCATCAGAGGTTCCAAACACCTCGAAATAATAAAAGCACTTGGCCTTTCATCAGTTTCTCCTTGTTTGAGACCTCTGAATAAAATACTCGCACTCGTTGCTGATATATTACGTCAACTGACCAAACCTTCGGGATAGTTTTGTGATTTAAGGTAACGCTTCTGCTCTAGGTCTATTCATAGAGGAATTCATACAGTATCGCCTCCCTCGAATAAACCCCCCTCGGAGAGACGCCGCATCCATGTCGAGTAATACAAATTCTGAGTGAACCAGACACAAATCCTTTTGAATGTACCAGTTGTGATATCGAGGCATATCCGACATTACAGCTTTTGGACCGGGATCGCGAAGAGGACAGTGACATTCAAATTGAGTGAAATTCATTCCATCACATGCATCGCAATCGCACGTCATTTGCTATTGTTTGTAAGAAATGAATTGGATTTTAAATTAACGCCGTATTCGAATCGCGAAAAAGTTAATAAATGGCTCGGCGTTTTGTCGAATAAATACGGTACACATACGAGTTAAAAAGACCGAAAACTGAACTTGTCGTATTTACTATAAAAGGACGTTTTTGTAATTTAAAACTTGAGGAAAAAAAAAACCTTTCGGTATTCCGATCTTCATCAGTTACAGAGTCACAAAGTGTATAGAAGACTTTTAAACTCTATTCAAAATAGAGTTTAAGCACGTGCAAAATTCATAAGGAATAAAAGTTAATCGGAGTTTCATGTTCGCTAAGCGAAGTTTCGCAATTCCTTAGTGTGAATACAAGTTAATCGAGGTATCATGTTCGCTAAGCTATTACTTATTGTTTTAGGGCTCTGCTTTGGGATCACGTCATGGTACCAACCTATATGACAATTCACAGGCCCTTAATTAGGAACCTGTTGTGTCTCGGTAACTGCAACTTGAACCATTTTTGCTGGGTTGTTCTCGCTGTAGATCATTAAAGTTTGGCAATTGTTTGGTCAGTATTTTAGATACCAAAATTAAATCAATTTAGGGATTTGGGATTTATACGAGAAGATTCCTTGCGTGAGACCACAGTGTATGCTACCTAGATAAACCAAAAGCGAAAGTCGATCGCAGATTTCAAAATTTTATTTCCCATTATGACTACTTACGTAGATTAAAAGGTGCGTTCGGGTTTTGGTAGGTTTGGTATGTTAAAAAAAAAAATTCTGGGGAAAGCATTTTGTGCCTGAGCTGTTAGGTAGGCGTGAAATTGATCTTCCTTCAGCAGGGACGAAAACAAAAGAATTGATCGCGAAGCAAGTGCATACGAGAGGGTTTGTTCTTGTTTATGCAGGTATTGTGTAATATTATACATAAGTCTATGTTTTATACCCAGTCCGTAGTCCGTGGTCTGCAGTCCGCAGTCCGCAGTCAGCAGTCCGCAGTCCACAGTGCATATTTTATACTGACCGTGTAAATCGACACCAACCATGTTTGTTCCGTCGGTTTGCGAGACCACGTGCTTTTAGTACCAAAACTGGGACAATTATTTTGTTTACGAACACGGCTTTGAATCGCCTTGGCATTGGGGTAACAACAAAAGGGCATTTTCACTTCCGAAACAATGAAACGGAGGACATGTTCGTGTACCAAAGCAACCATGTGGGAGTTGAACTCATATCCTATGTAAACACTTTCGTTGGGTTTACGTTACATAGTTTGCGCACAGAAATCAATCTCGGCCAGCGAAGTGAAACTCATTTCTTCCTTTGATTTATTCAGCAGAAAGCAGCATTGGTTTCGGTCGAAGAGAAGAGGGTACACCCAGCCAAACTACAGCCTTCTGTTCGTACGAGAAGTCGTACACATTTCGTGAAGACATGTCTGCAAGGTTTTTAAATGCCATTACCTCTGACTTCGAACTTAAATAAACAACTTATCCGCTACAGTCTTCAATAAGCTTCCTCGAAAAGTCGTACACATTTCGTGAAGACATGTCTACAACGTTTTCAAATGCCATTAACACTGACTTCTAACTTTAAATACACTTCAGTATCGCTACAGTGTACAGTAAGCTTCCTCGACACTTGAAACCGGTCCACAATATTGCGCAACACTCGAAAGAAAGCACATGCACGAACATGGATATGACATCATTCGCCCCTGAAGAATTTGTTTTGAGGGGGGCAGGGGGGCAAATTGGTGTCCCCGGATAGATAGATAGATAGATAGATAGATAGATAGGTGGATAGATAGATAGATTCACAGATCTCGAATTTTTATGCATTACGCGATTAGAACTGCGTTCTGTCGAACGCAATAATCTCTTTCCTTTTTGCCTATCCAGACTTGGATGTTGGAAAAATGGAAGAATATATCACTTATCTACGAAAATGTATTTGTACAAATAATACTTTGTTGCTTGATAATGCTGACGGTTATATAGATACTTATTCGGCTATGTTTGAGATTCGGAAGGTGCTGCTTAATTCCAAGGGATCGTTACTGAGGTGGATCCTTTGGGAATCGGGTTACTACATTACCATACCAGGATCTCTTACGGGACAATCAAAAATCCAACTTTTTAACGTTTACATTGACATTCTAGGATCACACATTCTCAGGTCCCCTCCAAGCCATACTGATGATGATAATGACAATGTGACAACAATAAAAAATCATCATCATCTTCTTCATCATCATCAGCAGCAGCAGCAGCAGGACCACCACCATCATTTTTATTATTATAAAAGTAATAAAAGAAAATTATTGTTACAATGAACCATCAGAAAGACCCTCCACCTCTCAACACGGAATGGTCGTACCTGAAGATCCCATATATTTCCAACCGACAAACGACTCAACTACAGTATCACTAGCATTTTCCGAAAAGAGGGTATACCAGAACGTGTCACGCACAAGTCATTCACCCTCAGACGAGCTCTCTGCCCTATCACCAGCACCAAATTGTGCTTAGAATTTCCCATAAATACCCGCTACCGTTCTTTCAGGAAAATGAATTTATTTAGTTGTTAGGGAAAAGGGAAGTGATGATTTTTTGCCATTTTTTAATGGCCCTGCATCATCCCTTTGTTCATTGTTAAATCAAAGGGACCATTGCCTTCTAAATCGCTTTTCATTTTGTTCCATCGTTAGTTTCAACGCCGGGAACAAGAAATTCTCAATAGGATGATTCCTATCAGGTACGTTACATAGTTCTTTGCGCCTGTTACCTGCAGAAGTCTAGAAACGCTTTTTTAGTTTTGTTTGTATCAGTCAGTCAATCAGTTACCAGCTCTACTTGGGCCGCACTCGAAAAGTTTCTGAACAAAGGAGTCTGACCTCGGGCTAGCCAGGAGCTAATTAACCTCTTCTAGGCGTTCAGTTAGTCGGGGCGCAGCGCGAAAAACGGCGCGCGAAAAAATGAAAAAAGCGATGCGCGCTTTTTTTATTTTTTTTTCCCGCACTGTTTTTCGCGCTGTGCCCCAACTAACTGAACGCCTGGAAGGGGCTAGAAACTAACCAGTAAAAGTGCTGCATCACATAAACCATGGTACGAGAGAAGGTACGTGTGTCGCGTACCCAATGCAGCACAAACACAAGGTGTCGTGTACTGGAGTTCGAGAAGTGTCAAACGCGCAGTGTAGAGCAATCGAGCCAATGAGATCTATTAGGATTAACTCTCCCAACTAGTCTACACATGCGGTAAATAGTACAGGCTAGAAAATAAGAGATCAAAAAAAAAAATGCTAAGAATTGCAAGAGAAGCAAAATCAAAGGCTGGTCAAAAATTAAATGGTAAGTTGTAACTCAGTCTGTTCCTGTCTCAAGAGACTTCAAAAAAAGCCACAACGTTAACTTGTGTTATTAAGCTGCAATAGGCAGCTATCTCTATTGATCTGGTAAACCCTGACTAATTTTAAATACCAAGAGAAGATTGCCCTAACAAGGAAAAAAATAGTGAAATCCTTAGCCACTAACAAACCTGAAAAGCTATGCACATGATTGAAATTGCAAGTAGTATTACAAGACTATCAGTAAAGAATGGGATGTAACTGAAAATCGAAAGGAAGTTAATAGAATGAAATTAAAGAAGGTGTAATCTCCTATATGAATTATCTAAACAAAACAGCTCCTTAACGTCCCTTTTTTAAAGTTCATCAAAGCGTTCCCAGCTATGGCAACGTTAAGGGGCCATAGTTATGTTCCACAATTGAGCAAAGATCACCACAGATGTGTATACAAAACAAGTGGGCTGCTGTGCTCTATTCAGTGCAGTTTCAGTCATTAATCTTTACATTTCCCGAAATACTCTTGTGTCCACTCTGAACAGCCCCAAAAATGCACGGGTGCAAGTTGCCACTAGGCTTTTATAGATTATAGCATAATTTGAGAAAACTAGCATAATTTCTCCCATTTTTCAAAACGTGGCACTGCTACCATAATTCGCATATTTTGAGAATTATCGGAACATTTTTGGGTTTTGACAGGTACGTTGATTCCCAAATCCCAATTATAGGCTGACATTGTTTGATGTTTTAACGGTGTTTGCAGTTTACTGAGCCCTGAAATGGATGCCTCGGACTATGCTGTACGCGAGGAGGAAGTCCCATGGCAAACTATGTCGGTCCCAATACCTCTCATAGGCAAAGCTGCAAAATGGCGTCAGCTATACCAGCCGATTCGAGCGAAAACTTGTAGCTCTCTCAGAGAAATGACTGGCCAGAACCAGCCACAATTGCCAGAGACCGTTCCCTACAGTCAACAAAGGGAAAGTGCAGTGTTTCGATTAAAGGAAATGCATTTTGGACTTATTTGCCATGGTGTTTGAAGAGCACAATTTAGACAAAAAAGTAGCATAACTTGGAAAAACGGGCATAATTTTAGCATAATTTGGCCAAAACAAGAGCAGTGCTGCTGGCATAATATGCTACTAATATTAACACAATCTATAAGAGCCTAGTCGTTGCCACTCTTTCTAAGAACCGTTTGGGCTATAATCTCCTCGTTTGCCTTGTTTAACACCCACAGCAAGTCGTTATGCTCCCGATAAAAACATTTACACTCGTTTTCAGCACTGCAAAACTAGTTGTTTATAAGTTGCTTATATTTCTTTACATCTTTTATTAGTAAACTGAGGGAGATGATCGAAAAAGCAAGACAAGGTATCCTTCCATTCTGGGTAACTAAAAGAATATCACAGAGGGGCATAACTGAACAGGAGCAAAACAAAATAAACAGCGGTTACAAACATTACCAATAGACGAAGCATGGTCCAAAAAAGCTTAATATTAACTTGACATTACGTACGTATGCTACAACATACATCTTCAGAAGCGATGGCCGGTTATAACTGAAGATGTATGTTGTACCATACGAAACTTCAAGATAACATTAAGCTTTTTTGGACCATGCGTCGAGTATTGGTAATGTTTGTAACTGCTGTATGTTTTGTTTTCCAGTTCTGAAATTGAAATGGTCGAAGAACAAGAATATCTATAATTGAACAGGTGACAGAATCGAAGTTTGCCAAAGCCTGCATGTCGAACGACCTCCTATATGAAGTAATGCTGTGCGTAAATTATTGCACTGGGCTAGCATTGTGTTAGGACTCGCCTGGTTACAAATTACAAGAGGTAAAAAGACTCTCTGGGATCCTCTGGTTTCAGTCACGGTCACTATGATGTAGTGGGCTTTATTTTGTAATCTATTTATACAGTCTTAACTGTTACTGACTAAACACCGTCATGTAAAGGGCTTTATTTTGAAATCTTCTTATACAGTCTTAACCGTCACTGACTAAATTTTGAACTAGGATCCGATAGGTATTTATAAACCTGACGGCATTAAGATGACTATGACGTGAACCTGTTAGGAAATAACCTAATACACAGCCTGACAGCCCAAGCCCTGAGTTGAATTAACTACAAATTTGCTTTGATGGGTGGTTTGCCTATTTTCCGTGCTGTTTCGATTAAGCAGCTTGAGTTCCTGAATACCCCTAAGCTTAATTTTATATTGTTAATTGCACAAATTTTTCTACTTTTGGCGGAAAAGGAACCCCTCCCGTAAGGTTATCTTTCTATTAAGGCGCAGTTAAATAAATTTATATTAAGTAGGAAGCCCTTAGCTTTCTCTACCACATAACATAATATCTGGGGGCATGACGTTACGTGACATCATATAACGTAAAAGAGATTCGCCAAAAATACGGCGGGTTTTTTGAGGCCCAATGGAGAGACTGCATTCATCGAGCCGTTTGGGAATGAACGTTTGAAACTCGCTGCTCAAGGGATTGAGACTCGCTGTGCCTCTGGAGACGCTTTATTTGGCATAAACAGCGTAGTTCGCGTGTAACCAATGATTTAGGATTCAGGGTCCCTGACACTCCTAAAAATAGAAGTAGCGGCAATTGTTCCCTAGTGAAATGGGGCACCATTGTCAAAGAACCACTGGTTAATATGAACTTTCCCGAATTTTGATGAGAAGTTGGACTTTGATGGAGCAAGGCGGATGCCTTGTTATAGGGTAGACCGTTAATAAAACTAGAACTGTACTGTTTCAATAGTCCACTGAGGATTAGTCACAGAAGGACTTTTCTGTTGTTCTTCTTACTCGAACTAACACTTAATGAGAAATGTATAGATCATTCTTCTCCTATCATTTTAAGTTTTAGACTTTAGACTAAAGCATATTGACCTGTCGTCCTTGACAGCTTGTAGAAATTGAGGATACAAAGAGGTAAGGCAGTTTTTTTTTTTTTTTTTTTTTTATTTCATAATTTGGGCGTAAAAATTTTTTTTTTTGTGTTTT
>Ga0126339_10002913_pt1 | contig 12354 bp, 6 predicted proteins | sample OrbTmetagenome_2_FD_92532 | JGI IMG/M metagenome (GOLD analysis project Ga0126339, IMG submission 92532) | Coral microbial communities from Petempiche,Puerto Morelos, Mexico - Orbicella T R C metagenome | ecosystem: Host-associated > Invertebrates > Cnidaria > Coral | place: Petempiche,Puerto... | reverse complement strand
ACAACAACAACAACAACAACAAAAACACTAACAGTAACAGCAATAAGATTTACATTTATTATACATGTAACGTTAACAGTGTAATCAACCCTAGTGTATTGACCATATTTATTTATTTATTTATTTATTTATTTTATTTACATCACTTTCAATTACAAGCTACTTATGCCACTACAACAGCATGCTACTTACAACACAAACACTCACATTACTTACTTACAATGTGCGATACTTACGCTACTAAACAATGCTATACTCTACTTGCTGTATTTATCATATTTTAATTGAATCTCTAAATTTGATCTATTGTACCCTGAATGATGTAGTTAACACTCCTTAATTTATAAATATGTGAGAAAGATCTACCAAATTTCTTTTACTGGTCAAGTGGTTGTGACCATATTTAGTAATTTGAGTTTGGATGTTACTGTACAGCCAGTTATTCATTATATGGGAGTTTGTTTATCAATTACAAAAAGGTCTGAAATACTTCTTCAATCCATTGCTGTCAATGCTGATTAACAGCTATTTGCTATCAGTGGGGCAGGAACAAACTAATTAGGTGCTTGCAAATTACATACTGTCTAGATCTAAGCTTTATGGAGGTCATCTACCAGGAACAATTAGCATGATTTATTTATACTAACAGTAAATTTTAAGTTATACCTTGGAACATGGAGTAGTGATGATGCATGCAATGAAAAGGCCAAAACAGGATAATTAGTCAAGGGCTTAGGAACATTTTCAGTTCTGAACTTTGATAACAAGCGTGACAGGTTTTTTCAAACATTTTTATACTGACTTCGACGCTTGGAAGATGTTTAGGGAGACTTTTGGGGAATTATACAAAGATTCGAAATTCAACATTTGTGAGTTATTTTTAAATTATCAATTGAGTTATTAAGCTGTCGTTTCCTTGTGCATTCAGAAACATATATTCAGATGCAATTCCTCAAATGCCATTGATAGTCCAGCGTTCAACGAGTTTTAGGTATTAATTAACACTCTTTGTATATTTTGATCTTGAAAATGGAACGTTGAACCCAAATGACAACAAAAACTATTTGACCTTGACTACTTGACAACAAAGAATCAGTTCAACTAGGTATGTCTTGTTTGTATTGGTGTCTCAGTTTGATCCCAAAGTTCCTTTTTTTTTTTGACTGAACGGCAAACTTTATCTAGATGTAGGTTTGTTTTCACTTCTGTTTAGTCTCCAAATTGGAAAGTTTGCACATGTGTCTTGGGTGATAAATTTACGATAATCTTTTGATTCTGACTATTCGCAATACATGCAGGAATTTTTTAATATTTTTCCTGAGGTTTAGCCTTCTCACCTTCCTGCTTAGTGTTTTTGTTAACATGAATGTTTGCTGACAGTGAAAACATTCTTCTGTGTACAAGTTTTCGTCAAATTGACAGCTTGTATCCTGACCCATTAGTGATAACTTTTAATATGCTATAAAGGAAGAAAGCTAGGAGTCGTCTGTCATTTTGTGGTCATTGAATGGGCCACAACTGAAGACATGAAGTTTGCTGCTTTAACTTTTCCTTTCAAGATCTGAAAGATTTCCCCCTTGTAAAAGAAATTTTAACTCGTGATACAGCTGCACGTAACAGTCAACTACAAATCATAATTTGGGCAGGGAATTAATGACTTCTGTAGTTTTGATGACTTCTGTGATGGATTTCTGTAATTCTGTGGCCATTTCATCGAAGGTAAGACTAATTGTCTGCTCAACGCATATCCTAACAGTAATCCACGACTTGATGTTATGTCATGCATGATGGTCTGTAGAGCAACATTTTGAGTCCATAAAGCCTTGATAGCTCTGCACTGTATGAAGCTAGCATAGAGAGCTTTGTCTGCTTTTTATGTCTTTTGTACAGGTTTTAGAATCTCGTGTAGTAGTGAGTAACTACAGTAGTATGAAGAGAAGCCAGTAATAGACTTAAGATGCTGGTAAATAAATGACCTTTAGCTATGGATAATGTACATAGGTCTTGATTTTGTAATACTACCCAGACACCATAGTAAGGATATTTGCAAATGGCTGAACTTTGCTGGCATTGTGGCCTTCTTTTAGCATCGTTTTGTCCATATCGTTTCAAATACTCATGTTAGTTTTTGACTTCTTACAAGTGTTTATACATGTAGAACACCTTTCACAGGGACTGATAGGTTTGCCATGATATATTAGACATTAAACTATATCAGGCCCTGTAAACTAAGCTCTTTGTCAAAATTTTTAAGTAGCAGTGTATGGATCTATATGGAGCTTTAGGAAAGGAATTTCTTTGGTGTCTTCAAGCTACTGGCTTTATACGTGCACTTATGCATGTAATGTCATGTGGAGACTGTGTATGTGTGTTCATACCTGTCCCATAGTCATCATCATCGAAAAAACATCTGTGTTATCATGCGCTGCTTCAGTGACGCAGTGCAAGCAATAACAATTGCAGGTGCTGCCTATCTTTTAATTAACTCCATACGATAATTACGGAGCAATTCGCTCTTGAATTAAGCTGTCCTTAAAAGTCGTAATGTGTACCGTTATATCTTTGATTCCTGGTTGTCTGTCTTAGCGTTTGAGGCTCTTTTAATCCCTTATCCCAATATTGATGGTTTGTAAGTTCTTGTAGCCTATTTCCTCTTTTGCAAATTGTCTAAATAATGAATGCGCAAGTCGAGCTTTAAAATCATTGTGTGTGGACATGATCCGAGTGACTTTCAACTCTTTTTCTGAAGATTTGAAGTGATAAGACAAAGAAAGTTCTGGTTCTGTTCTTTATAAACATGTGTTCTCGCCTCTTTACCTTTTCAACCTTCAGTCTGGTAAACTTGCCATGTTTTAAGGCTGAGTCTCTTTTAAATCCTTCTAAGGTGTGCATCCTCTCTCAATATTTTTCTTACAGAAGGATTGTAGATGTCTGTCACTTGGTAATGTTCTTTCTTTCTTTTAAAAACAGAGTTGCTTTTAGCTCAATTTCCTGTTGATGTTAGTGAACAAGCACTAACTTCATTTAATTGGGTCGCTTTCTTTCTATTCATAAATTTTCAACAGTACTGTAAGCTTGTAGAGTTTTAATTCACTGTTACATGTACATTCTATAGTTTGTGCGAATTAAGATTTGAATTCTTTGTACATAGTTTGTTAACAGAGCTTTATTTTGATCAAAAAACTTTATAAGTTGATCATAAGGTTTTGCTATTCTTGGCTCTATGCTGTGTATTCACAAAATATTCGCAAATGTATCTTCCCTGAAGAACAAAGTTTGCTGACAACTCCCGAAGATTCGACATTCTACACTTTAATACACTAGTTTCTTGGGATACAGCTTTGTTTCACTGAGAATCCCGACGTTTCTCGAGATTGAAGCCAACCGGAACTCAACAGCGAGATTGGAGTAAAAACAAAACTATCTGTTTCTCTAGGAAAACTTGGGACGCGAGTGTGATAAAAATATCACGCCAGCTTGTGTCACGATGTTATCATATGCTTCAGTTCCATATAAAAAACGTGAAAGTGATGACCGATCCCTGGGTTGTGTCATTTTCGCTGCCGCACAGGGGAGTCCAAGTATACGTTTCATCTTGTTCAGGTTCCAACTGTGCTTGAGACATCATCGATTTATCATCATTGCCACGTGACCATCGATCAACTAATACAAGTGTGCGGTAGATAACATGAAACTTCAGCTATATAACTAAAGATGTGTTTGGCAAATTGATTTTTTTTTGTAGCACACTCAGTTTATATTGCACTGATAAAGGTAAAAACACGTATCAATCATATGTCGGTTTTTTAAATTAAAAACTGCAAAGTAAACATTGTTATCAGAATTTTAGGTTGTAGTTATCTTATGATTAATTTTGGAGCCGTTTTGATTGAGTATTTATGACATGCAGGCTTGTAAACTGTTCATCTGTTCTAGTGCCGTGAGATGATCTACTTTGTGTTCCAGCAAAATGCGCCTTTTGGAAAGAGTCGACTCAGTGATAAGGCAATGCTAACATAATGATAAATTGCTTCATTTGTGTTGCTATAAATATCTATACTCTCGCCGAAATGATTCAAGTAACAGACCTCTTGAATTTACGCAAAGCTTAATCAGGCTTTCTCAAGTGATTAATTCAGCTATGTGCAAAAAGTAGATTCAATTTACAGGAAATAACAAATAGTTGTTTCCTTGGTCAAACAAACCTTGGGAACATTGAAACAGAGAAACACATTTTCAAACTCTAAGCTTGCAGACAATCAAAGACTATACCTCAGTACAGTTGTATATTGTATTACCTTGAACGTGTATTTTAAGCCTTAGGGTACTCCTCAATTTGGCTACCCCCCTGAACCACCCACCTTACCCATTCGCTCCCCTGCCAGCACAGGTCACTACTTACAGTACTTGCGTTTTAAAGTCAGCTATTTTATTCCCGGGTTTATTCTGGGGACTGACCACTCCTCGTTTGGAGGGGTGGGCAAAGATGAATGGTATACAATAGGTCTTGATTTGATGTTCCCTGGGGTTGCATATAATGCCTGAATAACTGAATTGATTGACATGCATTGTGATAGCTGGTAAACCTACAGGAAATTGTCGCCTAAAAATAGATTCTTTTGAGAACTGTTGATATTTCGACATCTGTTAGCAATTATGTCTGTGGGTATTAGAATTGATCAGTTATAGATAAAAGGCCAACCAAACGGGACGTATTTAGGACAAATATGTACAGAGAAATGGATAGGTTGTCAAGTGAGTGAAAGCGTGTCCTTAACACAAGCCAAAGGAAAAAGCTTTTCGTGCTCAGCTGTCCTTTTGTCGAGCTGCATTCAGTTAAAAAACAGTCATAATACAAGGGTTGTGTGGGAACATAGACTTCGAGACTCCCCTCTCTTCGTCTTCTCTCGTGTCACGCTCAGCTGACAAAGAGAAAAGAAGAGCTGCTAGTAGTGTAGGAAACTTGCATCCAGAACTAATAAATTTTTCTACACATACTTAACTATACGAGCGGCGATATATTAAATGTGCTATATGATGTTTCTTTTTATCAATAGGTGAAATTAAAAAAAGTAATTCGTGCAAGTTTTAGAGTTGCCATAGGTGAATATCATTACCTTAATTCTTCTTAAAATTAACCCAGCAAGGAAGAGATAATTGCACCACGCCACGTACTCGGAACGAATTACGTTGAGTTTTCATCCATCATTTATCTTTCGTTTATTTCGTGAGAACGCAGTTGTTAACGGCACAAGCTTGAAGTACCTGTAGGACCTGTAGCTAAATTTGCTGCAGCTACAGGTATTTGTTTTGGCAGGCTTTTGAAAGCTTAATTACGTGATATTTTTCATCCGGGGAATATTGTATATGTGAAAGTGGACAGAACAAAGATGCCGATGCGTTTTTTCTGTTGTTTTAGCGTTGTGTCTCCTCGAATTTGTACAAATAGTGTCGAGAATAAGTTGCTTGTATTTGTTTTGATTGTAAACTGGATCAAACTTGAACCGGACGAGGTTTGCGTGCGTGGTGAATTTCAGCTTAAATAAAATACCAGCTGCCGTTACTATATATGATTATAACAAAACTATTGTGAAATAAAGTGTGGTTTTACATGAATATTGCAGCGACACCTGAGCAGCCAGCTCTCTCAAATATTGAAAAAGAACAAAATGTAATTTTCTTTTCAATATTTAAACTCCTGTGTGGTCTTTCCCAGGAATATTTTCAAGTATAATTGCGTGGAATTATTTTAGCGGGAAGAGAGAGACTATTTCTTAATTACTGTGTAACGGTCGCTCTTGATAAAAAGAAATGTAAATTTATTAAAGGCAGCCGTTTTCTGTCAGTTTTTTCCCGAGGTTTCACGCTGGGAGAAAAAAGCAAATAAAAAGGTAGCTTGAAAAGAAACTACGAACAAAAGGGCATCTAATACTCGATTATCTTTGTATTGTGGAGCAGCTGCACAAAGAAAATAAGATAGGAACACAGTAAATTCGGATTATAGTAATTGAACCGACGTTGAAAGTTGTCCGTAATGTGAAAAATATTTGTATTGTTTTTTCTATAGCGAACGTTTTTTTTTCTTCCAGTCTAACAGGAAATTTTCTATTATTTGCTTTTGTCTGTGCTTTATTGTTAACAAGACTGCTGGACACAATGTTTATTTAGTTTTCTTTTGAGAATGAACGTTTAGGATGAAGTTCATTATCATTTTTGACAATTTTTCACCCTTGCCTCATCATTGGTTCATTGGCGACTACTATTGACAATTTTTTGGCTGCCTGCGAAGTTCAAATAAAAATATGACAAGCGGCTATAAATACCTCCTTAATCGCGCTAGAATATATTTTCTGTCTTCAAGCTCTTTTACCTTTTACGAAGTTTAAGTACCTCTTTCGGGTCAACATTTTTCTCCGCGGAGGAAACTATTACATGAGAAATTAATATCAAATTTCGGCTATTTGCTTTGGTTGTTTGCCTACAGGTAAACTGGCCTATAGCATTTCATTCTATGAGCTGGAGTCCATGCGGATTTTCGTTGTTTAATTTAGACAGTATTCAAATTAAGTCTCGCTGGGTCTCTCGACGAAAGCGTGTATCCTGTACGATCACTTTCAATGTTATGAAGTACCTGGCTGTGTTTAGAGCAACGCGTTGAAAGGAAAATCGACATTGAATTTGTAATGTTTCTTGTGATAACCGAGTGTTCGTGTCGACGGTCGAGAGACATGTAAACACAAGCTCTAAGTTTAGAAGTCATGGCGTTGTTCATTCCAATTTCTCGACGCGCAAATGTTGGAAATCACAGTGACCTGTACCGTTATCATTTAGTTCCTCACAGTAGCGAATTTCCTGAGAGGTATTTCCTCTTCGTTCTCTATACGGTGATTTAGTACACGGCGCTAGCTCCTGTGAAGTCAATAGTGGGTTCACAAGTGGAACGAGCTATAAAAGGTGGACAGCTGTGAACATTTCAAGGTTGTTACGGCGAAGTTACCTTCCTGGAGAGATAACATTACAAATATTAGTTACTCCTTGACGATTTTTGCTTAGCGACGCGTCGACAGAGTGCCCGCTTGCCGTATTGTTTGGGATCTGTAGGCTCTTAGACAAGAGAAGTCCGCATAAAAGAACACATGTAGCTACTGAATGAGTCGCCGTTCTTTCGAGTAATCGCCATGGCTTTAGGATGAAACGCCATGCTTTCGTCAAGAAGAACAAAGTTCCTTCGCCTAAACTCGAACGGGGATATGTGTTCGGCGTTAACAGTTGGGTAAGTCAAAACAAAAGCATGTAATTGTAATGGATGATGCTTTTAATTTGCGCAGCAGCCAGTTTAAAAGAGGTAAAATGCAAATGTACAGCGAAGAAAAACGCAGAAAAGTTCAGTTCGATACTGATACATTGTAGCGTTAATTCTTGTGGAACTCTGTTATCAGTTTGTGATATTGTAAACCATGTTATAGTACACTTTTGTTTCTTAGGTTCATCGTTATTCAATTAAATAGCGGTGTCATTTACCCGCTGAATTATTCAAAAATTGTTTTCCCGTGATGTCTGTGTGACCAGCGCGTTTCTTGTCAGAAAATGGTTAAAAATCAGTCTAATTTTGGAATCCGCTCTATAGTATGTCGCCACCATTCCAAACTTTTATCACTTTTTTAGTAACTTTATCCTGCAATGCCCAACCAAAACTGAAGACATGTCAGTTTTGTAACTACAGTATATATTCAAGTGTTTAGTATTCTTTTGACCGACGAGGTCTCAAAAACCTATAAACTTTTTAGATTCAATCATAACGCCACGCTCTCGTTTTCAGAGCGAGTAAAATGTATTCTCAAAGCTGTGCAATATTGTGGCTGTAATAATTCTAAACTTTTTTAATTATGGAAATTGTTACTTCAGTAAGCCTGTTGTACATTTTATTGTTGTCGTTCAATAATACTATTATAATACTATTCTTTGTAAGTGGTTCCTTCTTACCGTAATTTCCGTCACAGTGAATGACATGCTTATTAATTGTCTTCCGGAATAAAGTGAAGTAAATACGTAGACATATTTTAGACGGGGAAAATAATGGGGCACTTTTCAATCCTTTTTCTTGTTTTTTCATACTGCTGCTTGCTGGAATCAGTGAGGATTTTAAATGACCAAAAAGTAAGGAAGGGTTTGGGACATTTCTAATCTGATTTGAACTCCGCGAAAATTTTAAAACAATTACAAATTTGTAACTGAAAGACAGTTTGTTTGAGAAGGTGGTCTGTAAAATAAACACTTTTTTTCCGTGCTACCTAGCTTAGATACCAACTGAAGAATGAAAGTCCGAACCTTATCTCATCACAACAGAGCTCGATCATGCCCTGTGAGGTTAAATGTAGTATAATGTAAAGATATCTTTCAATAACAGATTCAAGTCAGGTAGTAACTTTCATGTTTTTGTTGTTTTTCGTGTAGGCAATATCAAGTGATAATCAAACACATTGTAAAAGCTCGTACGTTTCATCATGAAAGTTATAAAACACACCCAGTCTTTCATGAGCTGTGTTTTATGTGGCCAATGTTACGTTTATTTTCAAAAATGCTTTTTTATTACGTTATTATGCTAAAAGACCGCCCAGTTTTGTTGTTATGGATTGTTATTTTTGTTCGTGTATATTGGATTTTAACTAATACAACGATCACTATAAGCAACCACAATATCAGAATTTTGGCGCCGTTTCGTTTTCGCGACCCAACATCGTCTCAGTGTTTTCAGACAGGTAAACTCGGACGCTATCAGAATACAAAATTAGCAATGATTGTGATCATAAAAATATTGGTGTTATTTTTTTTTTGCCCCAGATTTCTATCTTCATGAATTATTACACGCTCGGATGTTACGAGTGTATATGTATAAGGTTAATTTGGTTTGTCCAGCTTATCAGTAGCCATGAAATACGCTATCACAGGATGTGCTTTGTGAATGTGATCGAGAAATTCTTGCTGCCATGAATAAGAATTCTTTGCTCGCGGTGTTGAAGGTAAGAATAAGGACTGGACTTGTGGAGTTTAAGATTCATGGCCCTCACTCGGGGAAATTGTTTCTGCTTCGAAACATTTAAGGCTCTATTACATGTTGTTAGGTTTTCTGAGCTTTTCTAAGCTCTTTGACGACATTAGTGCGATAACTAGGGTTAATTGATTCATTACACTCAGATTGCTTACAATTACAAATTGTTTTTATCAGAAATAACCCAACGATAATGAGCTCTTGATGGGAAGCAATCTGTTTTATTTTCTACGTCTTCCTAAAAAATGCGAGCGTCCATTGTCCCTTTGTACCGTTGATTGGCATAATAAGCAAATGAGCGCTGGCGTGTACGGTTTTGAGCAAAAAATAACACTAAGAGATCGCAGTATGAATTGGTTTGAGCGAGCTTCTGGATAGAGGTTGCACTATAAACACATATGCGTATATCGTTGTAATGTTTTGATACATGATCCGTGCGATGTTTGTGTGTGAGCTTAGTCCGGCAGAATCCTTTCGTCGTGTTTCCTGTCTCTGAAATAATAACATTACAAACCCCCTCGGTTTCCTGATCATGCGACATCTAACGTTTTAACATGTCGTGTTGTTTAATACTCAGTTATTTTTTATTGTGGAAGTCTGTTAAGATTATTTAGTTGTAGGAGAGGGTTTCTTTAAGGTTTTTTTTTTTCAGTTCTATATCTTCCGAAATTGTCTTTCACAACAGAGATTAAGGAGTCACAAGTTCGCTTTGGTGTCCAGTTGCGTAGTGAGGTTTCGTCAACAGGAAATACAAACCAGGATCAAACCAAATACGTTACGAAATAATTTTACCCACTCGAAGAAATTACAGCAACTTATCTATTTGTCCTGTGTGCTTTTTATTCCACTGTTAGCTGGGTGTCAAAACAGTCACAAATTTAATTAAAATTCCCCGCTCTCTTGAGACTGTTTGGGTGGTGGGATGTTATGTAATATTCCAAGAACTCTTAAATACTGGTGTCAATTTTCGTGATGTGATATTGGTCGCGGCTTAAATCACAGTGTGTTCATTCAGTGATCAGTTGCGCACTAACACTTGTTAAGTGTAGCAAGGCAATGGAGTGAAACGTTATAGCAGCATTGGTAGCGGCCTTTAAAATGGTTCCAAAGGTTGGTCTTGTAAAGTCTAATTCAACTTCCCATACAGAAGTGTTGATTTTGTTGACGTAAATTGATTTAATGCACTGTTCTCGAGGCATATATACATGTTTCTGGAAGAGTCCTAGAAGAACGAATTATTTACAACGGAAATACTAGACGTGTTTCTGACATAACCTTAAGTTATGTGCATATTACACATCTTATTGTGCATCAAATGTTATAGAAAGACATAATAATACTTTTAGAAGAACGTTGGTTGTAGCATCAGCATGTAAGCTAAATCTGATTTATTTCGTTGGAGACAAGAAGTTTTCTTTGGGCCTTTTGTTTACATGTCTAATGCAGTGTTGTCGTTTCCAGGCCTATTACCGCCAAGGTGTGGCGCTGCAGTGCCTGGGTCGACATGCGGATGCCCTGGGAGCCTTCGCCTCTGCGCTTGCGCAGGATGACAAAAGCCCTCAACTGCTGACCTCGCTGACTGAGGCCGCGATGAAGTCCCCACTCAGAGGTAAAGATTGGTGCTTATTTGTGTTTCCTGTTAAGGTTCCAATTAAGTACTCAGCGTGTGCCAGTCGTAGACTGATTCTTATCAGTTGTATCCGTTAATATGATTATCAATGGCAGGAGCACAGACGGACAAAATTTTTCAGAATGTTGAGCATGGATGTGTTTATTATTAAGTTTGTATCTCGTGTATTCCCTTCAACAAGACGAAATGTTTGCTGGACTATGATCGGATTAATTCTTTGATTACAACTTATTTAAGTGTCAATATATTCTCTTGTTTGAGGGGAAAAAAATAAAAACCGAGTCGCAAAATTGTCTAACAGATATTGAGACTGAAAGTGAAGGCTAATCTTGGATTAGGTTAATCCCATTTGAATAAGGAGGCCCTGGAATACAAACCAGGGCGGATTGAGGGTAGAAGACAAAACAGAGAACGCCATTTTCATTCTCAGTCAATACGCAGATCTCATTGAAAAGAGATTACTTAAACCGTTTTGAGTAGACGCTGCTTCACAAGACTCTATCGTAACTTTTAGTTCGGTGTTATTGACTAAGGTAAAAGGGGTTTCTTTATCTCCGATGTTTCCGTTTCCTTTTACATTCCTTTGTCAGCAAGGGAAGATAAGTAGTTTAAAGAAAAGAGGAAGGTGATATGCGACTCACTTACATTCGATACATAGTGATATATATTAATTTGACATTAAATGGTGCTGAGACAGTCTGGTTTTAAATGGTCAGTGTTTTCCCAGTATATCTGATCTTACTCCTTGACACAGTACCCTTGTTTTTCAAGAGTATTTATAGATATCGTTTTGATTGGGGTCTGGTATGAAAAGAACCGAGATAACTATGAAATGGATTCAGTGGTTTTACTTGACCTCGCCAGTTTGTAAATTGTGTTTGATTTTGCCGCGGTACTAAAAATAGCTACATCTGCTTAAGTCGTAAACATTCATTGCAATCAAAGTATCCTGAATGTTTTACGTACTGAAATAGTCTATTCCCGAATTACATTAAGCCACTTTCTTAAAGCGTGTTTTGGTGCCCATCCTTTCGTATGAAAATGATATTTATTCACATGCAAATTAAACTCATTTTCGTATCAATGGTTGTGCACCAGGCCTCGTTTTGATAGAGAGACTCAAGGCAACTCGGAAATGGACTATTTCGCATTGCTTTAACTTTACGATGTCTCTGGAAATTATCATAAAGCCGGCAAACTTCAAAGAAGTAAACAAAGACGGCTACTATTACGTTGGAAGGTACTCTGTCGTACACAATTTTGTTTTTCGCTCATACGCTATTCGTGAATTTCTTAACCTGAACGTTTCTAATGGTTAGTTCCTCAGTCATCAGTAAACAACTTTTGTGTTTTGTGCACGGTCAAGGCCAAAAACACGAACAAAAACGTACAGCAAGAACTTTGTAGGGATTCATAACTATTCCCTCTACATTAACTATGGTAAGACATCAAAGCAGGAATTCTCTGTACTGATTGTCGTAAATCCTAGTTGTGAGAATTTAGTGAAACTATCCCTTTCCGTTTGATGATGATGATGTGGGTCACTTATGTTTTCACTTACTTTCGCAGCTACCTTGGAGCCAATCTACAGCCAACTGAACAAGATGAAACTCGACAAGAGTCCTTTTGTCATGATCTCAGTTATCGGCCAGGAGTTGCTGTCAGTTGGACATTT
>Ga0126339_10002912_pt1 | contig 12357 bp, 6 predicted proteins | sample OrbTmetagenome_2_FD_92532 | JGI IMG/M metagenome (GOLD analysis project Ga0126339, IMG submission 92532) | Coral microbial communities from Petempiche,Puerto Morelos, Mexico - Orbicella T R C metagenome | ecosystem: Host-associated > Invertebrates > Cnidaria > Coral | place: Petempiche,Puerto... | reverse complement strand
TATTAATAAATAGCGATTGAACTAGCTCAGCAAATTGTCACGCATGTCACATAATTGCCACAAAGAGCTAAAGTTCTGCTTTTCTCGTTTCAACATTACACGATCGCGGCAAGTCTCGTTCACATCAGAATCAGTAAATAGACAACTTGAATCTCACACAATGAATCGACTTCCCACTTTATACCACGCATCTTTCTTGTCATGAAAAAGAAAGCGTTGTTTGAGAAACCAGTTACTCAGAGGAGTACAATGCAATGCTACAACCCACTCGAACTAGATTTATTTTACATGACTCCTCTAATTATAAATCAGGCCTCTTTTGGCCACGCTCTCTGAGGAAAGCGGTCGAAGGTAGTGTTAAGAGATGCGGGGATTCCGTCGGAGGGAGGTTTTTGTTTTCCGCACTGAGAAGTTAGAGTGGACTCAATGATTAGCTCAGGCAATACTCCAAGACACTTTCTGCCACAAGTATCTCACTTATCTTAACACATTAGGGCAATATTCTTCAATATTGATTCCAATTTGCATCAGGAATGAACGGTATGGGAGGCGGCATGGGTGGAACAGGTGACCTCAGCATGGGCTTTGGCGCAGGAGCCACCTCGATTGGTGAGGGGGGTGGAGCCACCATGGAAGGTATGCCATCACTAATGGGTGGGCCCATGCAAATGCCAGGTGGAGGTATGGCTGGACCGGCGGCTTCAATGCAGGGCATGGAGGGAGGACCAATGCCGATGCCCATGGGAGGAGCTGGAGGCCCATCGGAAGGTGGACTGATGTCTAAGCAGTTTATCGAAGGAGGAGAAGGAGGTATGTGTTACTCGATTCTTAGTCGGGATGGGACGAGAAACAGCTAACTGGTAAGTCGTCCTTGTTGATAACCATTCTCAACTGCCGCCAAAATCAAACGAAAAGTGTCACGAATTGTGGTTTCTGAACTCACAGAGAGCGAGAAGTGTGAGCGAAATAACAATTGCTGGAATGTGATTGTTCTAAAACGTAAGTGTTGCAAGGTGTAGAAAACGGATACGTGCCATTGCATCAGTCTCATTGTTTTGTATAGATCTCGAAACAGCGGCTTTTTTCCTATTGCTGATACATGGTTCTCAATAATATCCTTTCTTTTAGGCATGGGAGGTGGCATGCACGCAATGCCAAGCATGGCCGGAATGGGCGGTATGGGAGGAATGGGTGGCATGGGAGGCATGACCTCGATGGGAGGAATGGGTGGCATGGGCGGAATGGGAGGCCTTGGAGGCATGGGCGGTGGAATCGCTGGAATGAACATGGAAGGAGGTAAGACCATAAACACGTGTCTTGACATAGAGGTAGACTTACTCCGTTGCGAGATGGTTGAGAAGGGACCAGCCTTTCACATTTGCAGACTGCAACAGCGGAGAATATACCCTTACTAAAACTAACCTCAAGCCTACAACCCAACATTACTCCTAACGCTCTGCATCTAAAAAGTCTAAACCAACCGTTACAACAACCAATAAATTGTAGTTTGCATTCCGAAATTTGGAAATGTGCCATTTACGACTTATCATGCCGTGCAATTTTATCTATTTGACTACTGACGATTTCATTAGCGCCCTTTCGACTTTTGTAGAATTATAGTCGATGAAAACTCAGCTGCAAGTTGCAGCAGCTGGGTTCCCTCTGGTAATAGTCTTCTAAATTTATTTGATGATGATTTGTACAACAAACATGAGAGAAATAACATGTGGGAATGTATCTGGAAACACTGTCGTGGAAATAGCGGGTAATATCGCAATTTGGAGCTTTGACGGTTGAACCAGAGATTATCTCACTACCATCATGCAGCCAAAATGCTGATAGCTCAAGAGCTAGCTTTAATTAACAGCCAAGCGTGTTTAAAGGTCCAATCCACCAAGTAAGATCTCAACGTTTTATGTGCAATCCCAATCTTTCCTTAGGGATGCCTAACATGGGAGGAATGGAGAATGCTGGTGGTGCAGCCATGTTTGGCGGAGCTCAGGAAATAGGAGGCCAGATGGGAAGCCCCATGGGTGGTCCTATGCAAAATGCTCTTCAAGGAGCCATCGGTGGAGGAATGCCAGGAGGGGCACAGAAACGCACAAAGATGGGAAAAGTACACAAGTTACTGAGTAAACTTAGCAAGAGGAAGGAAATCAAGAAACACCACCACAAACACTAAGTAAAATGAACAATGACCGACCACAATAGTATTGGCACATTGACCTGTATGATTTTAAAATAGGGTATCCCAGTGGACATACCCTTAAGCATTTGAGGTCGTGGAGTTCACCTGGTCCTTAAAGGATTGGAGTAACATAGCATGATGATTCAAGTCATTCCCAAAGATTATTGACAGAACATTTTCAAATGCAGCTCTTTTCAATTTTAGTTCGTTCAGCTGGGATTGGAGACTGTTGTCCTTGATCATCGCGTCAGTGAAAAATGTCTTATTATGTTTCACAGAACACTAGAAAAAGTTTCAGCAGCTCATATGTGAGTGTTGTATTAATATGAACTGCCTCAGAGCATAAAATAATAGAAAAATAATTTTTGTTGAAATTGTATTGAAAAGAAAACGTTACTTAAAAACTGTGACCAGTTTCTTTACTAAGTTAGTGGGTGTTCATACTGCCCAAGGTTATCCCTCTTTGCTGAAATGCTAGTCCATTGCAGGTCTAAACCCAGCATTAAATTTTCTTGAACCCGTTTGTTCACCTGAGTGAAGAAGCACTGTAGGACTGCGTCTTGCTCAGGAATGCAATTTAGTGACCCCGTTAAGGGCTCACGTTTAAACCGCTCGTTCTGAAGTCCAGCGTACTATAACACGTCTCTAAAGGGACCATTCATACCTTGGGTTAATCTTTTAAGCGAATATGTGCACTATAGGAGTGCTACCGCACTGGTGGTTATCCCTCCAAAAGCAATTTTCCCCATTGTGTAAGTATTTTTTTGTTATTAGTAGTTTTGGTCGGAACGATAGCACGACAACCCTGATTTGGGCTAAGATAACGGACGTCTGCCTAGTCTCAGTTAAAAAAAAACATACGTTAAGCATATAGTAACAAATACCAAACACTTCCGTCGGAAGTGCTTTCACTTTTTAGACTCCCTCCTAACCCCACTATCGGTCCCTGTGTCTCCAAAACAAATTGGGAAAAAGATGAGGTGGAGGATAAGGAATAAAGAAGGAAAACATGTAAGAGGATGTGGAACCAAAGCCACAGGCGGGTGACGATTAGAAAACAGAGGACGAGGAGGAGGAGATGGAGAGATAAAGAAACGGAGAACGTAGGTGCATAAGGGAAAAAATAGAGTAAGGAAAGCAAAGAAAACAGAAAATGAAGCGAGGAGGAAGACGATAAGACAAAGACGAATTAAGAAGGCATATAAGAAAAGGGCCATGACAATCCCGCCACCAAACACCATAAGGAGGGGAAGGAAAGTGAGACGTAAAGACAAAAGAGACGAGGAAAAAACAATAGAGAAAAAGACGAAGGCAACAACAATGCCGGCGTCAACAACAACAAAGATGGGCACGAAAAGAAGACCACGAAGAAGGAAGAGGAGAAAAACGACAATACCATCAAAATTTACATTTATTGTAACAAAGCAATGATATAAGATGTTTCAAGACTCGTATGAAATAATCGATATAATAATCTCATAAAAACTTTGTAAAAATAAAGAAAAATATTTCCAACAAGGTAGGAAAGTCAATTTGAAACATTAATGTAACGTAACTAAAACAGACAATTAATACCTATTTTTTCTTGCATGAAAAAAGTTTCGAAAATTGATTGAAGTTTGTTTTAGCAGAAGCGCAAATCCCTGCCTATATACTTGGCTAAATCATTAATTTATAATCTAATTAAATAATTAACTCAGCTCATGGGAAAATCCAAGAACAGTTCAACCTCTCTCACATGGGCACCAAAGGGTAGAGTTGAGTATCAGTAACATTGAGGTGCTTTGCCATAGAGATTACATTATTGGGATGTATAGAGATAGCAGAGAGGTGCCCGTATTATGGAAGTGTCCTAACGAATGGTTGGATAGTCTATAATGAAAGCCAGATAATCTATGAAGAGAAGAAACATTATCCTACTCAAATACGTTCTTGGTTGTTGCATAAAGCTCGAAACACCCAGAGTTGATTAAATATTTCGTACACTGTTCACATTGTTTCTCTGGGAGAGATTCTCTACAATAGGGGCACTCATTCCATCAAGAATCTAGTAAACTATTTAACGGAGCTCAGTCACGATATTTTGAGTTAGTTTGACCTCGTACAAACCTGAAAATAGTAGTTTACTAAGATAGAGGTACTAAAGAGGTAGTAATCAACCATAAAGGAACAAGGTTGACTAAGCATGCAGTACATTAACGCGTTTTACAAACGACAAACTTGAAAAATTTAGTCTGAACTTTTCAAGATGCACAAACCGTGACGCAGCTCCTTTAATACTGAATTAGAAACAAATATAATAGTGCAACACGCAACAGATGCTAAAAAAAAATGATTAAAATTATTTTGAAGAACCCACCAATGTTATATAGAGCTCAAAGAGCATGGTTTACTACATGGTCCAGCCAATCCATTGCTGCCTACTGCTCGCACAGTAAAGGAGTACAAAACATTCTTCTGTATTACGTGGCGTAACGTACATGCCATAGGAAGAGGCATAGCTTTCATTTCACCGAGTTTAATCCACCGGCCAGTATGGTTCTGCCGTAAACGTTCATCCTTGTTTTTCAAAAACACGTATACCTCAAAGAGGCTAATGTCGGTAATTTTGTTGTCAGGAGGCAGGTCCCACATAATCACAGTATTTCCGTTCATGATACGTAGAGCAAGACGAGGTACCGGCAAAGGAGATGTATTTAAGGGTGGGGAAGGTTCGTTGTTTATTGCAGTATTCTTATTGTTAAATTCTACTTTCGTCTTGGAATCAACTGAGACTCGACAAACGCCCTTCTCATCAACATTTTCCTTGAACAAAGAACTGGACGACGGTAATGTAAATGACGCTTTTTTGATCTCTTCAAAGTCTCTTACGATAGGCGTTTCCTGGAAAGTGCTGTTAAGGTACACAAAATTTTGTTTAGGAATCGCTTTAGGATTAACCTGACACTTCTGATATTGTTCATCTTGGCCTACTTTATTAATCGCTTGAGCTACTCCACCCATGCATGGGCCATCACTTGCTTCTAACTTCACATTAGCATTTAGGACAGGCACAGACGCCGGTAAATCTCTCTGTCCTTCACTTAATTCTGTTGACAGTTGTTCTTCTGGGAGATTCGTTTCGGGCATTTCCTGAATTTTGGTGTTACATGTAGCCTGCTGGGTATCACTGAGATCTGTGACAATGCCGCCAGTTGAAGAAACTTGTGTATCTTCCTCCAGTTGTATTTCCTCCATGGTAACATCAAATGATAATGGAACATGTTCTTGGTCATTGACTGCATTCTCTTGTTCACTTTTGCTTTCATTGTCACTTCTATGTTCCTGTTGATTGCAATGAACATCAGCACTGTGCACTGTGGCACACGTTCTAATACCTTCCAGCTGGCTATCCTTAAAACCCTGTTCTCTGTCATCTGAGGTCTGGTTAGGTTCAGGATCACACTCCATATTCTGGTCTTCACTGTTCACATTCTTTATTGGAGAATCAATGCTTGAGGTGTTTGTGTTCACATCACAAGTATCCTCTGTAGTGTGTACATCTGAGCGTGAGCGAACACGTCTTGCTGCAGCCATTCGTGGTATAATAGGAGACATCATAGCTGCATAAATGTCTTGGGAACTGTCATCATTTTCAGCATCATCTGAATCTTGTGGGTCTTTATTTTCAGTTCCTTTAGCGAGACCTGATAGACAAGGTGAAGAGCAATCTTGCCAATCTCCGACACTGTTGTCCTGTCCATCACCATCATCATTGCCTTGCTCTTCTTCCTCAGTGGCCGGAAAATATTCAGTTTCTTTTTCAGCTGCATTGTCATTTCCATTACGTACATTACGTACAGACGAGGGTGGTTCATTTTCTGTTTGCATCTTGTCAAAGTCAGTATCTAATACATTGTGACTTGAAGGAGAAACTGAAGTGTCTTCACTGGCTTTGTCCTGATTACGAGATGAACAACAGTTGTTGTTGTGTTGGTCCTTAACAAGCCCTTGGGTATCTGCTCCCTGATTTAATGATACTGTTTCTGCAGAATTATGTTCAGGATTCCTGGAGTAATGCTGGAAAGATTCCTTGTTTGAATCTCTCTCAGACGAGGCAGTGCTTTCACTCATTCCTAACATTTGCTTTGACTCTTGTGATTCGGTAGTGTTATCTGCCTTAGAAGTACCATCCGTTGATTCAGCAAGGGAGTTTGATGATACACGCCCAGTACCAGAAACATTTTCAGTTCTAGCGATTTCATTCTGTAAGGTTAATAGCTTCTTAACTACATCCTCTAATGCACCACTGGGGGTTTTGGGTGGCACCTTGTAAGGATCGTTATCAATAGAGAGATGACACAAGGTATCTTGCCTTGGGCTTTTTTGATCTTTGCCGTCTGTTTGCCTTACGACTGAACTTCCCAAATGGCTGGACCCACCTGCATTTCCTGAAGATGCACCAACTGGTATATTTGAGTCTCCTTCTTGACTGAAACGAACTAAGCGTTTCTGTGTACTGTTACTGAGGTTTTGACTGGGACTCACTTGGCTGGGCAATTGGTTTGCAGATGTATGGCAGTACAATGGGCTCTGTTCCGATACAGAAGACAAGGAATTTGTGCTACGGTCCGCATCTGGAGGTTGTTTATTTGAAAGCGGCGTATTCCTACTCGTCGACAACTTGCTCAATTGATGATCCAAATATCGAGGTTCTTGTGTCGTGGTAGTTTGCTTCTGCTTATAAGTGCCCTCACTTAAGCTCTTTTGTAGCTCGTTGTTAACAAGTTGAACTTCATTGTACCGAACTAGAGCTTCAACGTGAGCTTCAGCTCTTCGCTCTAGCGCGTCTTCAAGCAGTCTATCTGCGACGTGATTATCAGTGCTTGATGTTCGGGAGGATGATGGGGTCTGATCAGACTGTTGTCCAGTCATCCTGGTCACATTGTTCTGTTGTACTGGTTGGGCATGTAGGTGTGCTTGAGAAGATTCAGGCTGTGACACTTCATGCTGTATACGAAGTCCCCCTGTTTGCTGTGGGGCAGCTACTTGATTGTGGCCCACTCTACGTTGAGGAAATGTTCCAAATGGTTGCTGCAAATTTCTTGATAATGCGGAGCTGGTTCGAGTGTGCGACATTACTTGTGACCCCTCAGGTTGCGGCACTTGATGTTGAATACGAAGTCCCCCTGCTTGCTTAGGGACAGTTCTTTGATTATAGTCCACCCTGCTTTGAGGAAATGTTCCTAGTGATTGCTGCGAATTTCGTAATGTGTGTTGCTGTACTTGTGACCCTATAGGTGGTGATGCTTGATGTTGTAAAGGCAGTCCCTCTTTATGCTGTGGGGTAGTTACTTGATTATAAACCATCCTACTTGGAAGAGATACCCCTAATGGTTGCTGTGGGTGTCTTAATGATTCTGCCGTAGTAGTGGTAATTTGACGTCTCATGCCATCGGCGAGATGTAGCATGACATCTCGAACACCAGATTTAGCATTTGCAGATATCTGCAATGAACTAGTTGGAGTCGTTTGTTGCCGAGTAGAATGTTGCAGTGCGCCTACAAACTGGGCAGGTCTACTGTTGTGTGATGTACTCTGAGCAGAAGAGACGGTTTGATGTGTTAACGATGCACTACTGTGTGCCAATAATTGATTTTGTGTAAATAATGGACTTAATGTAGCCATATTTAAATTTAACCTCTGCCCTGTTGATTGGTTCAACGTATCTGGTCGAGTGGCCTGTTGTGTTGACAGGGTGTTGTAGTTTATTGCATTTCGTTGAATGGCGGTATTGTAAACACCACCATAAGCACCTGGGTTAGATCCCACAAGTGCTTGATTGCTGGACATCTGCGTGGTTGTAAGAGAGGATACGGGTATCAATTGATTTTGAGGTACTTGCGCATACAATGCTGCACCTGTTGGTTGACAGATATTGACTTGAGGAGAGTTAAGAGTAGTAGCATGGGGACTTGCAACGTTATTATAACCTGTTGTCTGCAAAATATTTGCCAACTTATGCGCCAACATCTGCCAAGTGGTATGTCCTTGTTGCGATTGCATACCCAGTGGTTGAGAAACTGTCACCTTAGCACTCTGCTGTTGGAAAGAAGGAGTTTGGCTGTACGATAATTGAACTGGATTTGATGCCTGAGTATGGTTAGGAACTTGCACTGGAGCTCTCCCTTGGACGTTGGGCATGACAATTCCTTGAACTCGAGCAGGGGAAACACTTTGTGTTGCGCACGTTGCTAGTAGTCTTGCGTCCAGTGGGGGATCAGTTTGACACGCAGTAGACTTCATTTCATTTGAAAGATCAACTGTCTGGCATCCAGTTGAAAATGATAGGATAGTTAAGTCAGGAGATGGCTCTCGTATCCTCCTCAAGGGTGATGTTGCTCTATCAACAGCTCTTCCTCGGCGGAGGCTCTAAAAATGATACAATGAATGTTAAGATCACAAAGTTTTTCTTCAAAATCGCTAGGAAACAACCAATTGAGGTGTTGATGGATTTCACACATCCATGGTAGCTTTAGACACTAAAAAAACCTGAGCTGGATCATTTTTTTTTCGCAATATTCAATAATTAAAGCACTGATATTTCCGAAAACAGCGGAACTCTCAGGTACTTACTAAGTCCATATTGATTTGAATTCCTCTTGAAACAGTTTCATTTTTCACCTGTAAATAAATTAACAAGATTCTGAGATTGGTTTACAAGAGTTGAATACCCAACCTCTTTAATTCTTAGAAAAGACAACGACAGATACATCTATATTAACCTACAAAAAATAGTGTCTATTGTTACTGAAGCATACATGGGTGCCTGTAGCCAATCAGTGGAACGAGTGCTTACCAGATAAACACTTATTCTATTACACAAGATTACCAGAACCAAACTTTAAAACGATGCCTTGACAGTCCGAGTGTCCTCGATGTTCAAAAATGTCCAAAAAGTTCCGATCCGTACTGTACAAGCCGAGGATTAAAATTAAACTTATTTAAGTGAACAAAAAAAAGGGCTAAGTTGACGTAATATATGCGAAACACGAACGATTGCAACTCTTACACAGAAGGATTACGTAACGCAAAAAAGTCTACTCAAACACTAATGACTGATTGAACGCAATTGTCTCCTGTTCGACGAGTACCAGTTGAAAACAAAGTTCAGTCTTTGAGAACTGAGCTCACAATTTTTGTTCTGAATTTGTTAGGCAACACAACTTTTTAATTCCTACTTTACCATGATGGCATGATAGCTGTTGAAGTACTCTCAAGTGCTTGTACTATCATTTGATTTGATAAGAATCAGGAATTCTCGAGGTGCTTTAATTCATGAAGAGTTACCAATGGCAGCCCCTGCTGCTCTGACTGTAGCATACATTAGAGGTGTGTACATATGGATCCATACCTTGGATGAAGGCAGCAAGTCATTCACAAGGTCCCTCAGTTTTACACACTCTAAGAGAAGTTCTTTATTTCTCTCTTCTAGATGTGAAACTAGTTCTTCTAGTTCTGTCCTGGCTCTTTTTTCTTCAGTGACCGTTGTCAGTAAGGTATTCATGGCCTATATTGTATCCATTAATACAAAAATAATGTAAGTATGCAACAGGCCAAAAGGATGAGACTTAAGAAAAATAAAGAATGCCGTTTACATGTACACCACATTGTTTGAAAGGCAAAGAAGCTCCACAAACCTCTAGCGTATTGTAGTCACTTGAATAATCAATCGTGCTATCTCCTGCACGTACTTCAGCAGATCTCGACATCACACCGCTGCTTTCTTCAGCATTTCCATTTTCAGCCTCATTCTCATCTGGCAGAGCATTATTGGAAAGCTGACCTAATATGTCACGGCTACCCGGGGAAACACTTCTGGGTTCATTTCCTTCCTCTGGAACACTCGTCGTCCAAGGTTGCAGCGTTTGGTCCGTTTCATGATTTACTTCTTTATCTTGCTCAGAGGCAGTAATGACATCGGCTGCTTGACTGTCGTTATCAGATGATGTCTGAGTGCATCCTATTTCAACCTGCATACAGGTCCTCGACACAACATCAGGATGGCAAGGTACTGTTATACAATCTTCCTCATGCATTAAAGGTGATAAGCCATTGTCAGAGGAGGGGAGCTCGTTTGAACAAAAGAAATTTTCCTCTGTTGACACTGGTCCTGATAAACCCTCAGCATTGTTTAGTTGACCTCCTCCCTTGCAGTTAATGCTTTTGACATTGTCCTCATCAGAGTGCGCTACACTATCCTGTAATGGACTGAGGGATGATCCATCTAAGAGGTTTGTCAACCGGTGTCTGATGGGACTCTCTTCCACTGTCGTTACTGGCTCTTTCACGACTTTTGTTGTCTCTGTTGATACTGTCTCTATTGTTGATGCACTTGGGGAGGTAGACAGTAGACTCTCTTCTACTGTCGTTACTGGCTCTTTCACTACTGTTGTCTCTGTTGATCCTGTTTCTGTTGTTGATGCACTTGAGGAGACACTGGTATTCACAGTAGCAACATTTTCCTCGTCAACTTCCTTGTTAGCTGTTAATGGTGCTTTCAGATGTTTTGAAGAGATTTTTCGTAATCTCTCCAACTGTTTTTGAGACCATTGTAGCCTAGGAATTGTGACTTGCAACCGAGGCCTTTTGCCTGTTGGTTAAAGTCAAAGATGCAATGATTAATTATATCACAGATGACTAAGGTATAAGACAAACAATTCCACAACATCTGGATCAGTCAACCAGATTAAGAATAATGCTGATTATAAATCAGAAACTAGAAATGCAACATTAGGAGTTTCATTAAGGACCAGCCGTCCAATTTTGCTTGCCTTCCATCTGGAGGAAAGGTTTTCTCAAAGAAAAATGCAGTTCAAAGTGTTTTCCCTGTTTGTGAAAACCAATTGCCTTCCGGCTGGAAATAGTAATGAAACTCCTGAACAATATGTTTGCCAATTATAGGATACATTGTACACTGCATATCACAACCCTGTGGGTGTTGTTTTCCTTTGACGATGCATTTTGCCTCTGTCAGTACTCTCACCAAGGAAAAAAACTCATAGTTCTCCTTGGGGCCATGCATTCAGTGTTTATCATAAGAACATAACCCACAGGGCTTGAAATAATTTCTGGAGAGTCTCCTGATACGATTACCGGCCAAATTCATTTTAGCTCTGTCATGTGTCATTTCTGGTTGGTCAAATTTATAAGATAAATAACTCTTAAAACAGAGGCCCATGAACCAAACTGGTATTATATATTTCCAAAAAAGTTGTTGCCTAGAGCTTATAGCACTTTAAAGCACTCATTGTCAACAGTAAAAATAAATTACAGCAGCAAAATGAAAATAAGCTTAATAGTCTATTAATAGGTACAATGTCTGTAAGACTAACCTGTAACACATTAAATAAAGTTATCATATACATTTAATTCGTCCAGTGCCTCTAAATATGATGATTTCTGGTGTATGCATCACGGTGTGAGATCTTGAACCTAAAACTCTGCCAGTAATCCATGTTACTCCCCATTACAAAAGAAGAAAATTTGTATTCATCGAGAAAAAGCTTAGTAACCAGGCATTTTAATGCAACAGATAAGTGCATAGATAAACTTGCCAAGAGTGGAGTAATTATTGGTTTTATAAAGTATAGTTCCTTTGCATTATACTTTGATTATATTTATTCTGTGCTGAGGAATTACTTTATATGCAGGGAGAAATGTGAAACTTGAAAATTAACTAATAAAAGTAAAAATATTTCTAATTTTGTGACTAGAAGTGTGCAAACTCTGGTGTCTGTTTGAATGGGCAAATTGTAAATGATTCTAGTTGCATTTCACTTGGGAATTCAGATTAAAGTTCCAAAATACACAGCAACTTGCTACATACTGATAACAACTGAAAAAACTGAACAGCATGGAAACTTTAATTTATTTCATTTTCAATACAACTGAATGTGACTGGTCAACATGACCGGCAAGATGAAAGATTCACTGGTCAAATTCCCAATCAGTCCGAACATTGTCAGTTGACCAACCGTTATTTCAAGCCCTATAGAAAACACTAATAGCCTTAAGCCAATTGACGACTAGTACAGTATGTGTTGCTTGAGTAAGTTGGTGCAAAAGATACTAAAAGAAAACACCAAACAGAGGTTGCATTAGGAGGCAGTGTGGCCGAATGGTTAGGG
>Ga0126339_10002911_pt1 | contig 12361 bp, 10 predicted proteins | sample OrbTmetagenome_2_FD_92532 | JGI IMG/M metagenome (GOLD analysis project Ga0126339, IMG submission 92532) | Coral microbial communities from Petempiche,Puerto Morelos, Mexico - Orbicella T R C metagenome | ecosystem: Host-associated > Invertebrates > Cnidaria > Coral | place: Petempiche,Puerto... | reverse complement strand
GAAACGTTCCTGTTTCCAAAGTTGCTAAAACAGTTAGAAGTGACCATTTTGGAAAGTTAAACACAGTTGCTGTTGTTGGCTATACATGTATGTTCTGCCAAAAAATCTACGAAAAGTTTTTGTGCAAAACCGCCCCCCCCCCCCCCGCCCTGTATATAGAGATGAAATAAGTTGTAAATGTAATTTAATACAACATAGTTATTTATTTAAAGTTGGTGGTAATGTTTAGAGTGGATTGATGACCAAACCAAAGTAACCAAATAAACAATTGACCAAAGTGACCAAATCAAAATAATATTTGTCACTGAATTATTCTTGAAAGCCACGTATTGGGTAGCTACCTTAGTATAGATCTCGTTTCTTTTTTTTTTTGGTCAATGCTAATTAAAACATCGATGCATTGTATTTAAAAGTAGTTCTTGATGGAAGCCCTAAAAAGCTGTTTAGGGGAACTAAATCTCTTTGCCAATTTATTTTTATGCTATGATGAAGATTTGACCATAATAATAATTGAATGCAAGCGATCCTGTTTTAGGCCAAAAATGAGACTTTGCTTGTCAGATCAACTTCTGTATGATTAATTTGTTTGTTGTGATATTGTATAGTACATGTGGAATATTGAAGTATGGAGTATTCTATGATTATGTGAAAGTCAGCTAAGCATGGTAGTTTAACTATTGTCTATTCATCGACAATTTCTTAATGTAAATGTCAACATTGTTTTGGAAACACCCTTAAAAACAACAGTTCGCTGGTACCCTGGAGTATTTTAGTAGTTATACTTTTTATTTTGTGTAAATTTCATAATTTCTTTTTACATTCTCTTATGTAGTGTGTGTTATAACAAGATATTTAGAATACCTTGTGCCAGAATTTTGTGAAAGATCCAAATAATAATAACAATAATAATAATATCATTATGCAAATAACTATGTCTAATAAATGGGTCGATTAAGCTGTTAGTCATTTGCAGCGTGCTAGAGTTTTGAGTATGATTAATGAGGGTGGAGATATATGCAAGGTTTTGTTGAATTTTTTTAAAGGGAAATAATAACTCGCTTGGGTAAATTTCTTTTAATTGTATGTTCAAGCAGGTGTCAAGTACATACAGTATTTGTATGGTAACATGGAAGGCACTGAAGAATTCTTCACCCAGGGGTGTTTTATTGGAGCTGAGCTTAAGTCAAGCTCTAAAATATGTATAGATTGAAACATGCATTTTAATATGCTTTTATGAGTCAAGAAAACATTACATAACCATGCATGAATGTTAATGCATATAAATTTATAGAACTGTTGGTGAAGCTGAACCTACAATTTAAACTACATTTCAGTTTCAATGGTCGAGGGAAAGAATGTTTGACGTGAAATTCTGATCTCAGAAAATTTTGTTTCTGATTGTTTTGTATGTAACTTGCTGTGACAGTAATTGCAATTCTTTACCCGTTGTCTAGCTTTACAGATATACATTAAACTCTGCCGTAATTCCTTTGGTATCGTCAAGGGAAAATGGTAAATCGAAAACTTCATCAAAAACAAAATGTGGGTTTGATTTTTAAAATTCGACCGAGTTTCATTCGTCACATATATTCTACACCATTTAATGCGGACTTCCACTGCTAGGATTGTAAACAAAGAATAACAATGTGAAGGTAAATAAAACCTCGGTTTCCTTGCGAAACGTTCCACCAATATGCAAATTGTCGCCCTTTCTTTAGAGAACTAAGTAAACAATTGTAGCAGTGAAGCGTAGAAAGAAACACAAAGTGGCATTTAAATTTTTTTCCGTTTTCTGTTTCAAGTCCTACGAGGAAGCAGAAGTTTTCATGTGGGGTATGATTGATCTTTGAGAAACTTCTGGCTGTTTGACGTCGTTGTTTGTGAAGCGCTTTTGTCTCCATGGAGTTGCAGTTTGAGCCAGATGTAAGAAAGATTCACGATTTAGCCAGTTCTTCTTGACAACGTGCTAATTTGTGATCGATCGGAAGATGAAACTCTTCGAGCATGAAAAACACGCGGGAAAATCACTGAATTACAGTTGAAAACCGACAATTATCCAATTATTTGGAATGTATATCTACCAGTTTCAAGATCCCAGGGACTTAATGCCAGAATATAATTCGGTTAGTGCTTGCGCAAGAACGCAGCACTCAAAAACTTGATTGAAGTTTTTCTTCATTTTAAATGTCCCAGCCTTAAAGTTACTCTGTCGGTTTTTTCCGCATTGTATTTATATTTGGTATAAACATGTTTTCAAACTAGTGCATTGTAACTGAAAGCCAAAAGCATTTGCGAACGCTATGAAAAATTTCAGTGTTAATCAAGCTACCAAAGATCTGATGGCCCAATATCCGAAGGCTGCAATAAACGGGGAAAAATCGCCGAAATTTGAAATCCCCTCGTGAACGATTCAACCATAACGCCCGGTTTCATTCATTTTTAATAACCTTATTCTTAGTTGTTGGTTTCGATCGATCTTTGATCGTCTCGAAGTCATGATGGCTAAATAAACGAACGAAAGTTTTGAAGCGTTATGGAATGGTTTTTGATTTAATTATATCTTGTTTAGCAGACGGGAGAAGCAATGATAATGTTGAAAATGATGTGAAAGTTGAAACCAGCACGTTTATAATCATACAACCTGTCTTCAATAACAGTTTTAATTCACGGTTAATTTTCTTTACCTGCCCTGTAACATCCCAAAAAATAAACCATCCTTTGTATTATTTTAGCCAGCCTCAATTCGAGAAAAATGCTCGGCCGAATTTTAAGAAATAGAAGCTCGTAAAAAAATACGGTGGATACAATATGGTTTTCAATTGGGCGACTAGGGTTACCCAAGTAATAATTCGAGTGCAAAAGCACGTTTAAACGGCAACTAGAAGAGGAAGAAATTAAGCTTGAATTTAAACTACAAGGTTTACATATAAAACAACGAATTGTAAATACCAGAGATTCGTTCGCCGCCAATGGGTTCGTGTCGTCCATTTTGTTGTACGACCTAGGCATGGCTTGTCGCAATTGTTTTGCCAAATTTTAGAGATCAAGGCGTCACAAGCGATTGAAAATCTGCCATCAAGACATCACAAGCCAGAATAGTAGAAATTATACCGAACTGTTTGCCAGGACGGATGATTTTTGTCGTTCCATAAGGTCAGGACATGAAAGATCAGCGCGAGCGAGAAATTCAAATCAGTTCGAAAGAAATTCACAAGGAATCAAAATAGAAGCCCCCGCGCACGCTGGCGACCAATCAGAGAACAGAAAATACCTGCTTGTACATTGCAGCTCTGACAGCTGCCCCAAGCAACTTCCACATGAACCAACTCAAATAATTATTGTCTTTCTCCATTAAAGAATCATGCAAAAATAAATTCTTTTTATTCTGTTAACCTCGTCGTGTTGTTATGCGTCTATGAAGCAGTTTAGCGCGTGCTATCGAACGCAAAATTCTGCGGCTTTTCAATTTAAAGTAAGCGATAATTTATTCAAGAAAGCCGAGAAAGACTGAAGGAAGGTGGAGGCCCGTATTTTCGTATAATTGAATATTCAATAATTTTGTTGAACAAACATAGCACAAAACAAAATCCCCGTAATACTAAGGTTGTTGCTGTGTTTTACGTTACCTTGATTTTAAGCAATTATCGCTGATCAGGTCTACAGTTTTATCTCTTTTTCGACGGCAAGATTTTGCTGTTTACTTTGTCCTTCCAAGCCGTCTTAATATTTAATTGAGCGCTAAAACATCGAACATCTTGCTAATGGCTGCGAAAAAAGTAACGGGCGAAAAATATCTACATATAAAGTACACGTAAGACAAACTCTTGAGTCTTTGCATTCGTGAATATATTTTATTTTGTTGCAGTCGAAATTGTAAATTCGTGATTCAGTGTAGCCTAGTACTTTAAACGTCGTTTGAAACTTTAATACAACCTCTAGTGTATTTACAATTGTCAAATTATTTTCACTCTCGTAAACAACTTTTGGGCGATTCACAATTTTATTTTGACCTTGGTTATCACAGACGGAGGCGAATAAATAAGATTCTCGCTTTCAATATAAACCGCAATTTGTGGTTTTGAACTTGAGAAAACGGCCGCTATCGAGAGCCACAAGATTAGCAAAGCCAACGCGAGCAATTTTGTTAAATTATTACATCCGAACAACACAGGTCACATTCTATCGACATTCTCAGTCACTCTTGTAATAAACAGCTAATGACTGCGTGGAAATGTTCATCTCGTGGTTTCGTATGATCTCTTTTTTGTCCGTCACCTTGCATTTGTACATTTTTCCATACGCTATCTATATTCTGTGTAGTTCCTGTAAAAACGTGTGCATTTGCCTTAAGCAATTTTTCTTCAGTGGACCTCTTTGACATTCAGATAAGTGACATCACGGATAAATTGGACGAACGCGTTTTAATTTCATATATTATTTAAAATGTTCTATTCGTCTGCCTTTAGAGCATAAACAATGGTGTGACTACAAGCGGATTTTTTTCGTCTCGCGCTTCGCGCTCGTGGTCGCGCTGCACGCTCGTGTATCGCGTTTCCCTCTCTGCCCCGCTCATCCGCCTGTTCTGCAGGCTATTCTCCTCTGACAATCACTGACCAAATATTAAACTTTGTGTCGTGGAACCAAATGTGATCCAATCTCTTAGAGAAAATTAAGAGTTGTGTGCTATGTTTCAAGTTCCAGCATGTAGTCATCAGAGTCTGGCATTCCTCCCATCAGACCATGATGGTCTGACATGATCTGCTTAGCTTGGTATGTCTCTCGCTTGATAGTCTCGTCCAGTCCTCCTGGCATGTCAGGTACCAACATGTCTATCAATGATGATACAGAGAAGATGAAATGCTGTTGGGAGTAAAAATAGCATCGGTCGTAAGCCAAGTGTTCTTAAGATTAGATATATCGCAACAACATTATGTTACTGTTTTAGGAGCCGTTTTGTGATAGAATATAGAAAATCATGGACGGGCCATGAACAACAAATTTTCCAAGCAATCGGAGAAAGGGCTTGTAACTAACACTGAGTGTGCCGAGTTAGATCGCCCAGTGACAGGGTTGGGGTAGCCGTGATAACAAGAAACAAATAAACAAGCGTGGTATAGAACGAAAAACAGTGATTGAAACCGCGGAAACTAGGACTCGGTCATTGTGACTTGAAACAGCAATTAGCTGTTTAAAGTGACGGGCACGCTATTCGAAAGACACACCCTAAGTGTCTCTTGTTGATAGACCTTAGGCTTATGAATTCCTTGCAATCATCTGCGACATGAACTTGACCAAATCCGATGGTTTGTGTCATGAAGAAAAGCCTTATTGATATTAAAAATATCTGCCATTGTAGGCAGTGGTATGATAGAATGTTTTGTTTCAGGGTAATTTTTCGCCACCTTGAAATTCTGCATTGCAATGGTGTATCACTTTGTTTTAGCTGCTTGTTTGTCTTTTCCCTTGCATGCAATAGTTTGTTTGTTTGACCACAACTATGGTTTGACGGACACGGTAGTGGGAGACACGCCCTAAATGTCTATTATTGATAGATCTTAGGCTTAACAATTTGTTTAGGAAAAGAACGCTTATGGTTGGTTGGTTGCTTGTTTGTCTCTCGCCCTTGAATGCTGGCAATATTTCGTTACCATCAATGTGTGATTCTTTTCCATTTCTGAACCCTTCTCCAGATAAGCATGCATAACAGATAAGCATGCATGATCGTGCTTTCCAAAATGGAGGTTGACTTAAAATTAGCTATAAAGTCATAAGTACTTACCTCAAATAGAATTACAAATCCCAGCTTTAATGTCACTAGATGCCAATAAAATTTACTTGGACTACCATCTGGGTAACGAAATTCAATATATCTGCAGAGTGAATAAAAGCAATATTATATATTAAGAGTTATATGGAATCTGTATTTGATAAGTTTTAATTTCGCTGACTCACAGGCACCGTCAAATATTGACATGTCGGCTGGTATTGTGCGTTGAATTTGATCGACCAATGTAGCTGTATATTTGTCATTACATTATCACTGCAGTGTCTGGAAAGCCTTGAGAGAAGGAAGAAAACTTTGGGCATTTGACTTTAATTTGAAGAAGTAGGTGATGAATGGTATAAAAAGACTCCTGTACCCGGAAAGTTCTGCATCCCTCCCCAGTTGTCTAGGTGTTTCTACAGTTATAGTACTGTGTATGTTTAATACATGAGGTATAATAGATCAAGATTAACACAGAAAATGGGTGTATTTTCAAAGGAAGGCTCACAATGACTAACTAGGCGTATTATGTCTCATATGGATTGTAGGTAGATAAGGCCGTTTCGATTAGGGCAGCAGCGGCAATATTTGCACTGTAGACACGCGTTTCCTCAGCAGAACAGCAATTTGATTATGGTCTTCAGGAACTATCTTCTATTTAACATTGATGAGCGACTTTTTGTCAATGATTTTTCTTTGATTAATATTTCATCTTGATCATTTGTTTTTGTCTTCCGACTCCATTTGGTCTGCTCATGCGTAGTACCGTCTCGCAGATCAGTTATTTGTCTCGGCCTTCGAATGCGGCAAATAATTGATCTGCTCGCCGATAACAAATCACGATATTTTGTCAGTCTCGTCCAATAATTGTTAAATATTTGACGCCATACTGAATCTACACCCAGACGTACCTGCAAGGCACTGACGTCGAATTTACAGGGGCCCAGGCAAGACTGTAGTTCGTGTACCCTTTTAGGGAGCCGTCAGGAGATATGGTTCCTCGGTATAACATCTTGGGTAAGAACTGCGAGGTGAAGGCTATAAGGAAAGCCTGTAGAAATGTAAACAAGTTATTGTTACTTCAATTCTCTCAGTTTTTGTCGAGAATTGTTCTTGTTCTGAGAGTTCATAATCAAATTAGCGTTCCATTTGCCGCCGAAGCAAGACACAACATTTTCGTGGGTCTGCACAAAGTGCGAGCCAACATGCAGATGAACAAAAATCTGGTTAGCCTAAATTGAACCTTGTTAGCCTAAATAGCTCCCCCACTACTTAAAAAAAGGGTTTTCTTTAGTTAGCTTGCGGTTAGCCTTAAAGCCAGTAAGGATAATTGGCTCGCTTCCTGGTTAGCTGGTTAGCCCAAATAGCACTCCTTCTAGCCTAAATCGCAATCTGTTTAGTCTAAATAGCCCGCTGGCTGGTTAGCCTGACTTAACTTATTTATCTTGTGGTTAATCCTGCCGGGCTCGCATGCCTCGCTGGCTCGAAGCTGATCTGGTATTGTCACGGTTGGAAGTGCTAGTCTGCAAAAAACTTACAACTTGAACCTCGCAGAACGAGTTGCAAGCGTGTTTTCGCAGCGGCTTTCGCGGCTTTCAATCCTCACTGTTAAAATCTATTGAAATCCGTCGTGAGGTTAGTTTTGAATCAAGCCTCTGATGCCGGTATTTCTGGAAAATTTACAAACTTCAGTCTTAACGGGTACAAATGGGTATTAAATCTTTCAAGCTGTTTGAAATCTTAGTTAAAGTTCAGTATATGATTACTACTCACATTACTGATGACGGCGATTTTCGCTACTGCTGATAAAATACTGAACCAGATTCCAATGTCTTGAGCGCGATGAGCCACAGGCCGCCGTAGATCACACACTATCTTGTCCGAGTCAATGCGGATCTCAAAGATGTTGTTAGCGAGGGCAAAGAACGGAGCCAAAGGAAATGCAGCCACGAAGATCGTGATGAAACCGAACTGGATCACTGTGGATTGAGAGTTTCTTGCTTCAATCAATTGTGCTGATTGTACATGGTTTTGTGTTTTTACAAACAGAACTGGCATTGACCCAAGGAACACATCTTTTGAACCAAAATTGAGAATAGTTTCTAGTCGGTTATATGTACAGATTGTTATGATTAGCTTGTTCGGACCATATAGAGGAATAACTTTCAATTTATGCACTAGCCAAACGTTTTAAAACTTGCGAGAACAATTGTTTAATAAAGCTTTGCCATAACGAATTTAAGGTTTGCGTTCTCAGTCCGCAGTTGCGTGTGGGACAAAATTGAGCTCGTTCATTTTCCAGGCATTTTGTTGGATTTTTAACCAAATTTGTCCGTTAAATGTGACGGGGAAAAGACTTCTACAAAGTAAAAATAGTTTTCTTTTGAACATTTTAAAAAAAAATGTATACTTAATTGGCCACTCCCCATTGGGGCTTTTCAGGGCCAATGTAAACAAACAATGATAAATAAATATTCAAATAAACATAACTAGGTTAAGAATCCCAACTGGCGGGAGGCAGACCAGTTGGCTATTTACAAGCGCAGCCGAGAAGTTGAGCTCAGGGCTACCGAGAACAACATCAGCTAGCGGTAAGAACGGGATTTGAACCCGGAGACGGATTTCAAACCCGGTGCTCTAACCACTCGGCCACGCTGCCTCCTCGATTTTGAACATTGTTGGGAAAAAGTTGGCCAGATTACTTTCTGCCCGTTCCATCTTTGTGGATAACTCAGTAAACCAATCAGAATGCGTCTCTTCATTATAATAATGGTACTTACCCATTTCCAGGTATTCTCCAAACAAGCCTTCGTTTTCCAGTAAATCGTAATCTAATTCCCAACGAGGTTTGACCTCATTGCCTGTCACTCCCTGTTTTCGTTTCTTCATGTACTTTTTGATCTCCCTGAAAAAAAAGCAAGAAAGGAGAAGTTTAGATCAAATCACAAACAAGGTGTAACTGATTCTTTCCATCCAATCGAAATTTAACTTGAGCTCTCACGTGTTTTCTTATAATTACAGTTGTTACGTTAACTAGCCGCCTTTTAAATGACAACCTGTGCAAACCATAGGTTCACTTCGGTGTATATATTTCAATAACAAGTCAAAATGAAAATGAGTTTGTAAACAACAGGTATTCATTAGAGATTCGTTCAAAATGTGTTAAGTTGCTATTGAAAGAACTTACGGAACAAGGACTTCTTGTACATTGCCGATGACCTGTTTGCCAATCATGATAATTGCCAACTGTTGGGCCAGCTCCATGAGACATCCACCAGGACTGCACTGTAAAATACAACGTGAACTGTGTTAGAACTGATGGCATTCAGCAATATCATGCTCTATATCATTAATGATAAGTCTCATCTTTAAAGGAGCTCAGTCAGTCAGTTTGAGTTATACTTTGGCCACGTGGAAAATTAGCTCAAAATTAAAGGAAATTTGAAAATAGTAGTTTACCAAGATAGAAAAAAAACTGGAGACACAATAATAAACCATAATGGGACAAGCATTCTTAAGGATGGAGAAGATTAACACGGATTACAATCGACGAACTTGAAAAATTTAGGTTAAACTTTTCAAGATGCGCAAACCGTGACGTAGCTTCTTTAACTTTCCATTCAACAAAAGCAGATACCAAGAGAATAAACATGGCTTCCGGCATTGAAGGTTTATTTTGATTTACCTCTTCTGCTCTGAGACCGAAGATCTTCGTATAATTTCCTGGGTATCCAACAAGTCTGTGTAAACAGAAATATTTAGTACAGGAGAAATATTAGTAACGGTCGTGGTTATATTTGGTATACATAAAGGTTGTCTGCTCTGGGAAGTGGTAAAATAAAGATGTGTAATTAATCCATGAAATAAATTCCACAACGTTTGTTTATTTATTCCTAGGGGTGGTTAGTTACCATAGTTGTTGTGAACTTACTTTCCCTTGAAGAATGCGATGTAGAAAATTGAAGAAAAGAAATTCACGAACTGGAACACGAACACTTTGAATGTTAAGTTGTCCTCGTATTCTGTCTGCGTTCGATGCATTTCTGAAAAAAGAAACACCGAAAATAAAATTATTGGTGAGAATTGAGAACTGAAGTTTTTTTACTGAATGGAAGACGAAGGGTAAATGAAAGAAACAGAAAGGCAAAAGAAGAAACAGCATTTACCCCAATGGTTGAGCACATACGCCAGCTTTTCATACACCTGCGTGAAAGAAAAAAGAACTCTTAATTTGAAAGCTACTTTTGGAAAGTTATGCTTGTTTGCCAACCAGACCAACGGTCTGCAGTATTTTATTGACATCATATATTCTTTCCCTTTTCGTGACTTTGTAGATGACTTCCTCTGAAGTTGTCAAAGCGTTAGTCATCATTTTCAGGATCACTTTCCGGCATCCGCACGGTTATGGTAAACGAAGTATACTCTAAGGCCCAGTTCAGACCTCGTGCTTCTGCCATGCCGACCTTAATTCCTGAGTTTGGTTCGGCACGGCAGAAGCACGACGTTTGAACGAGGCCTAAGCTAAACTGTATTTCTTCAGTACTGCTATATCTCTTGCATTGGCACATGTATTTGCTTTCAATCAATTTTAGTCAAAACCGCATCGTAACAACACACAGGGGCGGATCTACAAAATTCAGATAGAAAGGGTCGAAGAAATTGCAGCAGAGTGCAAGCCACCCCCTTCCCCCAAACCGAATGAATAATTCCGCTTAAAAGATTGCTGGTCAATTTTTTTTCGAAAATACAAGGAAAAAAGAGGGTTCGGCCCCCTCGCTCCCCTGAACGGACTTCTGTAACAAGTCATGCCGTTTGCATTCTAGAAATCTTTCTACTGAATTAAAAAAAAAAATTACCAATCAAAGAGCATACAACCCTCACGGGCTGCTTTTTTCACAGCGTTCTGTTCGATTTATGAACTCTTCCTTCAAACAACCGCCCATGCTGACTAAGATCATTTGTGATTGGCCGAGTAATGAGTAAACCAGGAGCAAGATTTCAGAATCAGTCGACTTTCCACCTCAACGCATTTGAATATAAATCAAGATCACATCGCGTATTTGCTTACTCACCTTGCTAAGAATCATAATGATTATAAGATTCATCATTGAGCCTGTGACAGACACAATAGTGGCGGCATACTGTTGAAAGTTTGGGTTTTTGTAGAGAGGGTGAATTACCAATAGCTTGTATACAATCACTCCCACCATGAACAGGACGACAAGAGATACCTAACGAACCAAATCAATTGTTGTTACTGCAATCTTTTACTGTCAATTGTTTTCGGACCTGATTAAAATGTCACAATTCTCTTCCCGTTCAAGAGAAGACTAAGACTGGACCCGAAAAATTCTATGCTGTTGACAAAATCTTACAGAGAGTGTGATTGATTGTGTTGAATTTTCGCGCGTGCGTTATGTCCAATCAGAGATCCCCACAGATTTTGATCATCAGCATGAAATTTTACGCTCGAATCTCACAATTTTTAATTAGGACAAAATTTGAGTATACGAGAGAAATAAATAGCAACCTATTAGGACGTGAAGATGGTCACGTTTTACAGATGGTAGAAGTCAATCTCTTTCTGATTCCCGTATATTCAATCAAGACATCAGAATCTTCTGCTTTATAATTGTTATTGTTAGCACTAAAACCAGATTAGCGTTCTTGTCTGGCTTGTTTAAGAAAATAGAAATCCGCCCTCCGTAAAAAAAGCCTTCCTCGTATTTGTATCGTGCTGTGAAAGGCTGCCTAAGAAAGTTGACTATGACCAAGTTTGACTTGTTTTGTTTCGAGCTCAGCGTATCGAAGGCTATACTTACCATACATATAACAATTGCAATCCCCGAGACGATTCTCGGGAATCGCTTTTCCTCAGGAAAATGAGGCTCTAAAAGGCCAGTCACAGGATTCCTTTCCACAGCAGGGGCTAATGCTGCAAAAGTAGGTCGGGGTCTTTCCTGCAAGAAAACAGAGAAACATAAACAGTGAACGAGGGCACGAGGTAGGAAGAACTGCAAACAGAACTTTTTGCCTTGTAAAATCTCATCGGATGAATTACGAGAGCTATTTGAAAGAAAGCTGTCGATAATAAGCAACGTTTACTCTTCCTGCCCGCTCAAGTTACCAATTATTCGAATGCATGACTTATTTATTTATTACACAATCAAAAATTTCGCTTCCGTTATGAAAGGAAATCTCATGTATTCTTATATGACATACCTCTTCCTCCTCAAATTCCAGCACATCCCATTGATAAGCGAGAGTGTTTTCTTTTCGCTTCCAGTACTCCAGGAAAAACACGGCTGAAAAATTTAACATTAGCTTTAGGGTGCAAAATTAATATTTTTACATTCGGCAAAACCAAAGAAAACAGCAGCTATAAAGGGGGTAAATGTTTCATGTAAGCGTAACTCATATGAACCATTCTGGCGATAATTAAAAGTTGTTTGGTTTTTGTCGCATGGTAACAGGAGCCATAATCGGGGACGGAGACCGTAAGTCTTGGGATCCGCGCGCACCTATGATGTGGGACAATTTTTCTATTTTTAGAACAAATTGCGCCATCCTGACGTCATATATCCGCGCGGATCCGCG
>Ga0126339_10002910_pt1 | contig 12361 bp, 6 predicted proteins | sample OrbTmetagenome_2_FD_92532 | JGI IMG/M metagenome (GOLD analysis project Ga0126339, IMG submission 92532) | Coral microbial communities from Petempiche,Puerto Morelos, Mexico - Orbicella T R C metagenome | ecosystem: Host-associated > Invertebrates > Cnidaria > Coral | place: Petempiche,Puerto... | reverse complement strand
TTATATAATAATGAAATGAATGCGAGCGCTCTGATTGGTAAATTAGCTATGGTTTATTGTGCAAGTAAACTCATGGAAATTTCGCGTGTCTTTTGAATTATTATATAAAAGCAATAGACCTCAAGTTTCTATGGTTTAGAGGCATGATAAACCACTTGGGATGTTAGAAGAATTCTTCGAGTGGTCTTTCAACATCCCGCGTGGTTTATCAGTCTATAAACCATAAAAACTTGTGGTCTATTGCTTAAGTTTATTTTTCACAGATTTCCGAGGTAGTGATAGGGGTGGCCAATGGTAATTGTGGGTACTGAGATCTAGCGTTTTTCCTTTGCGAGCCCGAGACATTTTGAACTTCTTTTCAATTGCGAGACCGAGACTCTCTGTAACTGGAAATCACTAATTCATGATATCGTAGAACGAGTAAGCTCTCTAGCGCCAAAATGATGTGGTGGTACAATTCAGGAGAATTTAGGATTAACTTTTTATAGACGGAAATTTGAAAGTTGCGTTATTAAAATTCAATGTATCATGGGACTTCAAGACTTGCTCAGCCTTTTGGTGAAAAATCGAGACTGCGACACGTGCATGGCCGTTCAAAAAATCGAGACTGGGACACCAGTATAATTGGACTAAAATTTTGCGAGACCCACAGTTTTTGAAATATCATTCTTCACCCCTATTGCTAGCCTCTGGGAAGGCTTACTGGTAGGCCAAGTCGTAGCTAAATACAGGCTGCGAGTTGAAATGAGACTCCTGATTCTCCTTTCGCGCGCCTCTGCAATTCAACTCAGCTCTTGCAAGTGCATGCTAGGTGGGGCTTCTTTTCTCCTTTTTCTTGTGTTTCTCCTTTTTCTCGGCCGGGAAGTCTGTCTCGAAGACTTAGGAGTCATTCCATGTTTCGGTAGAGTTGGCCTGTTCGTAATATTTCGCGTGTTCAATCCATCTAAAGCCGCTCAAGACTACAGAGACCTGTTGACTGTCGAGCAACAAGTCCGAAACACTATATTGATGCTTGATTTCTCACTGAGATGACTTGACCAGTTGTGAATAGCCCTAGTGATAGCCCTTGCGATAGCAAGTTACGAGTTGCAGCGGGTGATCAGATTGTTATATACTCAGGATAACGTGTATGTTGTTTTATGCGTGTAGTACGTGCTCTAGTGTAAAAACAGGAGGAGCTATCACTTGTTCTAAACGCTTAGTTTGTCGTTCCAGATATACTGACTTTATACTGAAACGTATAACTATCCATGCGCATAATTCGTCTGCTGCCCTTCTTTATCCGTCTCAACCAAATTCGTCTTAAAACCCGCGTCTTGTACCCTTCTATATACTGAGACGTACTTCTAGACTGCTCACTGAAAACACTTGACCCAGTTCCTTCGGGTGGGTAATCACTACTGGTGCGTCCCCAGTATAAAAGCGACCAATGTCAGATGTTTATATTTTTGTCGTCAGTTTAGGATACGACTGTGATAGACGCAAAAGAGATCAAAGGTTTAAATTCAGATAGGTTACGATTCCAACGTTTCAGTCATCAGGACAATCGACATTTAGTGCTATTCATGTTTCGAAACTGGGCCTCAGCCTTGTGCAAGCTAAGTTATATTTTCAAGTTTTGATTCCTTTTCTTACGAATGCCCGCCAAAAAGTCCTTAAACAAGATCGCTTTCGATTAGATAAAAAGTAATACATTAAAAATTAAAGTAAAGAAATATGTATATATTTTACAGCAAGATGCCGCGTAAATGATCGTTACTTTTTATAAAATTTTAATATGCCTTCCTTTGTCATGGAGCAACTTGTGTGTCTTTTCAACCCGCACAGTACACATAACTAGTAAAATGTGGCACAACATAAAAAAAGAAACATTTAAAAAAAAAAACGAATGTAAAGTAACATCATAGTGTGGGAGTCTAATGTAATTCAGGACTGAGGGGAAGAAGATTGTGAGAATTAAAGATCTAATCTTCTCAAATTCATTAATAATCTATCAAGGCTTTCAGGACAAACTTCTATATTTGGTGCTGTTTTCTTTGTATCCAAGTCTCTTTTGGGAATTGAGAGAGAAAGAAAACTTAAAAAAATTACAATTTTGACCCGAAAGTCTCGGAGCCATGTTAGAATATTGATATATCGAACGTGGCCTATTAGCATAGATTTTTGCGATTTTATTTCTCCGTTTTCTCCTTAGTTTTGGTTTCGATTGAGAATATATATCAAACACTCAAGACCGTACTTGACCACATTTCCAAACACCTCGAAGTTCGTCAAAAAAACTCCGCTGCGCGTCGCATTTTCAACTCTCTTCTCGGTGTTTGGAAAGGTGGTCGAACACGGTCTTTCGCGTCAGATATGTTACGTCAAAACTGAGGAAGCTGCATTGACGGACGAATTATCAAATTCTCGCAGCAGTCACTCCCAAAAGAATAAAACCTTAGTAATCAACATGCTGTTTCTCCTAGAACAACATTATATCAAGACGACAGGTAACTGGAAGACGGGATAACATCAATGAAGAAATGTCGTTGTGATGTACTACCAATTGCTCAAGAGAACACAATAGCAATGTATAGTTGGAGCGGTTTTCATTGAGTGTCCAAAGTATTTCAACTCGAATTAGTTTTGGCTCTGCACGACAACGCTTCCCAATTCGCTTTAAAAAAATTGCGCCACTTTGTCGTCCAATCAGAAGTAAAACCGAAACCAATCGTAACTCGCTCGCGCATATTTTCCCGCGCTTCCGTTCAGCTCCATGTGCTTGCTTGAGTTTTAATTGGTTGATGGGATTTCCCGTGTCCTTTGTGATTGGCCAGAGTGATTACTTTGGTTTTGGTTTTACAACACTAAATTGAAAACCGCTCTATATATTAGTAAGATAAATTCCAATTCAATACTGATAGCAATCCGTTCGACAATGAGGAAAGTCAAAGATGAAAACAGTAATGAAATAAAGTCAGCTCACATTTACTAGCAAAGCCAGAGCGCCCTATTTGTCCATGACAGTGATTTGCATCTCAAATGGTACAAACCACGCACGGAAGTCTCTCAGTTTCAACATACGGCGGACAGGAAAACGTTTGGCAGCTCGCAAAAAGCCCTCGGACGTAAGTGGCCTCCTGCAGGAGTCCTCTAGACTCCCTGTCGATGCAGATGACGTCCTTATGATCTTTCCGATTAGACTGCACCGCCAGGTAGCCATCATACTCCCGGTGCCACCCCCGATAGCATTCCTTACGGGCCGGCAGCATGATCTGTACGCTGCGCCTCCTGACCAGGCACAGCACGCATGACAGGTAGAAGTAGGTGCCGTGCAGTGTGCTTCTTGTTTGGTCCTGTTTCAGTGCGTTGAGATTCGCCTGCGAGACGTTGGCCAGCGGAGTGCTGGGATCCACCTGGCCAAAGTACCAAGGCTGGTTAGGTACACAGATGAAAGGAGATCCCCCAGTTCGATCTTTACCCTGGCCTGTGCCCGCAGCTTGACCTGATAGACAGAAAAGGACAGTTTTGTTCAGAATAAATGTCCTACTCGGAGCATTCCTTTCCACCTGACTAACGGCGTGAAATCAATCTTAGCATGCGCGAACGAAAGTATGACAGTCTTGTTTCCAGAGCCAGGGAGTGTTGGAGTTGTCGCAGAACGCGGCCTGCATCAGATCAACATTTTCTTATGAGGTCCTTGAGAGTTGGGACAAAATGAAACTGCAGGGGATAGCCTGCGAGCGGGTTAACGTTTTGGTCGCACTTGAGAGTGATGAAGCTGGAAGTAAGCAAATCGCTGTACATGCAGTTATGTATACTATTACCAAGTTCAAAGGATAATTTAGACGAATCGATTTAAAGGGAAGTCACAACATCTTACCTGAGTAAACTATCGTAGCACCTCCTACGGGGCATGTGGTTCTCCCCCATCGGGTGTAGGTGAGTCCTACCCCGTCATTCCCGGCTACGTCCCTGCCAAGTTCCTCGTATGTCGCCGCCTCGACGCAAGACTTCTCCACTCGCCGGCCCCTCTCCGTGACATAGCAAGTAGCCTCGCCAGCCTCTCCCTTGCTCCCCTTATTTCCTGCCCTTCCAGGGATTCCTGGCTCGCCATTCTCGCCCGGTATTCCGGCAGCTCCCCTGTTTCCCTTCAATCCCCCTAAACCGCGATCGCCTAAAACGGAGACAACAAAGTTAATTTCTCTTTCATTTTCACTTTATTGAACGCCAACTATTGACGGGTAATACAAATGTTAGAACACTGGCATTTCATTCGAAGCGTCACACCAGAATCACTCAAGACAACAATGAGACCTGTCGCGCTTCAAGGCTATAACTTGAGCAGACTGAACAGTAACAGAGCAATGGATCCCTGGTAGCTTTGGTTCAAATGTTCTTCTTAACATGTGAAATCCGATTGAGCAAAAAGTTAAACAAAAATTCTGCGCTCTCAACAGAGTATATTATTTGACAAAGTGGCACACAGGAACTTTTGGAAACGACTAAGAGCATATGACCTTAATTTGCATTCTAGCATTTTGATTACTTCCGAGATTTCGTTAAGTGAAGTCGAAATTGTGTTGTGAAAAGAACACTTTACCAAGTTTGAAATAAACCAGAGAGCACGTTCATGTTTCTGTACTTTAATAGTTATTCATCCCACGAGAACATTTGTTCTAAAAACCATAGGGTACGAGCTACGGGGGTGGAGGGGGGCTGCATCCCCCCCAGCTACTGAAATTCTGTGATTTTTCGGGCAAAACGCTCATGATTCGGGCAACGACACTTGAGAGAAAACATTACAAAATAATGCTGTTTGCGTGATTTCCAAGACTCAAAAAAAAAGTTTCTAGTTGGTTACTTTTTCAGAACTTTTTCTTTTAATAAGTGTTACTGAGATTTTACTCGGATCGAGACTGTTGATAGAGTATGATTGATTGAGTAAGTGTGCAAGCTTTGAATATGACTATTTTTGGAATCATAGCAATTTCATTAGATGTGGGAACTGTGAACGTTTCTTACGCATTCGGGCATTGCATAAATTTTTCGGGCAATGAGGTCACCGCCCGCCCCCAGGTTTGAAATATATATTCTCCTTAGTCATTACCAAACATTTCTTATGACGATAGTTCTGAGAATGATGTGACACGTCAAGACAATATCGACCAACTCGTCACACGTAAGTTTTGCAATAGGAATGGGAAAATAACTGCTGATCACCTTGTTTTCCAGGTTCGCCTTTCTCTCCTTTAAAGCCCGTTTCTCCTCGATGGCCAGGAAGACCATTTACCCCCGGGGGTCCGGGGGCTCCGGGTGATCCCGGGTGACCATCCTTCCCCTGGGGTCCATCTCTGCCAGGGATCCCCGTAGGACCATCCATTCCTGGCCTCCCGTCAGTGCCATCTCTACCTGGCATACCCGGTTGCCCGGGAGGTCCGCGCGGCGCTGATTGAAATCGTTTATTCGTATAGGTGTCTTGCAAGTATTGAGTCCTGCAAAAACATACAGATAGAGAGTAAACTACCTTAACACTGTGTGATCTAGATCACAGTCTCTTGCTGTAGCCTATTCTGCTCGAAGACTGGTATCCAGAGCGGCCCTTACCTCGTACCCAGACCTCACTCTGTTTGAAGCTTGGCCGTGGGAGGTCTGGGTTCAAAATTAGAGCAGCCCTGCAACATCCCTATACACAGATATACAAATGTGCAGATCAGACCACAAAGGCAGGGGTCTCCGCCCATACTCTTTTGAAATTTAATGGTCCATTTCGATGCGATTTTCGTTGTGCCTCTGTTCCTAAACGAGTCCTCGTGCAAAACCTTTTATATGGAAATGAGTTTGATTTCCATGAATTTCAAGGGAGAAGCCCTAAGGCATATCTCTCTATCAGGGTGGACTTTTCAGAAGAACCTGATATCAGTAGAGTCAATAAAGGCCCTGATAAAATTTACTACAAAATGCTACAAAATCACGTACAATAAGTAACTATACATAAAACGCGCTAAGAAGCTTTATTGAAAACTAAAAAGAAATAATTATATGTTTAACTCTTTTGCATTTTGATTCCAGATATTCAGATTCTCGCAAAATTCTCGCCGTGTCAGGGGTCTCGTGGTCTTGTTTTTTCAGAGGCTATGTGCGTCTCGCTGTCTCGTTTTTCTTCACAAAGCGGTCTCTGAATCTCGATTTTTTTTTCGCGAGCCTAAGAATGTCTCCAAGTCTAGATTCGTCTGTTTGTTTTTATAACTGACCTCTGAACGTCTTAGAATCTGAATGTCACGCCCTCGCATTTAAAGCACTTTAAAATCTTTGTCTCGCAATCGAATGTCTCGGGGACGTAAAGAAAACGCTAGTCTCGCCTTTTCGCAACGTCTCGCACTTAACATACACCACCCCTAATAATTTCCGAGTTCGCTTGTCCCCTGGTTCAAAACGAGCCTTCATGCAAAACTTTTCATGTGAAAATGAGTTTCATTTGCATGAAAATGAACCTGTAGGCGGAACTCGTTTTCATATGAGTGGTTTCGCACGTAGACTCGTTTTGATAAGACACACAAGTGAACTCGGAAATGGTCTGTTGGCTTATCAAGTTGCTTTATCTGATTATGAATTGTTTGGGAAATCCTTTAAAACTGTGCGCAATGTCCTTCAATGTACCTTTTCACAAGCTGGTAGACAAGACTATCCCGTCTGTTCTGATCAACTCCTAGGCTAGGCTAGGCGATCCGCTCCATGACGTTTGTTTCAGATGGCTCGTCACGCAGTCTTGCCGTCGAGCAGTCACACAAGCGAGCGGCAAATGTCGAGTCGGCGAGAGTGTTCCCAAACGCGAGCTTGTTTGCAGGCTAAACCTAGCTAGTGGGCTGTAGGTTATCTGTGTAGGTTTGCAAAGCCCACTCCCGGGATGGGGTGGGGGCGGTGTTCCGAGAAAAACTGAGTTGGTGTGTGCGGTCCGCTTCCCAAAAGCCTTACCCCCATTAAGACCAAAATACTGCGCATAATTTCACGCGCGATAAGCGCGCGCACATTAGAAAATGGTGGCTTTTCCTTTGCGGCTGGACCTCGCCATAGAGGTATATCGTCATTTTCTCGAAAACGAGTACGGTGACCTATCATTTTTTTTCTGTTGTGTTGTATTGAGTAATAAATTTATCTATGTAAAATAAATATGGGCCAGTTCTCAGTGTTGAGCAAGAAACAATCGTCGGAAACATGAATTTAGCAAGCAATCGTGACTATAATCATGGTGCTATTATAAGGATTTATATGGTATAAACAAGGTGCTTTTGCTCCTAAACGAACATGGGGACCCCTCATTTTTATTTCCAAATTTAAGTTCCTACAATATAAACAGTCAATAGGCAAAGTTTGACAAAAATCTCAGTGCAGGTTCTTTTTGCGTGGAATGACCTTAAATCAATATCCTATTTCAGACCTGTTCCCTAGTACAGACCAATGTTCAAGGGAATGTTTATATGCTTTTATTAGGTAAGATAGCTTCTTCTGAAAAACATGTGCAATTCAAGACAAGTACAAAAACCATACCCTATTTGAGACCGAAATGGCCAAAATCGATGCCATGTAAAATCTGACCAAGGCGGCTAAAAGACCATACCCTTTGGGGCCTCACATACCAACATAGCCCATATAAGAGAGTACCCCCTACCCCCAGCCGGGGGTCTCAACACATTACACGTATATTAAAAAAGGATCATTTACGGAAAGACTGCTCAAAACTGATGAGTGATTTGACGACCCTTTCGAAAGGGATCTAACATGATTCTGCTCACAAAGAAAAACAGATGTTTTCATAACAAAGATCGCTTCTTACCTGCCTTGTACCACGATCATTTGCTGTTGCAGCCGCAAAATGGCGTTGTGCAGATAACCCCCAAAAGCAGTGTTACCGTTATTGTCTTGTCCTTGTGCGGTTTGTGTTGTCTGTCTGCGCTTTCTCACTCTGGCTTCCTTAGCCGTTTGCTCAACAGTTTTGCTCACGTCCTTTCGCGTCTTCGTAATGGTTTTCTTTTCTGGTGCAGCTTTGATCGTAATCCTCGCCATTTCTGCCGTTCGATTGCGTAATTCATCTGTCCTTCCATCTTCAGGGCAGCTGCACTGTGCGCACGGAGGAGGAAGAAAGAAAACCTGTACAAGACAAGCTGTAGAAATGAAGATGGCTATAAAACTGATTGCTGTAGCAAAGACAGCGCAGCCATATCCTTCTTTAGTCGAACTGCCCATTCTTCTCAAGTGTGTTAACCGAATTCCAAACGAATCGCTTTAACAACACTTCCCCGCAATATTGACAACCTACGTATGCAGCAGAAGTGAGGAGGCCAGGTTTGTTTCCCCAAACAAAGCACCTTTCATCTAAACACTTTTACTCTTGAAACCCAATGCGCCTCGCCAGGGGTCAACAAGTCTCAAATCCCGCAAAAAATACTTCATATTTTGGGAAAGGGCCAGAACGTGGCAGATGTGAGGGTGACAATTCATTTTCAATGCAGAAGATAAGAGTTGATTTTATCAAAGATAAACAAATTGTTTTGCCCAAAAAATCAATTACATGTGCGTTTTAGGACTCTTTGCGAGTGTCGTGATAAAGCCATCATCAGCAAATGGCAGATGATTGAGCCGATCAGTACAGTGTAGTTACGGCCAAAAGCGATCAACGTTCTCCTGTCACCACCCCTAATGGGAAGCCTGATCGACTCATATACATCGTCACCCAATCTTCCCGCCGGAACAATATCTTCGTTTCTCGTGCTTTCTCCGCCAACCGATGTGTGACCTACCGGATCTTTTGTAGAATTAGCTAGAATTGCGTTATTTGATCTAAAGATCTTCTACGGCCGGGGGCGAAAAAAGGTTTCTGGAAGTTATTTGCATTTAACTTTCGTTTCTGACCTCCGACTCAAATGTCTTTAGATCCTGCTTTGGAGATAAAAGGTACTCTGGTCAAGGGAAAAGTCAGAAAAAAAGAGAGATGAAAAGTTTTATTATCAGGACCAAGAGCACACTGGACGGTGTAGTGGTTCAGAGAATTCTGTTCAGAGCAGGATTCAGGATGTTCTAGGTTCAAGTCTTGAAAGGGAAATTAAAAAGGGTATTTAAAGTGATAACACCACGCAGAATGAAGATCAAGCATTGGCGGATAATTCGAAGTTATTTGGAGTCAATGAAACGGGGGCTACAGGTATACATACACATAGAGTCAAAGAAGGTGGATTCAGGGAGGTAAGCGCTACAGAAGGGAGGTACAAACCGAATCATAGGGCCCCGGGGGGGTACTTTGGGAATTTCTGGGTGGGGATGAGCCGCTGGGACCCTGGAACCCTTTGCCTATACCAGAGCTAGTTCAGCTGAATTTTGCTACCCTATACCAGAGTAAACTCCCCAAATCACCCCATCTATCGACACTGTTGAGGCTGATTTGCGTAAATTTAAACTTGCCGATTTGATTTTTTTATATTTTTGAGTGGCAATTCCTGGTTTCCTTAGTCTAGATAACATCTTCAACCAACAAGTCAGTTTTGTGAAAAATGATACCCTATTCTAGACCCAAACGCTCTGATTTGTATACCCTATCCTAGAGTAAACTGCCTGAAAATCATACCCTTCACAGCGGCACATACCTATATAGCCCATATATGGCAGTATCCCCCTCGGGGGTTGTTTTAATGTTTAATGTACAGAAGAGACATTTGACAACCGGTTTGTTACAATGTGAAGCATCCGGGGTCAGCCAGCCTGTCAAGAATCAGCATGGCTATAACGAACTTTTTTGCAAACACGAAATTGATTTCGTGCTGTAAAACAGAGTAGTATGTATCTTGTCATGTATTGTCTATGTTTCCTTAATCGTCATCATTACCTATAGCTGAACGTGATACAGTTAAGAATGGTATCTTGGTAAAATATAAGTGCACGTCGTGACATAAGAGTAACGAAGGTTCCCGAACTTCGCGAAGCTTCGAGAATTTTACAGAGTCACGAACAAATAGTCGCATAATAGGAAAAAAGAAACTTTGAGACCTCGCTTTCTCCCGGGAACTTGCAACAGTAACACTACAGTTTCCAGAAGAAGTGGATTAATGTTTAAAATGTTTAAATAAAGTTACTGATACTAATCAGTGAGGAGAATAAATACTTAGTCGTCAGTCTGTGGTAGCTGTCTCTCAGACACCTTAACTGTTCTTAATCCTAACATTTTATCTTCTAACTTTCTCAGTAGGGAAGAAACATCAGGTAGGATTAACCTTAATAGATTATTTACTTTCGTCCACTGATCTGTTATTGCCGAGCCTAAAGTTTTAATCCCTTGCAAGACCTACTTCGGTTAATATTCAACTAAAACGTCTCAGCTTTCCCTCTCCTATTTTAAGATTGTTACCCTTTAAATATTACTATAGTCAAATTAACAAATCGAAAGTGGTTTAGCGTTGTCTGTACTTTTATAGACAGCGACATCATCACACTGATCAGGAAAGTGTAGTAACAGTAGAAGGTGTAGTAACAGTGGAAGGTTTAGTGACAGTAAGAAGGTGTAATAACAGTATAAGAAGGTCTAGTAACAGTTAGAAGGTCTAGTAACAGTAAGAAAGTGTTGTTAAAGTAGAAAGTGTAGTAACAGTGGAAGGTGCAGTAACAGTAAAAGGTGCAGTAACAGTAGAAGGTTCAGTAACAGTACAAGTTGTAATAACAATAAAAAGTGTAGTAACAGTAGTAAGATGTAGTAACAATAGCAGGTGTAGTAACAGTAGAAGGTATAGTAACAGTAAGTATATGTAGTAGCGGTAAGAAGGTGTAGTAACAGTACGAAGGTGTAGTAACAGTAAAAAGGTGTAGTAACAGTAGAGGGTGTAGTCACAGTAAAAAGGTGAAGTAACAATAAGAAGGTCTAGTAACGGTAAAAAGGTGTATTGTCAGTGAAAGGTGCAGTAACAGTGCAAGATGTAGTAACAGTGAAAGGTGTAGTAACAGTAGAAAATGCAAAGGTAGCAGTAAGAAGGTGTAGTGACAGTAAGAAGGTGTAAAAGTAGCAGTAAGAAGGTGTATTAACAGTAAGGTGTAGAAACAGAAAGAAGGTGTAGTAACAGTAAGAAAGTATAGTAACAGTAAGAAGGTGTAGTAACAGTAAGTATGGGTTATTGACCAAGCTTGTTCGGTCAAGATGGTGGGATATTGGCCAAGTTCTTTCTTTGCGTGTTTATGGTCCGAGACGGAGTCGAGGTCCATAAACTCGCAAAAAAAAGAACGAGGCCAATTTCCAGCCATCTTGACCGAACAAGTTTGGTCAGTAAAGGATTTATTATATGGCTTTCGGGGAAATATTTCTTGCGGGATACGGTGGGTAGTCCCGAGCGGGCAAGGTAGCTCCATCTTGCCCGCTCTAGTAGCCAATCACAGCGCAGGATTTGATTCATCTTGCCCGCTCACGGAGCTAGCCATATAATAAGAAGGTATAGCAACTGTAAGAAGGTGTAGTAACAGTAGAAGATATAGTAAAAGTAGAAAGTGTAGTAACAGTAAGAAGGTGTAAAAGTAGCAGTAAGAAGGTGTAGTAACAGTAGAAGGTGTAGAAACAGAAAGAAGGTGTAGTAACAGTAGAAGGTGTAGAAACAGAAAGAAGGTGTAGTAACAGTAAGAAAGTATAGTAACAGTAAGAAGGGGTAGTAACAGTAAGAAGGTGTAATATCAGCAGAAGGTGTAGCAAGAGTGAAAGGTGTAGTAACAGTAGAAGATGTAGTAACAGTAGAAGGTGTTGCAACAGTAGAAGGTGGAAAGACATGATTGATCATCGCAGTTATACACACAACTTAGGCAGTCGTGAAATTAAAGCCTGAAACAATTCAGACCTGAACTTGATTCGAACCCATAACCTCTGCGATACCGGTGCAGTGATCTATAAACGGAGCTATCAAGCCAACTGAGAGCTGATCATATTGTGAGTTCGTTATATACCCGTCGATTGTGAAGAATGCAAAAGAATATATGAAAGAGCATATATTTGAACCGCGGAGAAAGATATGAAGGCATGATTAATCATCGCAGTTATATACAAAACTTAGGCAGTCACGGTTGTGAAATTAAAGCCTGAAAAAAATTTAGGCCTGAACGAGATTCGAACCCATGGCCTCTGCGATGCCGGTGCACTGCTCTACCAACTGAGCTATCAAGCAAACTGAGAGCTGATCATATTGTGAGTTCCTTATATACCCGTCGATGGTGAATAATACAGTATAAGATGTAGTAACACTACAAGATGTAGTAACAGTAGAAGATGTAGTAACAGTGGAAGGTGTAGTAACAGTAAGAAGGTGTAGTAACAGTAAGAAGGTGTAGTAACAGTAAGAAGGTGTAGTAACAGTAAGAAGGT